>Ga0209979_1004721_pt1 | contig 11138 bp, 19 predicted proteins | sample AnhtaG_FD_183114 | JGI IMG/M metagenome (GOLD analysis project Ga0209979, IMG submission 183114) | Deep subsurface microbial communities from Anholt, Denmark to uncover new lineages of life (NeLLi) - Anholt_01485 metaG (SPAdes) (version 2) | ecosystem: Environmental > Aquatic > Marine > Oceanic...
AGCAATAGTTTCATTGTTTCATCCATAACGACCACACCTTCGAGCTTGCTCTCGAACAAAGTTTTGTATTTCTCTTCCGACTGCCTTAAAGTGTCCTCGGCTTGCTTGCGCTCGGTGATGTCGCGGGCAATGCCCAACACCGAAGTTTTACCCTCAATCTTTACCGGGAATGTCCTTGTTTCTACTAGAACCTGGGTGCCATCTTTCCGAATTAAAGTAAACTCATCCGGTCCAGTGGGTTGCCCCAGTGCATTCTTGGCTAAAAGTGCCGCCGCTTTTGGGATTTGCCGTGGAGGCAGTAGCTTCAATTTCAAAAAACTCTTTCCAATTAATTCATCTCTCTTATAACCGGTTATTTCCTCAGCCGCTTTATTACCATCGATAAAATTACCTTTTAAGTCGTTCAAGTAATAAGCATCTGGTGCAAATTCAAATAGTATTTTTAGCCGCTCCTCCGAGCTTTTTAGTTTCTCCTCAGCCTGCTTGCGGTCGGTGATGTCCCTTCCGACGATTTGGACGCCGACAGGCACACCATGCTCCCAGAGCGCCCTGCCGCTTATTTCAATCCACATCCATTCTCCATCCTTGCGCTTGAACTGTATTTCTAGAGGACTGGGAGGTTTCCCCATTAGCTTCTCTTTCATCCGTTTTCCCAAGAGCTTTAGAGTTTCAGGGGGAATTAGACCAAGCCTCAACCCATTCTTACCGATCAGCTCCTCGCGTGAATAGCCCGTAGCTTGTAGGATAGTTTTGTTGACATAAGTGATTTTGCCCTTGATGTCCACATTCATTACGCCGGTGGGAATTTCGTCCATCAAAGCCTGAAGTCTTTCTACTGATTTTTTTAATTCTTTTGCCTTGGGTGGCGCGGAGGTAGATGATTTGCTTGTCATCCTTCCTTTAACCATCTCGCTATCCTCCTCCTAAACTGCCATCTTGATGCCAATTGTATCATCAAGTCCACAAATATGCCAATAGGCATTTAGTAAGAATTTAGTAGGTATTTAGTAATGGTATATAGCTAAATGAAGGGCAAGTCCAATGGCAGATAGGGCGTATTTATCGGGGGATGAAGTTGCTTATTTAGTGGTTAGCTTCCGGGGTCATATTGGAGGGGTTTTTATTTGACTGAAATCCAGCCGTTGCCTATGGCTAGGGCGACAGCGTGAGCTCTGGCATTAGCATCTAGCTTACGTAGGATGGTACTGACATGGTTCTTAATTGTCTGCTCACTAAGTTGCAGGATGTAAGCGATTTGCTTGTTTGAGTTACCGTCAGCAATGTAACTTAGAATCTGGGACTCCCTGGGGGTGAGGGCTATAGATGCTGTGTTCTGAGCAGTGTCCTTGGTTGAGACACAGTTCAGCAATCCGAAGTCATCTGGCTCGGATAGTGCCTGGTGCACTCCAGCCGTAAAAATGGGGTTGTTTCTCAATTCTTATCACCACTATTTTTATTTAAAGTTCGTCTCCCGGTTAAAGCTTAGCTACTTGGTTACCATTCTTCTCTCGGAACTGTTCTTATATCAGTCTCATAATCGATCCACTGACCAAATATTGCCTCTGGCGGAGCATCTTTTAGGATGCGTTCTTTTACTTCTTCGTATTGACCCTGGTATTCAGGGATTTGTTCCTCGTCCTCATCAAATACCATAACCATATTGTTTGGGCACTTAATAGCGCTTTTGATCATCATTGTCCTCCTCTACTTACCCAAGTTATTTATAGGCGCACTTCTATCTTAGGCTGCTGAAATTAATTACTCATAAAACTGGCGTTTAAGTTTCATTAAAGTTTCACGGCGGTGAAAAAGCGCCTGAGTTGCCGGGTAGGGTCTGCTCTAGGGAGTAGGAAGAGGAAGTGAGGAGGTTACTGGTTACACCGGAGAATATGATATAATATCAATTAAAAATTAAACACTTGTCTCCGAGCCTATTCTCCTGAAGGTATACCAATGGAGATTGGCCGATAGGGTTTCGTTGGAAACGGCGATGCCTCCCGTGTTTTGGAAAGGAGAGCTTGTGGGTAGTCATAGGTCTATTTTCAAGCACTTCCTTTTGAAGTGTTTTTTTAATGCCAAGCGCAGCAAATAGCAATGTCAGGAGGTGGGTTTTGGCTAAAAAATGGTTTATCACTAACAGGATGACATTTACCTTTGTTCTGCTCGGGTTGGTTATTTTTCTATTTATTATCGTACCTCTATTTAAGATGATAGTTGCCTCTGACCCCAAGATACTGCTGGATACTGCTCTTGATAGTAAGGTCATTAGCGCTATCTGGCTCACTCTGTATGCCGCCTTGATAGCTACTACCATTGGCTTTTTCCTGGGGGTGCCTTTAGCCTATCTGTTAGCCAGATTTGATTTTCCAGGCAAGAACCTGGTGGAGGGGCTTATTGATGTGCCTATTGTGGTGCCACATACTGCAGCCGGTATCGCCCTCCTCTTTGTTTTTGGTCGTAATTTTCTGGTTGGCAAGGGCTTCCACCTGATAGGAATCGACTTTGTTGACTCTATTGCTGGTATTGTTATTGCTATGCTCTTCGTTAGCGTCCCCTTTTTGATTGATTCGGCTAAAGAGGGGTTTAAGAAGGTGGATGTCAGACTGGAGAAGGTGTCTCGTACCCTTGGTGCCTCACCATGGCAGTCCTTTTTCCGAGTTTCCTTTCCCCTGGCATGGCGAAGCATTGTCGCTGGCAACATCATGATGTGGGCTAGGGGGATAAGCGAGTTTGGTGCAGTTATTATTCTGGCATATCATCCGATGATAGCTCCTACTCTCATCTTTGAGCGGTTTGAATCCTATGGTTTGGCGTACTCTAGACCGGTAGCGGTGCTACTTATCCTGTTATGTGTCATTATCTTTATAGTTCTCAGAACCTTGGTGTATCGGGGGCAGAAGACATGATACAGATAAAGAATCTGCGTGTTGACCTGGGGCATTTCTTGCTTGAAGATGTTAATTTAACTGTGGACGAGGGCGAGTATTTTGTTGTACTGGGACCTACTGGGTCTGGCAAGACAGTGCTTCTAGAGACCATTGCTGGTCTATATCCAGTTAAGAGTGGGGAGATATGGCTTGGGGGACGGGAGGTGACACGACTTGAGCCAGAAAAAAGAAACATAAGTATTGTTTACCAAGACCATGTCCTGTTCCCTCACCTTTCAGTAGCCGAGAATATCACTTTTGGCTTGAGGCTTCATAAGCAGCCCCATCAGCAAGTGACACAGACGCTTAACTGGCTTTCCGATTTGCTGGGGATAGTCCACCTTCTGGATAGGAGTCCTGACACACTGAGTGGGGGGGAGCGGCAGAAGGTGGCTCTGGCCAGGGCACTGAGCATCAAGCCTGAGGTGCTACTTCTTGATGAGCCGTTAAGTGCCCTTGACCCGGAAAGTCGGGAGGCTGTGCAACAAGAACTTCGCCGAATACATAACCAGTTGAAGGTGACTACTATTCATGTTACCCATGATTTTGAGGAGGCGGTAGCTTTGGGCGAGCGCATTGCCGTTTTAGGTGAGGGGGGGATAAAGCAGGTGGGGACTCCAGAGCAGATATTTCGGCAGCCTGCCTCTGAGTTTGTTGCCCGCTTTGCTATGGCGAGGAATATCTTTGCCGGTGAAATGGTAGAAAGAGATGATGGAAATACCGTCTTTCGCACTGAAGGTACCGAGCTGATAGTAGTTACTGACCTTAGAGGGAAACTCCACGCCTCAGTTCGACCTGAGGATATTCTCATTTCCCCTGAGCCGCTCAGGTCTAGTGCTCGTAACTCGTTTTGTGGCACTGTTACCAGTATTGCTGATAAGGGGTCGACATTGTATTTGACAGTTACCCTTCCGCCAGACTTTATCTGTTTGGTTACCCGTCGCTCCTTTGAGGAGATGGGTCTGGCTGAAGGACAAAAGGTTTACATAACCTTTAAGGCATCAGCCGTCCATATTTTTTAGTCAACAGAATATGGCACAAAATTAAGGAGGTTTGATGAAACGATTAGCTACAAGCCTATTTTTGATTTTGGCTCTGATATTGAGCCTGATGCCTGGCTGTTCAGGTGGTGTTGCCCTTACCATATTTCATGCTGGCAGTTTGACCATACCCTTTGCTCAGATAAGTGAGGAGTTTAATAAGCTCTATCCTGATGTAGAGATAAGGGCAGAGTCAGCAGGTAGCTTGATTAGCATTCGTAAGGTTACTGAGCTGAGCAGAGAGGCAGATGTGGTTGCTTCCGCCGATTATACCCTTATTCCGGAGTTGATGTTTCCCGAGTATGCTGACTGGTACATAACCTTTGCCTGTAATCGCATGGTTATTGCCTATACCGATAGTTCTCAATTTGCTGATGAGGTTAGTAAGGACAATTGGTATGAAATTCTGCAGCGTGAAGGGGTGAAATATGGTCGCGCTGACCCTGACCACGACCCCTGTGGCTATAGAACCCTTATGGTATGGCAACTAGCTGAGGACTATTATGGTGTGCCTGGGTTAAATGATATGCTTTATGGTGCTCCCGGTGAGATGATGAGACCAAAATCGGTCGACCTTATTGCTCTATTGGAATCTGGTGACCTAGACTATGCTTTTGAGTATATGTCTGTTGCCAAACAGCACAAGCTGAATTTTATTGAGTTACCGGTTGAGATTGACCTATCCAGCGAGGAGTTCAGGGATTACTATGCTACGGCACAGGTTGAGATTGCCGGCAAGAAACCGGGGGAAACCCTGATTAAAGGGGGCAAGCCGATAATTTATGGAGTAACAATACTCAAGAATGCCACCCATCCTGAATTGGCGATAGCCTGGGTTGATTTTCTGCTGAGTGCTGAAGGGATGGCTATTATGGCGGCAAATGGTCAACTACCCATAACCCCAGCGGTTACCAATGATAACAACAAACTCCCTGAGGCATTAAAGAAGCATGTTACCGAGGCCAGATAGATTTCGCAATTACCTCAATTGACAGCTTAATTTAATCTGTGGTATAAATTTCATTGGCAGCGTAGCTCAGTGGTAGAGCAGAGGACTCATAAAATTCTGCACTTGTTTTTTCGCTCTTAATTAGCTACGAAAAAAGGCTTTTTTAGGCCTTTTGAGCAGAGGATTTACAAAATTCTTGAGTAGAGGACTCAGGCGGACGGGCAAAAAATGAAAAATGGTAACAGCACCAAAAACAGAGACCCGGCTAACCCTAAGAAACCTGATAGGGGATTTCCTGCAATCACGACGCCATCTCCAACCCACAACATTGACCTTCTACCGCAATTACCTTCGTAACTTCGACTGGTATGCCCAAAGAGAGGGCTGGCCGCCAGATGCCGGTGACATCACCCGCGGCCACATCCAGGAATTTTTGAGCTATGTCGAAAAGGAACGGAACCGCTGGGGATATACCGACACTGCCCGCTCATCCTCCCGATATGCATCACCAGGCACCGTCCACAACTACGGCCGGGTGGTGAAAATCCTGTTTAACTGGGCCGAGGACGAGGAGTACCTCGACCACAACCCAACACTGCGGTTAAAACTGGGCTCTCCCCACTACAAAGAGGTGGAACCCTATACCGACAAAGATGTCTATGCCATGTTCCAGCTCTGCGAGGATGATGCTAGATTTCACTGCAGGTATATTGGTATTCGGAATAAGGCTATCATCTCCCTCTTCGTCGCCACCGGCTTAAGGCTCTCTGAGCTGGCCGAGATAAGGCTTTCTGAGCTTGACCCTGGCCTCAAACAGGCCAGGGTAATGGGTAAAGGAGCTAAAATGAGAGTAGTGCCAATTAATGGAGAGGCCAGGAAAGCACTCAAGCACTACCTTGAAATTAGACAGCGGGACGGTGATGAGCTGTGGAAAACCGATGACGGCCTGGTGCTGACGGTGCGCGGCATCCAGATGGTGATTAAACGCCTCAAGGAGCGGGCCAAAGTTGAGGGTGGGGGCGGCCCCCACCGCTTCCGCCACTACTTTGCCACCCGCTACCTGGAGAATGGGGGTGACCTGAACACACTGCGATTGCTAATGGGGCATGCCTCCCTGTACATGGTTTTGAAATACTCTGGCTATGTTGATATCCAGAAGGCACTGGTCGGACACCAGCAGTTTAACCCGCTGGATAGGCTTTTAAAGGGTGATAACCATACCCGCGGTACTGATGGCTGGGGCTGGCGCTACTGATACCAATACTGGCTCAAATGATTGAAGTTTGGTACAAAAGTTAGTATAATATCAATATAAATAGAGAGGAGGCTAGGCTTCAATGCCTACTCGCATCGTTACCGTAAGTGAGCTCAAGGTCAAATTGGGCACTCTAATGGCTGAACTTGAGGCGCAGGGGATACCTTTATATGTTACACAGTATGGCAAGCCGAAGGCTGTGCTTACCCGTTATGATGAATATGAAGCCCTGCTCAAGAAGGTTGAGGATCTAGAGGATATACTTGAAATGAAGGAGTCCCTGGGTGCCCCCGAAGAGGAAGCCATCGACTTAGAGGATTATGAGCGCCAACGAGCCGGTCACGTTTGAAATTAGATTACGCAGCAAAAGGGTGCAGCGAGAACTGGACAGCTTACAACAGCCAGACTATCAACGGGTGGCCGCCAGGCTTAGAGGGTTAACCAATGAGCCTAGACCCCAAGGATGCGAGAAGCTGCACGATGACATATATCGGGTAAGGGTTGGTGATATCCGAATAATCTACCTTATCGACGAAGGAAACAGGCGTATTGAAGTGGGAGGAATCCGCCGCCGAAGTGAGAGAACCTACAAGGGAATCGAGGGTCTGTTCCGGTGAGCAACTAGAGGCTAAAGATGGTTTCTTATAAGGTTATCTTAGAGCATAACGATGATGAGCCAGGCTATTACACAGCGACCGTGCCAGCTCTACCGGGGTGCGTTAGCTAGAGGCGGACTAAGGAGGAAACTCTGGAGAGTGTCAGGGAGGCTATCCAGGGTTATCTGGAATCACTACAGAAGGATGGAATCCCAACACCAAGGGATGTACAACTGGAGGAAGTGGCGGTACCTGTGGTCTAGGCTAAATTCCAGTCAGGTAACCCAAATAGAACATTCCCCCGGCATCAAAAAACAGCTGCCCTACCAGGAAGATGCCAATAATCCCCAAGACAATAGGTAACCACTGATCAAGTTGTGGTTTGGGATTGATTTTGCCAGTCGCCGTGATGGCGGTTGACCGCCACGACAGTACCTTAGCGATGCCCCAGCCTAATGAACTGAGCATTATCAGCATGCCAATACTTACCAGTACTATTGCTGCTGTTATCATAGTCCCTATATGGCCAGTTCCGGGAAGATGGCGCCTAGAACTTACTCATAAACAAGACGGATGATATCACTTTGGGGAGATGGAAATTCTTCTGCTACTTCAGCCGGGGCAACAATAACCTCTTCCGACACTTCAATTACAGCAGTGGGTGGTCTTGAAATAGTAGGAATCGCCGGCAGCCGCGGCAAACTGTTAAATATAGCCTGAAGAACCTGTGGCGGACTCGGTATTATGGTTTCCTTTCTTTTCATCACAGGTTAAACCGTGACTTTCGCCTTTAAGCGGTGGTAAACGCTGGCTATCTATACCCCATACGGTTAAGAAAAAAGCGGGTGCAACTACCCCGCCTTTTTCTTATTTTCCTATTTGGCTTAATGCCTTCTCTTCACGGCAATATTTTTCAGGTTTTGATCCATCACATGGAAGGCTCTATCAGCGTACGCCATGAGGCTAATCTCTTCTATCTCCCCGTATTGTTTAGCCAGCCAAGCATTACCCATTATCTTTACATATGACGGGCCCGGAAAAGTAAGGGTTAAGGTGACATCAGTGTCTCCCGCCTTTTCCAAGACCCGGGCCAGCACCGCCCTGAACTGGTCGCCTGTTTTGGCCTGCCTAAGAGCCTCCCAAGCCCACCACCTGGCAGTACCTCGAAGGCCTTTCCCCTGATTATCTTCCTCGTTATTTACCATCATAGGTATAATTATACTCCGATTATAAAAGAAATGGAGGTACCCCTTGACGCTTTGTTAATCAGAGCATACACTAGAGCATAGGGGAACTGCCGTGTACCTGGGGCACTGCCGGTAAACCTGTCTTGGGGTTGAGGTTGGCATGCCGACCAAGCTACCTCCACTGCCACTGTTTATCCGGGGGCGGGCTCCTTCTCCGCCTGAAGAGAAGGAGGAAGCTGCTATTGTCTCAGAGGAGCTGAATCTCCAAGCAGGGATCGTACCCCTTGTCTTTGAGTGCACTCCCCCAAATAGCTTTCTAAGACAATCCTAATGAGGAAATCTTAGGCTGTCTAGGCGGGTAGACGGTGATTTGATGGTTAATCATACAAAAGTGCAAGATATTTGGCATTATGACCGATGGGGGGGTTGGCAACTTCTTAAAGCCACAAAGCTGACTGTCTTGGCGCTTATCTATGAAAGAGAGATGATTACCGCCTTTGACCTTATAGAACAATTTGACTATACCTATAGTTCTGCCCACTGCAGACTGTCTCAGTTGAAGAAGGAGGGCTTTATTCAGCGAATCGGGGGTGGGCATTGGTGCCTCTCGGACCGGGGCTTTGATAAGCTGGATCATAGCGGGGTTTTAAAGGGAAAGGCAGATGAGAAGCTGAGACGCGAGAGGCAGGCAGCGGGTAAGGTCTGGTATATTGAAGATGGCAAGGTGAGGATGGCTAAGAATGTGGACGAGATGCTGCTCACCCTTGCTGAGGCTAAAAAGGCAATCCGTGAATTGAAGGAGGCTCGCTTAACATAGTTTAGATAATTTAGAAGGTGTTACCTCTTTTTAGTTGATAGTGCCCACTTTCTGAAACAGACTTCGCAAGTGCCACTAATCAGCTGGTCGAATTTGTCATGGCATACCATGCACTCGAGGTCTATGCCGTGCTCAATATAGCTTTTGCTGCGGAGTTCCGCAATGTAATCCTCATCATTGATTTGCTTTGCTGGTTTCTTGAGCCGTTCTTCCTGTTCAACTTTAATCAATAGGCTCCTGAGTTCCGTAGTATCATTACCGGCAGCCTCCGTCGTTTCTATCAGCTCGATCAGCTCCTTTTTACTAAACCTAGCTATAGCAGGCATATCAATTCACCTCCCCTCTAATCCTTCCAGCAGTCCCAGCATAGGGCCTGGGCTATCCTCGAATCAATCTCCATGAATGTCCTGTCTATGATGTATTGGCTGTTGGTTTCCAGCACCCTTTGCAGGTGCTGCTTCGTCGATTGGCTTATTGGAGACTGCCTCACAGTCTCCAGCGCCTGGACAAATTGCCCACTGCGAGCCAGCCTCCTTATCTGGGCATAGCTCTCCATCTCCTCTGGTATTGTGGCGAGTGCCTTTGCTGCTTCGTCGTTCATGGCTGTTTTATCATCTCCTCAGTTCTTCACCCCCACATGCGTGGGGAATTCCCTACATATTCGCTTAAGGATTTGAACTTCAATTCTCCTCAGTCCTTGTGCGTCCGGGCGTATTCCTGTTTGGCCTTCTCTACTTCTTCCTCGGTCCAGTCCGATGGGGGATTCAGCCAGCCGCCGCCTGGCAGCCCCTGTTCCTCGCAGCGGCAGCAGTCTGACCGTAGGTATGGCGGCGTAGTTATCTGGAGATCCTTGCCGCACAGCCAGCACCGGTATTGACCCAATCTCCTTTTTCTAACTTTCATTTAGCCTCCTTTTGCCGTCTCGACTATCTCCTTCAGAAGGTCGTCGCCCTTCTTAGCCGCCAGGTCGGCGAGGTCTTTATCCGTTGTGATATTATACTTCTTGCCCAGAAGACCCTTGAATTTCTCCAGATTCTCCCTGGGAAAGAGGATGCCGGTGGAGTACAGTGGATTATCGTAGTCCACCTCGCCCTTGGCCCCGGCAATAATGGTATGGGCCTTCAGAAGTTGCACGAAGTCTTTCCTGACCCAGATCTCCAGGCTGGTCATAAAGACATTGGAGCTGCGGCAGAACACCCGGGCGAAGCCGATATCCTCTTCGTCAAACCTCTCCAGCACCCTATCGTATAGCTTCTTGAGCATCTCTTCCGACTCGTGGCCTGATAGTATGGCGTCGGTGAAGACCTCAACATACTCATTTGACTCACACTCAAAGTAACCCCTCCAGGGGTCGGTTGAGTGCCACTTGACCCGGAAGTCTCCCTCGGTCTCATTACGGCACGAGCCTATCAAGTGAGGCTCCTCATGATCGGTACCATAGTAGATGGTGGCGGCCGGCTCGCAGGTGTCCTCATCATAGCAGGTATCGCATATTGGCTGGCCCTCGCAGGCCGTGCCGGTGTCGCCACAGTATGGCCTGTCGCCTGGACTCTGGGGCACAATAGGCTCCCCACAGAGGGCACAGATAAGATCCTGGCGTAATTCCTCGCCTTCCTCAAGCTCCTCATGCCCAGCTTTCTCCCTGGCAATCCTGGACGGACCGGCCTGGCATTTTACCTTCTCGGCATACTTGCAGGTGTAGTAGCGGTCGCACTCACCGCCGAGGAAGCGCGCCGGGAGCCAGCAGTTGACCCCCAGCTCCTCTTTGGTAACGGTGACCATGTTCGTATGCAGATTGCCTTGATCATCAAAATTGACTATTCCTACTTCTGGCATTCTATTAACCCCCTTTATTTTTTTGGTAGTAGTTCACCAACTCCGGCGAAGCGTCCTCGACCGGGGTAAAGCCGCCAAGGACAAGCCCGAACTCGTCATACGACCAGTAGACTTCCCGGCCCTTGTAGCCGTCACCATTGGCAGTGTGTACCGGGGTGATGACGTTGCCGAAAGCGGCCTCGAGAGCCCGGACGGTGGCGCCATTGTCACAGGGTATATGCTCATGCTCACCAGTTTCCGAGTCCTCGATTTCCAGAATGCCCAGGCCACTTCCCCAGGACCCGTGGAACTGAATTAACCTGCCTTTTCTAATTTCCACTGTCATGCCTCCTTTCTTTTTATTAGGGCTGCCCGCCCCGCGGCGAGGGCCAAACTACAGAGTTCTTGGCCCCCGGGAGCTTTAGCAATTAAAAATGGCCACCTCCTTTCTAGCTTTGGGCTATCGAGGATGCGGCCACTTTAGAACAACAAAAAACCTCCGGGCGGAGGTTTACCGCCTTCCTTTTCCACAGTCTTTGCTGTGACCTATCG
>Ga0209979_1004722_pt1 | contig 11138 bp, 11 predicted proteins | sample AnhtaG_FD_183114 | JGI IMG/M metagenome (GOLD analysis project Ga0209979, IMG submission 183114) | Deep subsurface microbial communities from Anholt, Denmark to uncover new lineages of life (NeLLi) - Anholt_01485 metaG (SPAdes) (version 2) | ecosystem: Environmental > Aquatic > Marine > Oceanic...
AAAAATTCAAGCTCTTGTAGATATGTTTTTAACTCAAGAGTTATTATTGCCTGAAATGCAAAGAAAATATGTATGGAGAGCAACACAAGCAAGAGACCTGATTGATTCAATCTACCGTGATTACCCTTCAGGTTCAATACTTATCTGGGAAACCGAAAACCTCCCTGAAGTTAAAACAATTTCGTTTGAAAAAACAAACCAACTTCCTATTGGTAAAAGATTGCTTCTTTTAGATGGTCAGCAAAGAGTTACTTCTCTTACAAGTATTTTAACAGGAAGATCTATTCGAATAAAGGAAGGAACAAAGATAAAAGAAAAATTTGTTGATATATATTTCAATATTGATCATCCAGATGAAGATATCGAAGAGATTAAAGAAACACCACGATTAGAAGTTGGTGATTTGGTCGAAGCGAAACGGGAAAATGAAGTATTTTATGCCGGCAGAATATCTGCAATTGACAACAAGAGATATTGCATCGTCTACGATGATAAAGATTGAAAATAAACCTAATTGGATTTCGGTTACAAAACTATTTAAAGAAGGTGTAGGATCAATTTTAGAAGACTTAAAAGTAGGATACGATCATCCTAATTTTAGAAAGTATAACCAAAGACTCAACCAATTATATAGCCGCAAAGAGTCCTACTTATATCCTGTCCAAATTATAAGAGATAAACCCTATTGGGAGGTTACTGAGGTATTTATTCGTGTGAATACTTCTGGAACAAGATTGAGAGGTTCAGACTTAGCCTTAGCACAGATAACATCTGCTTGGCCTGGATCAATGAGATTATTTGAAAAATTTATTGATAAATGTATAGAAAAGGATTTCTATCTGGATGAAAACTTTCTCGTAAGGTGCCTTATTTGTATTGCAACGGACCAAGCGAAATTTAACAAGGTGGGTCGAATGTCTTCGGATAATTTGAAATATTCCTGGGAGTTAACAAAAAAGGGGGTACAGAAAACTATAAATTTCCTTAAAAATAATGCCTTTGTTGATAGTTCAGCGTTATTACCTTCACCAATATTATTAGTTCCGCTTGTTTATTATTCATCTAAGAGGGATTTATGCGAAACCATGGCAACTGAGAAAGGATTTCTATATTGGTTTTATAATGCCGCGATTTGGGGTAGATATAGTGCTTCAATGGAAACTAGGTTGACCCAAGATTTGGCCGCATTATCAATTGAAAAACCGTGGATTATATTGATTGACAACATATGGCAGTTGGTAGGAAAAGGTAGAAAAATTAGTGTAGAAGATTTTAGGGGGAAGAGTATAAGTAGCCCACTTTTCTTTATGATGTATGTATTGGCTCGCAAAAACCAAGCACGAGATTTAGAAACAGGAGATATTATTAACTATACAAATTTTGGTAGGAATAACAAAATTGAGTATGACCATATTTTCCCAAAGTCAAAGTTAGAATTATTCTTTAAAAACAAATTAGATAATTCTAAGCGCAAGAAAGCTATCAATGAAATATCTAATATCGCATTTATGACTAAGAGAGGAAATATAATAAAAACAAATGAAGATCCAGATAGCTATTTCCCCAAAGTATATAATAAATTCAATGGAGAAGATTATTTTAAACGACAGCAAATTTCTTATGACTTAAATTTATTAAGTTACGAAAAATATCAGGATTTTTTAGATGAAAGGGCAGAGATGCTGGTGAAAAAAATTAATGAGTTTTTAGATAGTTTAAAATGAAACAAATTGCTATGGCGGTTAACTGCGTGTTTGCGACCCTTCACTAAATTGCCTAATGGCGACTTCGTAAACACGCGGAATTTTTTAGGAGAAATAATGCCATAATAAATAGGTAGAAGAAAATGACGAAAAATTAAATAGATCTTTATATGTTTGTCAGATGACGGTTCTTTGACAAGGTTTGAAAATAAATATTTAGTAAAAGGAGGTTTATGTAGTTCAAAAGAGCCATGGTTGTAATTTAATTAGTACAGATAAACCTAGGTTGGGTTTGAAATTAAAAATATCATATGAAATTCAATAAAACAGAAAAGAAAGAATTAGCAAAAGCCAAGCAGCTTTCAAGGCAGTTATCGTCAAATCTTCCAAAAAAAATTAAAGCTGCATCATTAAGTCATTCTTCAAAGTTACCTTTTAAGGCATTTTCTTTGCGTGAAGTACTTATTCACAGAATCACTGAACTATCTGAAGTTACAGTTGAACTTTTCGAGTTAAAGAAAATAGTTCCAGCAACAATAATGACTAGGGCTGTATTTGAAACAACAGCAGTTTTATACTGGCTTTATAAGAGTATAAAACAAGTTTGTGCTACAAAGGAATTAGGGAATATCGATGAATTTTTTATGAAATCTTTATTCGGTTCAAAGAATGAAGAAAGGCTCATAGAAGGTTACAATATTCTAACAGCTATTAATCATACAGATAAAGATTTTCAAGGTTATAGAAATGCCTATAATTCTTTATCAGAATTTGCTCATCCAAATTGGTCTGGTCTCTTTGGTGCTTATAGTAAGTTAAACCGGGAGAAAATTATCCTTGAGCTAGGAAAAGAAGTGGGGAATATTCCTCTTTCAGTAGCTTTACCACTATTATTAGGAGCGCTTACCTTATTTATTGATTGTTATAATGAAATGGAAACCTACTTGTTACAATTTAACGAAATCTGTGACGAAATATGTCAAAATTCTAATAAGAATATAGAATAGTACTATCAAAAACACTATTGCCTTTGGTGGCCTTTCGTAAAGTGGCAATATATGTCAATTTAATAATCTGATAATTTTTTTCTATTTTTGAAAGAAGTCTGATAAGTCCAGGTTCCCGATGTCTTCTCAAATGATTAGGATATGGCAGGAAACAGACTTTTATTATGCTTTTATGATATTTTAAGAAAATACAATTAATCCTATATTAAGCGGAGGAAAAATGACATGAAATATTGGTTTTTAGAAATACTAAAAGCTTTCGCGGTACCCTAGTACTTATCATAGTAACAATTACTGCTCTATTAAGATCCATTGACATTAATAACCAAGAAACATCACAGATTGTTATAGGCGTAATGCTTGGTGTTGTCCTTGGATTCTCTGCAGATTTAATAAAAAGAGGATTTGACGACTTAACTAAAACACAAAGGTTAAGAAAAATATCATTAAAGCTTTTAGAACAAGACGCGGATAGTACCTATAGAGGAATATACCTTTGGGGCTTGTTCCAGAAAGCAGATAATATTCCAATAGAAGATAAAGCACACATACCACCTGAGATTGATTTAAAATATTGGAATTTCTTAAAACAAGACAAAGAATTTCTTATGCTAGGTGCCAATGAACCTTTCAATGAGATTTTTAACATTATGTGGGATTTTGAAAAAATAAACTACCAATAACTGTAAAAGATGGAATTCACAAAAAATTATTACTTATGTTTAGAACGGAACAGGAAATAAAAGAAATTGATGAAAAATATACAAAACCAAAAGAACGTTCTGATAAATACAAACAATAACCCTAATCAACTAAAAGGGCAGGGTAGGAAGGACTATTTACAAATGATTAACAAAAAGTACAAATTATATTTCAAAAAAAGAAGGATTTTTTAAGATAAATATAGTAGTAGTATATATATAAAATAGAAAAATAATTTATATTTTTTACCTACTACGTGAGTTATTTTACATAAATAGATATTAATAAATTATCTAATTTTGAATGATTAAAGAATTTAAAAAAGGAGGCAAAAAAAAATGGTTGAAGAAAAGAAAGAAATTAAGGTTAATTTCCCGGATAAATTACTTGGTGGAGTTTATTCTAATAATATGATTGTTACTCATACCAAGGAAGAATTTATTATGGATTTTCTTGTGGTAGTACCACCTTCCGGTTCAGTTACATCTAGAGTTATTATTAGCCCTGGTCACATGAAAAGAACTATTATTGCTTTGAAAAAAAATCTAGAAATGTATGAACAAAAATTTGGCAAAATTTCTCCCGCAGAAGAACCCAGCACTATTGGTTTTCGACCACCAAAATAAAGAATACTAATGGAGGGATGGATGGACGTAAAATATGATTGGTTATCATATCCCTGGATTGCTTGGCCTTCAGGGTTAATTATTGGTTTTTTAGCTGGGCTAATGAGTAATTGGGTTTGGGCAAAATTGCGTTCTAGAAGAAAAGAATATTTTAATATTTCTTATTCGAATAATGAATTACGATTTGAAGGCCAGTATAAAACTTATAATCCAGAAATTTCTTCAAAAAATATTTTACGAGATATTTTTAAATTAAACCAATAAACAGCACTAAAATTACTTAATAGACTTAGATAAATTTGTAAATATTGGTTTGATAATGTTTTAAAAAATAATTAATTATATAATAGTGATCCTTTTTCAAATCAACAAAAATAAACCTTCAAATTTTAATTTTAGGGGGTATATTAACCCTATACCTATAATCATAAGCGACCCTTTAAAATTTCTTCATATACGCAGTTCTGTAACGTCTTCAAAAATCTCCCAAACCTTTTATATTATAAGCATTACAATGATTTTAATAAAATATTCGGATTAAAATATTTTTAAAAAGAAGGGTTTTTAAAAGACTAGTAGTATAATGAATATAGGAAAATTCTATTACTGCAATAAGTTAAGTTAATTAGAAGCCTAAATTATTAAAGAAAATCCTTTTTTGTAATTTTATTAGTGTAGATAAACCTAGGTTAGATGATACATATACACAAAGTGTAATTATTATTAATAAAGGAGGTTTAGTTATGACTAAGAGTAAATCGAATCAAGAATTTAAAACTGGAGATACAGTGCAACTCATTTCAGGTGGTCCTGTTATGACAGTTAAAGACCCCCGTTATTTTAGTACTAAGGTCCTTTGCCAGTGGTTTGCGGGGAAAAAGCTTGAACAGGGTGAATTTCTACCAAATTCCTTGATTAGAGTTGACATAAATGAAAAAGAAAAATAATTCGACTATAAAAGCTTCCGATGTAGCCCATTGGATGCTTAATCAAATAAATAAAAAGCGTGAACTTTACCAAAACGAAGTTGTGTATTTGATAGAAGATAAATTCGGATCTCAATTCGTATATGAAAATCGAAATGGCAATTTAGCAATCAACCGTCAAGTCCTTAAAGAGTTCCGGAAACTAACTGAAAAAACTGTTGTATGGTCCCGCATTGAATTTTGCTGGAGAATTAGAAGTGCTGATGATCCAAAAATAGGTAGACTTGTGGAATAAATATTTGTGCCTAACCACAGGCTTAAGTATATGATAAAATAAAGTATCACAAAAATTTATAAAAAATAGAAATAAGTATTTTAAATTAAAAAAGAAATTATCAATGTTGAATTAAAATTAAATAAACTAAAAGAAAGTTTCAAGTAAAGAGAAAAATTCACACAAATAATAACCCTAATCAACCAAAAGGGCAGGGTAGGTAAAACTACTTACAAACGACTAACAAATGCTACAAATAATTTTTTCTGAAGAAAGGAGTAATATATAAGTTTGAATAAAGAAAATAAAGACAAAGTCAAATCCAATGTTTGTCTAATTAAAGATTGTAGTAGACCAACTCATAAAGAATCAAAGTACTGTATTTTTCATGCAAGTGAAAAAGAGAAGACAGAAGAAGAGTTCAAGAATGCACTAAAAGAATATGTCAATATGATTAAGGAAGAAGGCAAGGATTATGACTTTAAAAGTTTTATCTTTGTCGGAAATATAGATTTTAGAAAAGATTTAGGTATCACCGTTTTTAAAAATGCTGACCTCAGGGAGGCAACCTTTAGGAAAGATGTTGACTTTACGTGGGCAACCTTCAGTGGATATGCTCACTTTAAGAAGGTAACCTTCGAGGAAGATGCTGATTTTTTGGAGGCAACCTTCAGGGAAAATGCTGACTTTGGGGAGGCAACCTTCAGGAAAGATGTTGAATTTGAGAAGGCAACCTTCAGGGGAAATGCTAACTTTAGGGAGGCAACCTTCAGGGGATATACTCACTTTGAGAAGGCAACCTTCAGGGGATATGCTAACTTTAGGGAGGCAACCTTCGAGGAAGATGCTAACTTTAAGGGGGCAACCTTCGAGGAAAATGCTGACTTTGAGAAGGCAACCTTCAGGGAAGATGCTGACTTTTTGGTAAAATACTTTGCAAAAGACGTAAACTTTGCAAAAGCGATTTTGTTCCCTGGAAAGAAGTTAAACCTCATTGTAGAGAAGGAAGGAACTATCTCCTTTGAACGTACTTACTTAGAAAATGTCTATTTGGAATTATATCTAAGTGTAGAAAATTTAATTGATTTTACTGATGCTTTACTTAAAAATACACAGATAAAAAAAGACCAAATCGAGAACCATATTCTCCAGGAAAAAAAGAAAGAGTTTTCACAAGCTCATAAAATCTACTTGCGCCTTAAGAATAATTTCCACAGTATTGGTCAATATAATGATGAGAGCTGGGCTTTTAAGAAAGAAAAGTATATGGAGAGGCTGTCTTATTCATTTTTTCCTTATAGAAAAGATTTAGAAGAGAAGGAAAAAAAAGAGAGGTTTCCCATCTTAAAATGGATGTGCACCAAAGATTTCAAAAAATGGATAATATCAGCTTTTTCAAATTTAATTTACGGTTATGGAGAAGAGCCCCGAAATGTTGTAACAATAGGGCTAGTAATAATATTTATATTTGCCTTACTCTTTAGTTTTATAGGTATTGGTAGCCCTGAGTTTATTGAATTAAAGGGGCCTATTATTCAAGAGGTTCCTGGAAACGACATAGAAATAATATTTAAAGGTTTTTTGCAAAACAGGATAATAAAACATTTTTTTAAGAGTTTATATTTTAGCTTAATTACTTTTACTACTTTAGGATATGGAGACCTTCGCCCTTTGGAAGGTTGTGGGAGAATGTTTGCCGGGATAGAGGCCTTTATTGGTGCAATTATGATGGCACTTTTTGTTTATACATTTGCTCGGAGAACAGGAGGAAGGTAACTATTTAATAAAAGATTCATAAAAATTGTTTTGTAAATTTTGAAATGACAAAGGGGCTAACTAAATATGAAAGAATTAATAGCAATTCTAACATTTATTTGTATTTCTAGTTTCGCTATTTATTTTTCAATTATAAAAAGGATAGATTCTAAGTTATTAATTATTTTTTTAGTTTTTGCAATTATCTCTGGATTCACCATCGCAAACTACGATATTATAAAAAAATTTAAATTTGGAAGCAAATTCGGAAGCATTGAAGTAGAAACTGCCAAAAAAGAAATTCAAGAAACTAAGGAAATTGCAATAAAAGAAATAAGCTCAGAAGTTAAAGGACACGAGGAATCTATAAAACTTTTAATTTCTAACGCTAATGATACTAAAGATAAATTAGAAAATTTAATAAAAATTGCCACTAATTTAGAGAACAACATTGAAGAACAGAAAAAGATAATAATTGAGATTAACAAATTTGCAGAAAATACCAAAAAAGAAATTATAATATTAAATAATGCTTCTGCGCAGATTGCTCTTATATTAGTAAGGGCAACTTATCTTACTCATGAGACTAAAGGTGAGTTTGGTACCTCTAGAGCAGAGAGGGCTATTCAGGAAATCATGAATGACTTAAATAAAATATTGCCAATGATAATTCCAGATAATGAGGAACGAGCTAAGTGGATTAAAGATCTCCAGAATATTCTTCCACCGAGAAAATAATTTCCAAATAAACATCCTATATTAATTAAATAAAATACTATAAAACTTTCCGGAATCTTTGCATTAAAAGAGCAAGGGGGTTTTATAAATAAGTTTTTTAAAAGGAGGGTTTTTAAAAGATTTGTCGTATATAGTATAATGAATATAGAAAAATTATATTACTTCAAAGAAGTACTTCGTAAGATTTACTGAATTGGACGCGTAAACAAAGTAGTTCGATTATTTTAAGTTAGGCGATATTTTGCTTGGCGGATTGCTTGCCTTTGGATTGGGATACAGGATGCGATATGTCAAACGGTAAGAAAACAAACAAGCTTGCGAAGGAGCGATTTTAATAGAAAGGAAAGCGAAATGAAGGAAGAAAAAATAGATAAGTTGAGCGGTAAGGACATTGTTCTCTACGCACTTTATCTCTTGGGCGGATGGCAAAAGCGCATTCACACGGAAGACATTGCTTTAAAGTGTTACCAACTCGCTCCGTCTAAATTTTCTTGGGTAAAACACCCGCAGTATCCAGACCTTGCACCCACCCGATTTGCGTTAGAGGCAGCTAAAAAGTCTAAATACGGAGCTTTAGTTAAAGGGGAGAGTGAAAGGAAAAGGACAGTCAGGAGCATTGGAGGATGGATGCTAACTACTAACGGGATTCAATGGATAGAAGTTAATAAGGCACGAATTGAGCAATATTTAGGTATACATATTCCAACAGGAGACCGCCTGCCTGCAGATCGAAAACTAAAAGAATTGCTTGGAAGTGGAGCCTTCAAAAAATTCAAGGACTATGGCGAACAAGCAAAAATTTCGCATGCTGAATTTGCCGAATCGCTTGTCTGTACCGTAAACACCAGATCAGAAGTGTTGAACAACCGATTAGAGCAACTTTACTCTATAGCCGAAGAATTGAGAAAAGAAAAAGTCAAAAATTATGTGAATTTTTGTAGAAAGAAGTTTGCATCCCTCTTAGAGGAAAAGGGAGGTGGAAGAAATGCCAAAAGTTAAAATCCCAGACGAATGGGATCTTGGTGCAGAGCTGCGCTATAAGCGTCAGAATATGGAAAGAGCAATGAGAGGAAAAATCGAACGCGGGCTGGTGGAACTGATTACGAACTCCGATGATAGTTATCGAGATTTAGAGGAAGAAGGGAAACAGGTTTCAGGGAAAATTCGAATCGAGATTGAGAGGAGAAAAAAAGAACAGCCTTCTATGGTAATAGTGCGAGACAGGGCAGACGGAATGAATAAGGAGGAGATGTTCTATAAACTCGGTTCTTTAGGCAGAAGAACTTCGGGATTTGAAAAAGGAAAAAAACGGCGTGGACTTCATGGACGAGGCGCCAGAGATGTCGTTGCTTTCGGTGTTGTTTATTTTGAAAGCATTAAAGAAGAGGAATATAATCGCCTAATAATTCCCCCTTCTTTAAAATGTCGCTTTACGGAATCTCGTGCAAAGAAAGCCACCAAAGAGATTCGGAAGAAACTCGGCATACCGAGGGGTAATTGCACAGTGGTGACTATCGAAGTCGAGAGCCGGTTTAAACTCCCACATCACGAAACCCTGGTAAAAGATTTTTCCCGACATTATAGCCTTCGTGACATTTTTTTTAATTCCGCCAGAGAAGTGATAATTGTAGATCTGAATAAAGACCTGGAAGACAGGCTTGTCTATAGGTATCCTAAAGGTGAAGTTGTATTTGATAATGATTTTACAATTCCTGATTATCCGGGAGTGACAGCCCATCTTGTTATACGTAAGCATGCCACTTCTTTTGAGCAAGGCAGTCTTCCCTATCGAGAGGGTATTTTGATTAAAAGTGCCGCGGCTATACATGACTGCACTTATTTTTGGCTCGAATCAGAACCTTTTTCTTGGAGATTTACAGGTGAATTGCAATGTGAATTTATTGATGAGTTGATTCGCGAATACGATAACCGTGAAGAAGCAAATCCAGATTATCCCAATCACCCAGAAAATAATCCAATAAGATTGCTGGATCCTTTCCGAGACGGCTTAATTCTTGATCACCCTTTTTCGCAGGCACTCTATAAGAAAGGTAAAGAAAATTTACAACCTTTCATTGAGGAACTAAAAGCCACTGAGACACCTCCAAAACGAGATGTTACAGATGAGAATCTTAACAGGAAATTGGATAACCTTTCGAAAGAGATTTCAAAAATATTCGAGAAAAAAGTAAAAGAACTGGAAGAAGAAATTCCATCAGGACTTTTTGACAACGGTACAATTGAAAAACTACATATAGGCTTGCATATCATTCCGCCTGAAGAACAACCTATTATAGTGAATCAGCCCAAAACGTTTTCCATTATAGTAAAGCACTACGAACCTTTAGATGAGTCCTTACCCATAAATATTGAGAGTAGCGAACCTGATGATGTCAAAGTTCGCACTTCGCCAGTATATTTAAAAAAGTTCTCAGAGGACAGAAAAATCGGAAGAACGACATTTACTATAGAGGGTTCTAAAGTTGGTACCGAAGCATTTATCGAGGCAGGTTATAGTGGATCCGATAATTTGGTGCTCGTAAAGGTTGTTGAACCACCATCGCCCCCCGAGCCGCCTGATGGTCTTTCTTTTGAGAAACCACTATATCATTTACAAATTAATAAAGAGAAAACTTTACTTTTATGGTTAAAAACCACTGCCAAACTTGCCAATCCAATCACTGCAAAAATTGTTTCCGATCATCCTGAGATTATTGTAAAAGGAGGGGGAAAATGTGAATTACGTGAAACTGATTCACCTGGAGCATTAGTTGCAAAGTTTAGAATCCGCGGAAGGCAACTGAAAGCAGTAGGGAATATAACTGCTCGAGTCGAAGGGTTTGATCCCGCTCAAACTCGCGTTATAGTTGAGGAACGACTACCGCTAAGTGGAATAAAACTGAAATTTAAGCCAGTTGAAGATGACTTTGGATCAGTAAGATACAAATGGGATGATAATAATCCCTATTTATTAAATATTGGAGCAAAACATCCTTCAATTAGGAGATATTTGGGACTTCCCTCTGAACAGGGATACCCTGGGATAGATTCTCCGCTTTATCATACGGTTCTTGCTGAAGTTATTGCTGAGGCATTAGCATTTCGTATATTAGAAAAACAATTCAAAAGAGAAGGACAGGAGGGAATGTTGGATTATACCTCTACGGACGCCTACTATCACAAGCACTTCTCTGAATTTCTTTCCATTGCTCATAAGAGTCTTGTTATAGAATCTTTGTAAAATAGAAACATTATGATATCTGAGCCCCATAAAAATGTGATTTAGGAAAATATGGCTGGTGGAATCTTTTTTATGATTAAAATAAGGAGTTGCCAAGCAAAACGGTCGCCTAACACAGCATAAAAGGTTCGCCTTTCAGACTCACCTAAATTTTGCTTCGCAAAAA
>Ga0209979_1004723_pt1 | contig 11137 bp, 10 predicted proteins | sample AnhtaG_FD_183114 | JGI IMG/M metagenome (GOLD analysis project Ga0209979, IMG submission 183114) | Deep subsurface microbial communities from Anholt, Denmark to uncover new lineages of life (NeLLi) - Anholt_01485 metaG (SPAdes) (version 2) | ecosystem: Environmental > Aquatic > Marine > Oceanic...
TGTGGCATTCATGCCGCCAAGATAATACAATTAGTTGCACGAAGCAAGTTTACGTAAGTTCTTTAATGACAAGGTGGACGAGGTTATTCGGGTGGACAACAGCACTCTCCCGAAGTGGCTCACAAACACTACTTGAAAGTGTACGACCGGAATGTCGAGGCTGCTACGACTACGCCGATAGATGATAAACTTGCACAAAAACTTGCACAAAAACCTGAAAACAAAAGAATTGACAAAGAAGGGCAAAATCGTATAGACTTATTACAAAAGAAGATACGAGCTATTATGCGGGCGTAATTCAGTGGTAGAATGTCAGCTTCCCAAGCTGGACGTCGAGGGTTCGAATCCCTTCGCCCGCTTTTTTCGTATCTTCGTTGTTGTCAAGCCCTTATGACAAATCCAGTCTTGCTTTTTTCTCTGGCTTCCGCCATATACGTGCAGTAGCTTTTCCGCATGTCCTGCAAACTAAACTCCGGCAGACCTGCCTTAACGCGAATAGCTTGAAAATCACGCCAGACGTTATGTTTCTTGAGGCGACCACCTCGAGCGGGACCTTTTGAGTTCACAAACACATACAATACGCCACAGTAATCATTCCTCGCCATCTAAGCCATCAGTTGTAAATGCCAAAATAAAGAACTGCAAAAAAAAGAGGAATTCCAGCTATAGGGTGCATACAGAATCGACTCAAACTCTCACGAAAGCTTCTTAAATGTTTATCTGGGAATTTTACTGTTTTAGGGAGTATCTTTTTGACCTCATCCTGAATTGCAACGGTAATATGATAATTTACAGAATGCTCTAACTGACTTCTACACTTGCCGGAAACTTCTCTAAGGTATCCTGCAGCAATGGCGGGGGTGGTACTGCCTGATGAATCTGAAAATTTGGTATTATCCACGAGCAGCTCAAGTGCTTTTGTCCTTATCAGCATTATCGGAAAGCCTAATGAAGCATATTCCTTAAATGTCAGCTTCGTAAGGTTCTGAGAGTCTTTATCAGCGGAGTTTGACGAATCGCCGAGAGCTTCAACTGAACCAATCTGAACGTTTTCAGCCGAACCGGCCGTAGATTCATTTTGTTCTTTTATGAATCTATCAATCATAGTTGCAGTAACACTGCCGGCTGTAGCTCCCACGAGAGTTCCGCTTGAACCGGCATAGACACCCAATGAAAGCGACCACCAGTAAAGACTATGCGGTGCGGCGCTCTTAAAGGAAAGCACTATCGGCAGAAACAGGGCGGTAGTCGGCCCGGCATTGAGAAAGCAGGTAACAAATGCCCCAGCCCACATCAGCAACAAACACAGAATAAGGGTATTGCCGAAAGACAGATGAACGATGGCCCCTGATATATAGCCGAGGGCGCCGGAGGCTTCAACTGCTCCTACAAGAACAAAAAGACCCGAGAAAAACAATATATCCCTGATACTAACTTTCTGCAAAAGGCTGAACGGCTCACACCCTCCAAAGGCAAGAGCAATAATTCCGCCGGCAAGAGCAATAACTGCCGGCGACCAATTCAGAATATCAGAGAGCAAAAATCCCACGATAACTATCGCGAGAATAATCAGCCCTCGCCTTAGGATGTCCCGGCTTTTTATCGCCTTGGGCAAGCGGTGGCGTATCGTATTAAGCAGTGTGTTATTGCCATCGGCTCTGTCAGCAGGATAGGATAATTCAGGGCAATCTTCATCGAGCGGTTCGAAATTCGGATACCCATCTGCTGATAACGAGCGCAAAGGCGCAGCGGCCTTAAATAATGAAGGTTGGGTAAACCGTAAATATACCAAAAGAACAAACAGTTCCAGCAGACAAATCGGAAGCATATAAGAGGTAAACTGATAAAAGGGAAGTCCCGTCTCGGTACCGATGAGCATATTGGGGAAATCGCCGACCATAGTGGAAGCCCCGCCAAGATTGGAGGCAACGATCATACTAATCAGGAAAGGCTTGGGGTTACAATCCAGATATTTGGACAAACTCAAAACCATCGGCGCCGTCAACATAATTGTAGTAAGATTGTTGACGACCAGAGAAAGAGCATACGTAACCAGGCAGAAAAGCCACATTATCCGCCACGTATTACCACCGGTAGTGAGGGTTATCTTTTTGGCTAAGTACTCCAGAGCACCGGCCTCATCCAAAACACCGATAACCAGCTGCATTCCCACTATAAACAGGAGGACATCGAGCTTGCCAAGCAGCGCAGATGCTATCTGGTCCTGCTCATAAAACCCAGATGATGACCGGTTATGGCAACTACTATCGCACCGAGCACAAACAGAACAACGCGGTCAAAGACATTTTTGTACACAAAATAATACATCAGCGAAAAAATCAGCACCACCAGCACAACTTCCGCCAGAGAACCGCCTCCGGACGGGATGTACCTGGGTTTATTCCAATTGAGGGTAAGAGTTTTTAGGCGTCCTTCTCTGAGAACTCGAAGCTTGAACTTGTCCGTTTGACACAGCCGCAGGGCCATTTTATAAAAGGATGACCTGTCTGTTATTCTATCACCATTGATGTCCATGACGACATCACCACGTTTCAAACCAGCGTGCTCAGCCGGTGAATTGTTCTGGATATGATTGACTACTTCCCCTCGTCCGTCCGGCACGGAAAGCCCAGTTGCAATAACCGGATTGACCGGCAGCATCTCCGCTCCCAACCAACTGCATATCGGCTCACCTGTCCCATCAGTCCACTGAGGAATTGGCAAGCGTGCCAGGAAATTCTTGCCCTGATTGACTCCAACTGCATAACTGAAAGAAGAAGGACCACCCGCTGGCCGAACAAAGGGAAGAGCAAATCCGAGGACTTCTCCTTCAAGGTTAACCAATGGGCCGCCCGCGTTTTCCGATGTCAGCGACACATCAGTTTGAATCAAATCGCGGTATCTGACTTTTTTGATTATCAAAGATTGGTAAGGGTCGGTAATTCTGCCGGTTTTTACCGTCAATTCCCAACTGTCAGGAGTCCTTCTGCTGCCTAAAACAAAAACGGTATCGCCTCTTTTGACTCGCTTGAAATCAGCTAATTGGGCAGTTTCAAATATCTGGGCCTGTTCGTTGTTGGTGGTATCTGCTTTGAGTAAAGTCAACTGAGTTTTCTTATCAGTTGCGATTACATCGGCCTGATATTTTCTATTTTCGCTGTCGATTATATAGAGAGACTCGATATCATCCGTTAAGGTTGCCGAAGTAAGAATAAGCCCTCGCGAATCAACAATCAGCCCACAACCGATTACGTTGATATGTGTTTCCAGCCCTTTTTGTTTTACCGCCCACATACTGACCACACTTGGAGACACTTGCGCAAGTACCGGTTGCGGGTCATAAACCTGCTGTGCATCAATGGGCTCGATTGTCACAGAAGTAAACCTCTCCCAGGCGATACATCCAAGGATCACAAGAAAGAATACCGACAGAACCATTATCCAGGATTTGATGTGTTTTGTTCGCATATTTAATGAGTTTGTACTTTTTGTTTTCCGGTTTCAGCCTTGCAGACAATTGTGATGTCTTCCAAATGCCTTATCTCTCGCCGCAAGGCGTTTGTTACCTCTGCGGCAATGGCATTACTTTTCTCAACGGTGGTCTTTGCGTTCACCAGAATTTGCAGGTCCGCCATGTAATGCCGTCCCATTCCCCGCGTTCTGAGGTAATCTATGTCCTTGACACCGGCAGTAGCAACCACCAGCTCTTTGATGCGTTTGATTTCTTTAGATTGTAAAGGGACGTCCATCAGGCCGTGGAGGTTCTTACTCAGTAATTCAAAAGCTATTTTCCCAACCAAAATTCTGGCCTGGTTCAAAAATGTTGGTTTTTGGGTAACAGTTTCGACAGATTTTATGGGCCATCGGCTATGATGGATTTGTGTGATACGATTGAGGTAGGATATGGTGGTTTATTTATGGCTGAATCTCTCAAATCCGAGCAGTTCTAACCAATGAGGATGGGTCTGACCACATGATAAGGGCTTCAATACCGAGGAAGCTTTTATGAGGCTGTCATGCATTGATGGTTAACGCGGTGTTATTCATCGCGAGCTGTTACTCTCTTTTCCCCCAAAGACTTTTTATACCATCTATATGCATCTTCGAGGGCGGCTATTACCGCTCTTTTTGTTACGCTAAAAAACCTTCTGTCTAATTGTATCACAGCATCTTTAATTGCCTCGTCAACTTTATTTCCTAAAAGAAAGTGCTTTGTGTAGTATTTTCTCTCCTAAAAAAGGCAGCAAGGTGCAAGAAACATCAACGATTGTATCATCAACAGGGTCTATTTCAAGTTCAATAGTAATGTAACCAAAGACATGTTTCGCAGTAATATTTTCCGGCGATCTCGCAGAACCTGCAATTACAACTGTCTCCGGCCTTAAGTTATATTTCATGTCCTTTGTGTAGCGGTTTTCATTCATTCTTGACATTCCCTTTTTCCTCTTAATCCACACAAATATAACTTATAAGTACCGTATCATCAATAAAAATATTGTTCGTACGAAATTTTTTTCAAAGTATGTTTTTGTTCGCAACCCCAAAGCCTCGTGGGTACGCTGATTTAGCCAGGATTTTACATTGTCGGAAATAAAAAGTCAACAGACTGGGAAAACGTAACTACTATGAAAAACAAATATTATAGCAATACTCTACTTTTGCTCCGCAGAGCCTTCAGAAAAACTAAAGATTGAGCGAACTATCGCATTTTTTCGGGAGAGTGTAAATTCAGGTAATTTACGTCTATGATTCATTCCAACTGCCCCCCTCGTAAGTAACCACTATTCCAGTCAGACCCGTATCGAGACTCTCCCATTGATTCTGGCTTATCCAGTCCCACCATAACTCGACCCACGGCATGCCGTTCCAGTCCATGTATGACTCGAACACTAAAGGCCCGCGAGAGACCTCGAAGAAGTCGCCAAACTCCCAGTCCGCTGGGACGAATTCGTTAACGGCGACCGTCTGGCCCCAGGGCGTGGTGATCTCAACATCTATAAGCCCAATCCCGGCAACCTCCACACCGTACTCGTATCCGTCATCAAGGGCCGTACCTGGCGCCTCATAGTCAATCAACCGCCCCAAAAAATTGAATCACTTGAAGAAACACGGCCAAGCCAACTATCAGGATTTTTCTCTTTTACCTTGGAGCTGCTCTATGGCTAAAGCAACAGGCGAGGGGACCTCTTGGCCTTGCCGCTGCCCCGATTCTACTTCTTCCATCGCTTCGTGTAGGGCGATGCACGCTTGCTTGTAACTGCGCCCTGTCTGTTGAGCAATCAGACGCGAACCACGGTCTATGAGTTTCTTATTACTTGGCGACAGCCAGACCATTGCATTACCGATGACCCGACCCATGCGAACCATCGTCGCAGTAGAAAGTGTATTCAGAATAAGTTTAACGGCAAGATGATGCCACAACTGCAACGGCGAATCGGCGAGACTGCAGGGAAACAGGAATGTCTCGCCCGCCGGGGCTCGATTGGCGGAGCAAAGTCGCGACAGGTCGGTGGGGGTGGCAGCATTCGCTAACCCTACGACAAGTACAGATGTTTTCTCGTACTGCGAGCCAAATTTCTGCAGGGCAGTGCGAATCAGACGGTCTGTTTCACCCCCAGCAGTTATCACTACTAATGCTGAGCCAGGTGCATCAGTACGCGAAGAATCGGGTTCGTTGCCTATCATAAATTTGTATATCTCGGAATTGTCAAGTTTTGGTGGCTGGACCTTTAGACTGGCCGGTGCGTTCAATTGTTCATAAACCTTTTGCCCCCACTCCAGACCTCTGGGTTCACGCTGCAGCAGTTCATGCCAGGCCTTTTCAGTGGTACGGAATGGGTCTTTCACAAATGCCCATGAGCTTGGAGAACGATTATCTCCGTATTTTCGAAAGGCTGGCAGCATAAACGTTGGAGAGCGCTCAGTGGTATCTGTCAATACGTCTAACAGGAATGAATCGGCCATATAGGTCACAAGGCCTCGGCGGCGATAGACGCCTTCTTCGAATCTTGTTGCACGAGCCAGCGTATCGACCACCCGAGGGCTTGAAAGTTGCTCTATGAGTTCGGACAATAATCTTAGGTAATCACCGGGTTGGCGCTCCTTGAGTCCTAATTTCGCCGCCTGCATTGGTGACAACCGCTTCCGCAGGAAACGAACCAAAGCTATCTCAAAGGCACTGCCGACAACGAACAGTTCCGCTGTCGTGGCCTGCATTCTTGTCGAACCGGTTATTGCCATCGGACCGGTAGTTATATCAAGCTTGGTTATACAAAGCTCCTCAATCACTTCACGCGAGCGTTTGACATAACGGCGCAATACTTCGGTGGGATTGTTATAGACAAAAAAGACCTTCGCTCCGGCATCAAGTCCCTCCCAGGCCGTGCCAATCACAAAAGGGGTTTCTCCACCTTCTGTGATAGCGACAACAACATCGCCGGGCTGAACGCGTTTCTCTTTCATCTGGTATCGTCCGAAGTCCGGAAAATCTTCGTACCCTTCGACCGATTTTATCAAAGCAAAATCACCCCCGGCCATCACACTGAAGACGCTGTCTCTCATATCGGGAATTTCTAATCCCATTAACGTAGGGGCAACCCTATGTGGTTGCCCTGGGCAGGCACGTAGGCCTGCCCCTACCTTTATTTTGCGCCAAAACCGTCGCCAGGCCGATTCAAGAAGTACGCTCAACCGTCCCGTGGCTCCGCAGCCGGTAAAGTAAATCCGCTTACCAGCACTCATAGCTTTGACAAACGCTTCAATGAGTTCTCGGAACGAATCCTGCTGGAGAACCTTCTTCATTGCAGGAGGAATTTCGTCATCGACCGACTGCAACAACCTTATAGCTGCGGGCAGGTCGTCTTCGGCTGTTTGCGAGAGCGTTTTGGTTTTAGGATGAGATGATTCAGTCAACAATTCACCTAACCGAAACACCCGTTGTCTGTTCAAGAATTCTTCGGCTCTTTTAATTGCATCTGACATTACAGCTCCCTTGCAGTTCTCGTTTAAGGTTGTCGATGCTCGTCCCGCCCGTCGAAGACGGGACGGGGCTCGTATCGATGCTTGTCCTGGAAGCTTGTCGAGCATCCAATATCGAGCTTCCAGTTTCGATACTAGCTTCGACACCGACAAACAAGCTTCTACAACCATCCAAGGACAATATTCGTATCATTTTATATGGACAATGTAAATACACTTTTCAACCATCAATTACATTGCAGATAAATCGAAGCCGATATATAATCCCTTTGGAAACGGTCAGCGTCGAAAAAAGTCTGCATTAAAATAAAGGGTAAGGTAGTAGTGAGCAGCCGTATTCGGGAAATTGCAGCCAAGGACAAAATGCGGGTTGCAGGTCTGATGTCAGGTACATCCATTGATGGTGTTGACGTTGCCGTAGTCGATGTCACTAAGCAAAAGGTTCACTTGCTGGCTTTTGACGTATTTCCATACCCGACCGCTTTGCGCAGAGAAGTCCTTCGTTTATGTCGCCCCGAATCAGCCCAGTTGGACAATATATGCCATTACAATTTCGTCTTAGGCGAAGTTTTTGCCGATGCAATCATCAAGCTCTGTCGTAAAAGTGGCATTCCTCTGAGCTCTATCGATCTGGTGGGCTCACATGGCCAGACAATATATCATAATCCGCGAGGTAAGCGCTACAGCCGAACGACAATACGTTCAACTCTGCAGATAGGAGAACCCTCTGTAGTAGCTCACCGTACCGGTATTACTACGGTAGCGGATTTTAGGCCTCGCGACATGGCTGCGGGAGGCGAAGGTGCACCTTTAGTACCATACGCTGATCATTTTTTATTTGGCCATAATCGGTTGTCTCGTGCCGTCCAGAATATTGGGGGCATTGCCAATGTAACTTTCCTGCCGCGCGGCTGTAAGCAAGATGATATTATTGCCTTTGATACTGGCCCAGGCAACGTGGTAATTGATAGCATCATCCGGCTCATCAGTGGCGGCAAGAAACGCTTCGACCCGGCTGGAAAAATGGCAGCACAGGGCACGGTCAACAAAAGGCTTCTGAATGAAATGCTCCGGCACCCTTTTTTACGAAGGCGCCCCCCAAAATCCACCGGTCGAGAAGAGTTCGGGATTTCCTTTGCCAACAGGATATACCAACAGGCCACCCAAAAAGGCTTAGCTGACTTTTGTTTAGTAGCGACAGTAACCGCCTTTACTGCCAACAGTATCGCTCGGGCATACCATCAGCTCCTGCCGACGATGCCGGACGAGGTGATATTATGCGGGGGCGGGGCTCACAATAACACGCTGGTGGAGATGTTGCGAGGCGAGCTGCCGAATGTTAAGATGCTCTCTACCGAGGATTTCGGCATTAGTGTCGATGCCAAGGAGGCGGTTTCGTTTGCTATTTTAGCCTGGGCAACTATAAACGGGCTTACTAATAACATGCCCGGAGCCACAGGTGCTGACCGACCGGTCGTTCTTGGAAAGATAATACCGGTATGACAAGAAAACATAGACTTTTGCCGACTACCGAGAAGCGCAACCGCGCCAGCGAAAATATCGACAAGCTATCGACAAAACAGATTGTCGATCTTATCAACGCTGAAGATGTGCTTGTGCCCGCTGCTGTGGCGCGGCAGTCTAAACAAATTGCTGCAGCGATTGATTTGATTGTATCGCGGTTTAGAAAGGGTGGACGGCTATTTTACGTGGGAGCCGGCACAAGCGGCCGGCTTGGTGTGTTGGATGCCGCGGAGTGCCCACCTACTTTTGGTGTCCGGCCTTCACTTGTACAGGGTATCATTGCCGGTGGCCGACGTGCGCTGGTCCGGGCAGTTGAAGGCGCTGAAGATTGCGCCCGGGATGGTGCTATATCAATAAGAAAGATGCGGGTACAAGCAAGTGACGTAGTGGTCGGCTTGGCCGCGTGCGGTATGACCCCTTTTGTGCATGGCGCTCTCAAACAGGCACGGCAAATAGGGGCAGCGACCATTTTTGTTACCTGTGCGCCGGAAGCTGTCGGGCAAATCCCCGCAGAAATCATTATTAATCCGGTTGTCGGCCCGGAAGTAATCACCGGTTCAACCCGGATGAAAGCCGGTACCGCAACGAAACTCGTACTCAACACTCTCACCACAGGAGCAATGGTCAAATTAGGCAAGGTCTACGGCAATCTTATGGTTGACCTGCAGGCAACAAATGAGAAATTGCGCGACCGCTCTCTGCGAATTGTGATGGAAATGACCAATCTCAGCCGAACCGGCGCGAGGAGACTTCTCGCCCGCGCACAGGGAAAGGTTAAAGCCGCTATTGTAATGCACTTTCGCCGGACGAATTTGGCGGGCGCTCTGAAAATACTTGACGAATGCGACCAGTTTCTGCGAAAAGCAATTGAGGAGGCATCGTGAATCCCATCGTTGCTCAGGCAGGCACACTAAGCGGACTCGACTGGGGCATTGTAGGCGTTGGCGCCGTGCTGCTGTTCGTCATCTCATACGTCTTCGGACGCGAGGAAAAAGACACGGACGACTTCTTCCTCGGAGGCCGACGCATTCCACCTATCGTGGCATGTCTGTCTTTTGTGGCCACCGAGATCAGTGCCCTGACAATTGTCGGCATTCCGCATACGGCCTTCACCGAGAACTGGCGATGGCTCCAGTTCCTGGTCGGTTTGGCCCTGGCCCGACTCGCCGTTGCTTTTCTATTCATTCCCGCTTTCTACAAACATAACTGCACCAGCATCTACGAGTTCTTAGGTCATCGATTTGGGCCTGCGACCCAGTACACCGGCTCGATCTACTTCTTCATCACACGTCTTCTGGCCTCGGGTGTACGCCTTTATGCAACCTGTATGGCTGTAGGTGTCATAATGGGCTGGCCCCTGGCCGCTACGATAACTTTATTCACCATCGTTAGCATTGTCTTTATTGCCTTTGGCGGCATCAAGGCGGTCGTCTGGGCCGGCGCTTACCAGACCCTTTTCTTCGTTATCGCCGGCGCCGTGGTCGTCGGCTATCTAATTCAGCACATCGACGGCGGCCTGGCCACAGCCTTACAGACTGCACATGAGGCCGGGCGTTTAAGCACACTCAATTTCAAATTAGCTCTCAACGAGCCCACCACGTTCTGGGCTTTTTCGGCCAGCGGATTCTTTATCGGCCTTGTCTCCTTCGGAACCGACCAGGAGATGGTCCAGAGACTGCTGACCGTCGAAACGCGAAAGGGCAGTCAAAAAACAATTATCTCCACCATTTTCACCGTCCTGCCCGTTTACTGGCTCTATCTGCTTGTCGGCACGCTGCTCTATGTGTTCTACCAGCAGAATCTTTCCCTGCCCTTGCCCCAGGAGCTCAAGGAAATCCTTCCACATTTTACGCGAAACGTTTTGCCCACCGGCCTCAAAGGTCTGGTCCTGGGGGCAATATTCATGGCCAGCATTGATTCGCCGCTAAGCTCCCTCGCCTCTTCTTTCGTTACTGATATATATCGTCCCCTGATTCGCAGGCACGCCTCGGAAAAGCACTATCTGCTCGTGTCAAGAATCAGCGTGGTTGGTTTTGGCCTGGTCCTGGCGGGGATCGCGGCGGCCTTCGCTCCGGTGAAGAACATTCTCTGGTTTGCCTTCCAGATCCTTTCGCTCACCGGAGGCCCCATGCTCGGAATCTTCCTGCTTGGCCTGCTCACTCGGCGCAAGGCCAACCGAACCAATATCCCCGCGATGCTTTTCAGTACGGGTGTTTGCGTGATTCTCCTGTTGCTGATACAAAAGGGGACCCTTGAGCTTGCCTGGAGCTGGTTGATAGTTATTGGAACAGGAATAACATTCGTTCTGGGCTATCTGCTGGGCCTCCGTCATGATAAGATGTCGAATCGCACAGTGGCCAGATTTTCCGGCAAGCGATTTTAAGTTCATTTTGGCCTTTGAAGAAATTGGGTTTGAATTGGGTTTGTTTTTTTGGGCCGGAAGGCGGTTTCATTCTCATAATCCTCTATAACATATACATTTGCGCTCATTTTGGGCTTTACAGAAATTGGGTTTGAATTGGGTTTGTTTTTTCGGACTACGAAATCATCTTTTTTTCTGTAATCCTTTGTTATAAGTGAGTTTACATTCATTTTGGCTTTTCGGAAATTGGCTTTGATTGGGTTTGAATTGGGT
>Ga0209979_1004724_pt1 | contig 11136 bp, 9 predicted proteins | sample AnhtaG_FD_183114 | JGI IMG/M metagenome (GOLD analysis project Ga0209979, IMG submission 183114) | Deep subsurface microbial communities from Anholt, Denmark to uncover new lineages of life (NeLLi) - Anholt_01485 metaG (SPAdes) (version 2) | ecosystem: Environmental > Aquatic > Marine > Oceanic >...
TTCTAATCATCCTCTATTTCAATCACAAATAAATGGCTTCACCAAAGTAGTTTCAAATAGTAACCTTCACTTACTCCACAATCCTTGCCTTTCACCTCAATCGCATTCTACCCGAAGAGGTTTTCTGTATCCTAACCCCGCTCACCTCACTTTTTCCCCATTTCGCTTGCAAAACTACAATTGACAGGGGGAATAGAGAATATCCCCTAAATCTTATAAAGCATGTCATTTAATCTTGACACACAACTGAATCTCCCCTATACTTCCTGCCTCAAAAAGCGAGTTCTTTTCAGTACTTAACAGCGCTATCATTTGGTTTTCATAGAACACGAAAAGGAGGGAAAAAATGCACTTAGAGTATGGAAGCGGGTCCTTAGAGATACCAGTCGTTGACGGGCGGCTTTTGGCCGTTCTCCAGCCGAAGGAAGTAAGAGGGATCGATGATGTCGAGAAGAATGTGAAAGAGAGCCTTGAGAAGCCTATAGGAGCCTCTCCCCTGGCAAGTATCCTCAGTGGGAAGAAAAAGGCGTTGATCCTGACCGTGAATTTCTCAAGGCCCTCGCCAAAGGCCCTCATAAAACCGATTGCCGATTTATGTGATCGGATGAAGCTGGACGTAACGATCCTCATTGCCAGGGGAAGGCATCGTCCAATGAGCAGTGAGGAAATCCGAGGCCATCTGGGAAATGACCTTGTTGCTCAATATCGCGTCCTCGAGCACGACCCTTTTGATGAAGAAAACCTTAAAGAAGTCGGAAAGACCGCCCGTGGCGTTCCAATTCGAGTGAACAAAATTATTTTCGAAAACGACGTAGTGATCGGCACTGGTATTATCGAACCCTCCTATCTCTGTGGATTTTCCGGGGGAAGGAAGCTCCTCATGCCAGGCATATCCCATTATAAATCTATCGATCTTAACCACTACCTCCTTTTGGAGGAAGGGGCAAAGTCTGGGGTCCTGGATGGCAATCCGCTGAGCGAGGATGCAGAGGAAGCGGCCCGAAGGCTTCCATTCCACTGGATCACCTACGCCGTCGTGGGAGCCGATGACCAGGTGGTGGAAGTCATCTCTGGTGATCCTTTCCAGGCCCACCGATTGGGTTGCCAGAGATCAACGGACATCTACACTTGCAAAAAGGTACCTGCCGATATCGTGATATCAAGCCCTGGAGGGTACCCTTACGATTGTGATTTGGTCCAAGGGAAGAAGGCAATCGTCCCAGCCATGGAGACCGTAAAGGAAAAGGGGGCCATCCTCATTCTGGCGGAGTGCAGGGAGGGATGGGGAGCAGAGAGCACGTTCAGGGAATGGCTCACGGGTTTTTCCCCAGAGGAAGTGATGGAGCGGGTGAGAGACAAATCGCTCTTTAGCCTTGGCGCCCATGGGGCCTACCTTTTTGCCAAGGCCTTGATTGAAAAGGAGGCCAAGGTTATACTGCTGACGAATCCTGACCTGGCAAAGGATCTGCAGGGAACATACGTAGAGGCCTTCTCTTCCATTGATGAAGCAGTGGCAAGGGCGGAGGAATACACAGACAAAAACGCCAAAACCACGGTTTTAAGAAAAGCCAGAAGACTCATCATGGAGGATTTGCACTGACCATCCCCGGGTGTACGGCATGAAGAAGGTTAGTAACATGAATGTGGAGATGCTCTCTTCACCTATCCGTATCGGAAATAAATTAGCGCCGAATCGTATAGTGAATCAACCCATGGAATGCAACGATGGGGATCCTTACGGGAACCCTACCGAGCTCACCTTTCGACGATACCGAAACTTGGCCGAGGGAGGAGCGGGTATGATCTTCATCGAATCCCTCACCATTTCCTATGAGAGTCGGGCCAGGAGAAACCAGTTGAAAATCGGCGAGGACACGGCAAGGGAGCTGGAAAGGTTGGTAAAGGAGATACGGGAGATCAATGACAGGTCGCTGATTCTCTTCCAGATCAATCATTCAGGAAGGATCAGCCAGGCAGGCTTTTCGAAGGTCGTCTCTGTTTATCGGACGGGAAACCCAAGCATCCACCCGCTGACAGAGAAGGAGATTGATGATATCGGTTCCAGGTTTGCGAAGGCGGCGGTAATCGCAAAGCAGGTGGGAGCGGATGGCATTGACTTTAAACACTGTCACGGCTATCTCTGTGGCGAGATGATCCGGCCTGCCAATACAAGGCCGGATCAATACGGCGGGACCTTTGAGAACAGGACCAGGTTCTTTAGGGAAACCACACAAAAGATAAAGAAGGCAGTGGGGGATGGATCCTTCCTCATCGGCGCAAGGTTCTCGGCCTATGAAGGGATACCGGGGGGCTTCGGTACAGCGGGTCCAAAAGAGGTTATCGAGGATCTTTCCGAGCCCATCGCCTTTGCGAAGATGCTGGGGGAGACAGGGATGGATTATGTCAATGTCTCAGCGGGAATACCGCAGGTTACTCCTGAAATTGTGAGGCCCACAAGAGATTTTCCAGAAGGAGTCTATAGACACTTTGGATGGGCCAAGGCCGTGAAGAACGCAGTAAAGATCCCTGTGATCGGATCTGGATACAGCTACCTGAAGGATGGGAAAAACGATTTGAAGGAACCCGACCTGGCGAAAAAGAGTTTCATGTACTGGGCAGAGAAAAACCTGAAGGATGGCCACGTGGATCTTGTGGGAATCGGAAGGCAGTCCCTTGCTGATCCGTCATTTGCAAAAAAGATCTTGGCGGCAGAGGCCCATTCGATACATTACTGCACAGCCTGTGGGGGTTGTAGCATCCTTCTGAGGTCGCAAAGAGAAGTCGGATGTACGACTTACCAGGATCATTACCGAAAGGTCCTGCGCCGGGTGAAAGAAGAGGCGAAAAGGTTAGGAATTTGATTTGCACCGCTTCCTATTGAAGAGAATCGGGCTGTAAAACGGCTTTGGCAACAGCCCGTCAAAGCCTGACACCATCTTCAATAATTGAGTTTGCAGTTCAACCACCGGACTTAGTTTTAAATCTGAACCAAAGGAGGCTTTATAGGTATATTTTAGGCAAAAAAACCTTCTGAGAAATTCTTTAAAAAATCTGGCCGGTTAATCACCTCTTTCTGGTCGAAACTTGAGAAAGGAAACATAATGGAAAATCTTAACCCCCAAATCGAATCAGATCGCAGACTGCTGAAGGAAGCAAGAGCAAAAGGCGCAATGGCCTCCCTGGGTGCATTCTCAAAATTATCCGGCCCCGGATGGCTGCAGAGCGCCATTACCCTCGGCGGCGGTTCATTGGCCAGCGCTCTTTACCTGGGAGTACTCGGCGGTTACAGCCTGTTATGGCTTCAGGGAGTGGCGGTGCTACTCGGGGTCATCATGTTGAGCGCCATTTCTTATATGACACTTTCCACCGATGAAAAACCCTTTCCGGCCATCAACCGCCACATCAGTCCCGTACTGGGATGGGCCTGGACAATCGGAACCTTAGTGGCCAGCATGGTCTGGTGTCTGCCGCAATTTAGCCTCGGCACAGCAGCGGTTCAGCAGAACCTGCTGCCCGGTCTTATGGGAGGCAACGGCCCGCTTGGAAACACAGGAGGAAAAATTGTCACATGCGCCATTCTCTGGGCCATCGCCACCGCCATAGTCCTGCAATCGGGAAGCAAGGGAAAAGGCACTAAAATATTTGAGTGGATTTTGAAAGGATTGGTTGGCCTTATAATAATAAGTTTTTTCGGTGTGGTCCTCAAACTGACATTTGCGGGTGTTCTGGATTGGGGCGCCATTTTTAGAGGATTTATTCCAGACCTCGGGCAGTTTTCCCGGCCTTCCGAAACCTACATACCGTTTATAAGCGCAGTGTCGCCGGAGTCCCAGTCCTACTGGACAGGCAAGATCGTGGGAATGCAGCAGAACGTGATGATAGCGGCAGCCGCAGCAGCCGTGGGCATCAACCAGACTTTCCTGATGCCCTACTCCATGCTGAACAAAGGCTGGGACAGGGACTTCAGGGGTGTGGCCATTTTCGACCTTGGTACCGGCCTGGTCATTCCCTTTATCCTGGTCACATCCTTTGTGGTCATTGCCTCAGCATCACAATTTCATACCAGGCCGGGCACTGGACTCCTGGATGCGCAAGTGAAAGCGCCGGCGCAACTTGAGGGCCAGTACAGCGAACTCCTGGATGGACGTTTAAAGGCGGAAATGAAAAGCGGATATGCAGCGTTGTCCAAACAAGAGAAAGTAGCGAGGCTCGAGGCCCTGCCCGATTCCGATAAAAAGATGGCCGCCATGCTGGTAAAACGCGATGCCTTCAACCTGGCGGAATCGCTGGCCCCGCTCATGGGCAATACGTTCTCCAAGGTGATTTTCGGCATCGGCGTGCTGGGCATGGCACTTTCAACAATCATCATCGAGATGCTTATTTCAGGGTTTGTGATATGTGAAATGTTTGGATTTCCCCACGGCGGCAAAGAGCACAAGTGGGGCTGCCAGCTGGCTTCCGTGGGCGTGCTTGGTCCCTTTATCTGGTCCGGCAAAACCCTTTTCTGGGTGGCCGTTCCAACTTCGGTTTTCTGCATGATGCTTCTGCCAATAGCTTACGTGACCTTTTTCCTCATGATGAATTCAAAAGCCCTTATGGGCGGCGCAATGGTTACTGGTGCGAAGCGTAATGTGTGGAATATTATGATGGGTATCGCATCTTTAGGCGCCCTCATTGCAGCGGGATGGAGTGTCTGGAACAGACCTCCTCTGTTCAAATGGGCCGGAATAATTATTGCTGCAGCTCTAATAATTGCTGTTTTTGTGGTTAATGCTTTGAGGAAAAACCGTTCTGCGGCTTTGTAAGACTGGAAAGTGACTATAACGGGGCCACATCTTAATCATTACGTATGTGCTTCTTGATCTTTTTTGCTTGACGATTCAGTTTTGTGTGGCCCTTTATCTCTCTAGCGACATGGTTATATCTCACAGTGATTGCAGTACCTGAAATTTCACCAAGAAAATTGCCAACTTCTTTGCACCCTACCCCACTTAGATCTCTTGCAAAATAGATTGCAATATCCCGAGACTTTTTGTCTTTGCGTCCCTTTTCCGGAATCTGTTTTTCACTGCCCCCAAAGGTGCCACAAATATTCTGAACTATAGCATCAAGAGTTACCCTCGGTTTCAGTCTTCTAAGTTGCGGAATCTCATTTTCATCATCCCTGTTAGAGAGCAAAGTATCTTTTACCCAGCTGACAAAATCGCTACTGCCCAAGATAAAACCTCCGATAGAAGGCATTATATGGGATGGCTGTGTGTCATTACAACCATGATTGAGGTTGCTTTTATCCAGGTCATCCTCTTCTTTGAAACAGATGCACTCATGATGCATAGAGTTTGATTTTCCGTGATTGTGCCTCTTGGCCATGCAGGAGTCATCCTCATGAGGAAAAACACAGAATTGAGAGTGGACAACAAGGTACGGGAAATGCTACACAAAGTGCGTCACCTTGAGTCAGCTTAGGGGCAGGATTGGATTATGAAGAAATTGTTTGATGTGGTTATCGTGGGCGGGGGAGGTAGCGGCCTGGCAACAGGGGTCAGCGCCGCTCAGAACGGTGCTTCCGTCATTCTCCTTGAGAAGCGCCCCGAGCTCGGCGGCAGTACCGGTATTGCGGTCGGTTCCTTCACTGCCAATAGAACGGCTCTTCAGCGTAAACAAGGCATCGACGATAACCCTGACGATCATGAAGCGGATGCCGGCCTGTTCGGCCCAATCGAGATTCAGGCCCGTAACAACAGCCAAATGCGGCGGTTCTTCCTTGGTCACAGCGCAGAGACCATGGATTGGCTCATGGGCATGGGACTGAGGTTTCACGGCCCAAGCCCAGAGCCACCCAATCGAGTGCCGCGCATGCACAATGTGGTCCCGAATGCCAAGGCCTACATTGCCACACTCCAGAGTCGGCTGATAGCCCTGGGTGGGACCATTATTTGCAACGCCCTGGTGGTGGAGCTAGTCAAGGAGGGGAATCGCATAGTTGGCGTCCGAGCTCGCATCGATGGCAAGACGACCACAGTTCGCGCAAGTCGAGGTGTGGTTTTAGCGGCCGGCGATTACAGCAACTCGCCCGAGATCATAAGCCGATATAAGGGGACACTATTCGCCAGCATTGAAGGCATCAATCCGCACTGTACCGGAGATGGTTACCTTATGGCCGAGCAGGTCGGCGCACAACTCCTGAACATGGATGTGACCTACGGACCCGAGATCCGGTTTGTTGCACCTCCTAGGAAGCCGTTTTCTCAGTTGCTGCCAGCCTCGGGATTCGTGGCCCGACTAATGGGCTGGTTTCTCCCCTTGGTTCCGAGGGCCTTTATAAATGTCATGATCAAGCGGCTACTGGTCACCTGGCAACACCCTGAAGACAGGCTTTTTGAGGACGGAGCGATACTCATCAACAGCCGGTGCGAACGGTTTTGTGATGAGAAGACCTCGCCCGAACGGGAGATCCGGATCTCAGAACAGCCCGGAAAGATTTGCTATATTCTTCTTGACAGGCGGCTGGCCCAAAAATACAGCGCCTGGCCCCACTTCATCTCTACCGCACCGGAAATCGCGTATGCCTACGTGAAAGACTACCGGCGCATTCGGCGAGACATCACCGTTGTCAGAGAGCAACTCAGCGACCTGGCAGAGGCCCGACGCCTGCCCGCGGAGCCGCTTCAGGTGACTGTCGATAGTTACAACCGCTATACGTCAGGCCAGGTGGCAGACCCATTCGGCCGCACTGGCGACAGCGAACCGCTGGTGGATGGACATTGGTTACTGATGGGGCCGGCCAAGGCATACTTTACCACCACCGAGGGAGGCGTCAGAACCAACGAATCCTTCCAGGTGCTTGATACTGATAGTCGGCCCATTGAGGGCCTTTATGCGGTAGGGTCGAATGGCATGGGTGGAATGATCCTTTGGGGACACGGTCTGCACATTGCCTGGGCCATAACCAGCGGCCGCATGGTGGGCCGGCTGTTAGCCGAAAAGTAAACCCCCTGATTCCATGCCATACTCATACATGTCGCCCTTGTTATAGGCGACCCATGTGATTTGGAATTAGGCATCTGTTGTCGAGAAGGAGGAAGACGTGGAGATTCAGATTCTGGAGACAAAAGAAAGGTGTGGAGTCGCCGCCGCCGACAAGGCAGCCGAGGTCTTAAAAAAAGCCATTGCGGCCAAGGGTGGCGCATGCTTTATTGCAGCCACTGGGGCGTCTCAGTTTGAATTCCTGAAAGCTCTGACAGGAGAATCATCGATTGTTTGGAAACGAACGACTATGTTCCATCTTGATGAATACATTGGTCTCTCAGGGAATCATCCAGCCAGTTTTCGCGTCTATTTGCGGGAGCGGTTGATTGATGTGGTTAAGCCCGGCGAAGTTCACTTGATCCAAGGGGATGCCGAAGATCCGTACGCTGAGTGCAGGCGTCTCAGCGAGCTTCTTTCTGCAGAGAGGGTCGATGTGGCATTTGTTGGGATTGGAGAAAATGGACATCTGGCCTTCAACGATCCGCCCGCTGATTTTGAAACTGAGGAGCCATATATTGTTGTGCAATTGAATGAGGCCTGCCGAAAACAGCAATTGGGCGAGGGCTGGTTTACTTCCCTTGAAGACGTCCCCAGGCGAGCGATATCGATGTCGATCCAGCAAATCATGAAGTCCCAGGCGATTATCTGTACGGTCCCTGATAAAAGGAAGGCAAAGGCCGTGAAGCAATGTCTGGAAGGGGAAATCTCCGCTTGCCATCCGGCATCAATCCTGAGAAGGCATTCCAGGGTCTTCATGTATCTGGATGAAGATTCCGCCTCCCTGCTCGAGAAAAAATGGTAGCCTTTTTTCTCCTATCTTATCTTCTGGGGAGGATATCCAGGCCTATCCGGGATATGCCCTCACCTTCCCTTGACACGCTGTCTTCCCTTAGATATAAAATGCAAGTGGCTGACTTCAGATGCATGGGTAAATGGGGAGGTATTTTGCAATCAGGAGGTTCCAGAAAATCACGAAATAACTCAAAATGAAAAAGAAACTTTCTCTGGTTGTCTTTTTGGCTATTGTTTTTGTTCCTCTTTCCTCTTAGCTTTTGTACGGCTCCAGAAGGTCCCATAAAGGTTAGTATGTATGTGGACATCAGCGCCGCCACGGCCCAATGGGAAACCGATTCAGTCAAAGGAGCCAAGCTGCGGGTGAAACAGCTCAATAGGGCTGGTGGCCTACTCGGGCGAAAGGACGAGTTAGTCATCTTGTTGCCCGGTGCATGGACGAAAGGGTAGAGACACCGCACTTTAAGCCGGAAAACCCTGAAAGGCCTGGGGCGGGTAAACCTCTATTAATCAAAAAAACAGGGAAGCATGATGAAGGATGATTTATTCTATTTGCCCATTCAGATCGGCGGGGTTGAACTGAGGAATCCATTCGTGGTTGCTTCAGGCCCCACAACCAAGCGGGTGGACCAGCTGCAACTGGCAGAGCGCTCGGGGTGGGCAGCGGCATCCATCAAGCAGACCTTCAATCCAGCGCCCTACATGAACTATGAACCACGTTATCGCTGGCTGAAGAAGGAGAAACTACACACATTTACAGCGGAATACCGCCTTGACATGGAACAGGGATTGCGGTTGGTAGAAGAGGCAAGAAAAAAATGCAAAGAAATGGTGATTATTGCCAACTATTCCTATGTCAGCCCAGACCTGAATGGCTGGCAGGAGGCGGCACGGCGATTCGAGGCGGCCGGGGCTCAGATGCTGGAGTTGAATTTGTGCTGCCCCAACATGTCCTTCAACGTGGATGTCTCCTCTCATGAAAGCAAGGAGGGCCGCCCCTCATCCGGAGCCAGCATGGGGCAGGATGAAAACTCTGTGCGACTGGTCATCGAAAAGACCCATGAGGTGACCAATCTTCCGCTGATCGCCAAAATTACCCCTGAAGGGGGGCGCATTGCTGAGGTCTCCAAGGTAGCATACGATGCGGGGGCAGCAGCTGTCTGCAGCGTGGCCAATCGATTGGGAATTCCCCCCATCGATATCTGGAATTACAAAAAACCGATTTACAATTTGCAAGGTCAGAACACAATGGGTTGCCTCTCCGGACCCTGGATCAAGCCCCTGGCCCTCAGAGATGTCTATGAAATCCGCAGACTGGTGGGGACTGGTCCAGCCATCATCGGCACGGGCGGTGTGGCCTCCTGGCAAGATGCGGTAGAGATGATGATGTGTGGAGCGGACTCAATTGGCCTCTGCACCCAAACCATGCTTTTAGGATTCCGTTTCTTAGAGAAATGGATGAAGTCCTTGAAGGACTATATGAAAAAAATGGGCTTCCAGAATGCCTTGGATCTTCGAGACCTTCTGCTTCAGGAGATAAGGCCGGCCTCTGAACTCACGGTCTGGGCTGGTTATGCACAGGTGGACCCTACAAAATGTTCTTCCTGCGGACTTTGTGTTGAGATCGGACACTGCAATGCTATTGTGATGACGGATAATGGGGCACAGATTGATTCAGGGCTGTGTAAAGGATGTTCAACTTGTATCGATATATGTGTCAAGAAGGCGATTACTATGGTAGAGAACCGGTAAGTTAACAAGGGATATGGCCGTGGATCTTCCAATGAATACCCCTGCTGAAGAAAATGGCAGGCCGAATTCAAACCTATTGCCGTAGTAGAAGACCTTTTACAATCCATGTATAGGAGGGGGAACATGGAAATAGTAAAAGTAGGCATTCTGGGCTCTCGGTTTTCAGCACACCTCCATCTTTCCAATTTCAAAGAACTGAGGGGACACAAGATGGAGGTTGTCGCAGTGGCGGCGAGATCAGAGAAAAGTGCCAGCACATTCGCAAAGGCCTTTGGTATTCCCAAAATCTATACGGATTACAGAAAGCTGATCGAAAGTCCGGATGTCGATGTAGTTGATATCTGTCTGCCCACCGATTTACACAAAGAGGCGGTTATAGCGGCAGCAGAGGCTGGTAAACACGTGATTTGCGAAAAACCCCTGACAGGATATTTTGGAAAGGACCTGGATGAGGAGCGGGTTGGGGACAAGGTCTCACGGGAAGCCATGCTTCAGGAAGCAATGAAAGGTTGCCGGGAGATCAGAAACGCCGTTGAGAGCAAGGGGGTAAAGTTTTGTTATGCCGAGGATTGGGTCTATGCCCCTCCCTTTGTCAAACTCAAAAGGATGGTTGAGGTCAGCGGCGGAGTCGTCTTGGACATACGGGCAGAAGAGAGCCATTCCGGCTCGCATGCTGAATACTCCAAGAGATGGAAGACATCAGGGGGTGGCTCACTCGCACGCCTCGGATCTCACCCAATTGGAGCGGCCCTTCACTTGAAGCACTTTGAAGGCCAGATCAGGGAAGGGAAACCGATCCGAGCGGCCAGTGTGATTGGGGCAGTTGGCCGCCATACGCAGATTCCCTCTTATCGGAAGATGTCAAACAAGTGGATGGTTTCGGATTGGGAGGATGTCGAGGACTGGAGCAGTCTTATCATCGAATTTGAGGATTCAACCCACGCAGTGATCATGTCAACTGACGGTATGCTGGGAGGGACGCGCAATACCATAGAGGTTTACCTATCTAATGCCGTGGTTCGTGCGAATATATCTTCGAACACCGCGGTGGAGGTCTATGCCCCTGATTCAGGGGTGTTTGGTGACGAATACCTGGTTGAGAAGCTTGAAACCAAGGCGGGGTGGAATTTCCCCAGCCCTGATGAAGACTGGGAAAGGGGATTCCCTCAGGAGCTCAAGGACTTCATTGAGGCAATTCTCGAAGATCGGGAACCCCTCTCGGGTTTGGATCTGGCCGAAGAGGTCGTGAACGTTATCTACTCAGGATATCTCTCGGCGGAGAAAGGTGAACGCGTCTCACTGTTGTGATAATTGTGGCGACACGAGAGGCTTTTTCAGATCCCCTGGGAAAGACATAAATGAGGCGGGACAGCTATCTGTTCATCAGCAAGATCAAGCGCTGAGCACAGAGAAGGGAAAAGAAAAGAGGAGGAGAATAAGGTCTTCCCTTGTAACCAGTAAGCGATAGCTAGGTAAGAAGTTGAGCGATCATCTTCAGGTCGACCTTCTCAAGGGTTTTGACCACTCGGTCTGCCGATGCGAGTTTTCCTCTGGGCAAGGTGT
>Ga0209979_1004725_pt1 | contig 11132 bp, 6 predicted proteins | sample AnhtaG_FD_183114 | JGI IMG/M metagenome (GOLD analysis project Ga0209979, IMG submission 183114) | Deep subsurface microbial communities from Anholt, Denmark to uncover new lineages of life (NeLLi) - Anholt_01485 metaG (SPAdes) (version 2) | ecosystem: Environmental > Aquatic > Marine > Oceanic >...
AGCTAGTGATTCCATTTTATCCTTCCTGGAGAGTCTGTGATTATGCTGAGTTTAATGAAATGTAATTGATTGAAAATCAGGGAATTACAGTAATAACTCAGCATAATTTTGAACTCAGCATAATACGGCTTATGCAAAGCTTTGCATAAGCCGTAGTAACGGACCATCACTTGGCCTTTATCAGGGATATGCGAGGTCACTATGGCGATAAATTCCAGATAATCCATACGCTCCGGTTGCAGCTTGCTTTTGCCATACTGGTAGAGGACTCGGCCCTCAACTAAGATTCTCTTTTTTGTTCATATTTATTATTGACATGATATGTTTCTTTTCTATAATATTGTCAATAGAAAAGGCCAGAGGGAGTAAATCTAGCAAAAGTGAGTAGAAATCGTAGTAAGCCCAAAAAGCAAATTGCTATCCCTCCTCAAAGAAAAATATGCCATACTGAGGCTATGGAACGAAAACGGAAGTTATTGACAGGACTTTGGTATGGATTTTGGGTAGTATATGTGGCGATATATGCTATTACTGCGGCTGGAGGTGACAACGCAAAGGTACATAATCGGCACCAACGGAAGATCCGTGCCACATTTGGACAGCCTGATTTAGCGGAGGTGCTCCCCCTGGGTCCCAAGAAAGCGATCAAGGCACCGCCTTTTATAGACAAAGGAGATTTCTACCGGGTAGCAGGGAAGAAGAAGGAGCTTTACCGATCTACAGAGAAAATTGTTCTTCGGTTTAAGAAGACTGTAGAGCGAGAGACTAGGAGTGAAATTGTGGCAAGAGGAGAATTTTGGGAGCCTCTTGAGAGATCTAAACAAATTAGCAACCGCGATCTATTTATATTAAATGTAAAGGAGGCTGTTAAACCAGAACAGCTGCAGCAGATGATAGATAGGCTTAGGGAGGAAGTTAGTGCAGAGTTAGTTTGCCCGGTATATATCGATAAAGAAACGGGGAAAGAATTGCTGGTTGCGGATGAACTAATAGTGAAGTTGAAAGATGAAGTTTCTGAAGAAGAACTCTGGCAGATGAATGCTCTTCATAACGTGAGTCTCATAAGACGATTGAGAGGGACGTCTAATCAGTACATTCTCCGTGTCAACGACCCGAAGCGCCACAGTGTTCTTGAAATCGCAGAGGCCTATTATGGCACTGGGATTGTCGAATGGGCTGAGCCAAATTTTATATTTGAATTGGAGTTAGAGACTACGCCAGACGATCCAAAGTTTTCTGACCAGTGGCACTTACATAATACAGGCCAAGGGGGAGGAACTATCGATGCGGACGTCGATGCACCTGAGGCTTGGGATGTTACGACCGGAGACAATAGTATCGTTATTGCGATAATAGATACAGGGGTTGACCTCGACCATCCTGACCTTGAAGACAAGCTATTGAGTGGGTATGATTTCTACGAGGATCATAGCACTCCTGATCCTGGCAGTGCAGGGCATCCTCATGGTACTGCATGTGCTGGGGTTGCTGCCGCAGTTACGAACAATAGCCTGGGGGTTGCTGGTATTGGGTGGGACTGTAGAATTTTGCCAGTAAAAATATCATCAGACAGTGGCACGTTTGCCTTGAGTAGCGTGATAGCAGAAGCCATAAGATGGGCAGCAGACAATGCGGACGTACTCAGTAACAGCTGGGGTGGGGGAGGAGCCAGTTCGGCTATACGTACTGCTATTCAATATGCCAAGAGCAGCGGGAGGGGAGGAAAAGGATGTCCTGTATTCTTCGCTACGGGCAATGATGCCACGGGGTTCCTGCAGTTCCGATTGATGGGATTCTCCGCTGATACGTATACGTTTAAGTGGGAATACATCAAAGACTCAACGGTTTCTTGGGGCGAAGACTCTGTGTGGCTTGATTTTATAGTCTTCCCGGGTGGTGAATTGCAGTCATTCGAAGGTAGCTTTCCGCCGCAAGGCTGGACTACAGGGGGAGACAGTGCGTGGTCAATTTCAACAACGCGTGCCTTTGGGGGGTGGGATGGAGGAACTCAGGCTGCAAAGGCTGGTAGTATAACCCATAGTCAGTCGACTTGGCTAGAGGTGACCAAAGCTGTTAGCGCTGGAGATCTAACGTACCATGCGTGGGTTTCCTCAGAGTCTGGCTATGATTTCTTCCGCCTTTATGTCAATGGAGCACCCTACCTCCCTTACTCCGGCGTTCCGACTATTAGGACTGCAGTTGCCTACCCTGCTCGTTATCCTGAATGTATCGCTACGGGTGCGAGCACGAATTTTGATTATCGATCAGATTACAGCCAATATGACAGCACTCTGGACATTGTCGCGCCCAGTAATGGGGGGAGTCTGGGCATTACGACCACTGATATTGCTGGCAGTGGGGGCTACTCCAGCGGAGATTACACATCAACGTTTGGTGGGACATCTTCTGCAACACCCCTTGCTGCTGGTGTTGCTGCTTTATTACTCTCACAGAACCCTGATTTGACAGCGGACGATGTGCAGAATATTTTGCAGGAAACGGCTGATAAAGTAGGTAATATAGCATACTCAGGTGGGAGAAACGATTACTACGGATATGGAAGAGTAAATGCTGACGCTGCTTTGGCTACCAGGATAAGTATCACAGTAGACCCCCTCGCCTGGAGTATAGGGGCTGTAAACATGGGTGAAACAGCAGGGACAGGCCCTAATTATTTCACCGCTACCAATGACGGTAATGTGCCTGAAGACCTTGCTATTCAGTGCGGGAATAGCGGCCAAGGATGGACATGTGGAGCAGCAGCAGGTATTGAGACTTTCGCAATGAAGGCGAAAGGTGGTGATCTGGCCGACTGGACAGCGATTCTTACCAGCCAGATATTGAAGACCAATGTGGCCATGGATGATAATGTTACTTTTGACCTTCAGTTCACAGCACCGACAGCAACCGTTTACCTAGATACTGAGCACTCAATCACCGTGACGGTAACAGCATCAATGTATTAATATAATGTTTCTGAAAACGAAAGCGATAATTCTAACCAAAGTCTAATTGCAGTATTAATTGGCATTTAAAATGTATAAAAAAAGAAGAAAGGAGGTGAGATAAGATGAAGAAGGCATTGTTGATAACGAGTCTTCTCGCAGCAGTGATGCTTGTTGGTGTGACTCAGGCCACGGCACAGAAACAAATTACCGTTACTGTGACAGTTCCGTCAGTACTCTCGGTTGAATTAGATACTGACGCTTGGCCAATAGGTGAGTTAGCTCTTGGTGACACTGCAACATCAACCTCTATCACAGCTACAAATAACGGTAATGTGGCTGAAACCTTTACTATTGAGAGCGGCGGTAGCACTAACTGGGCATGTGGTACGGTAGGAAGTGAGACTTTCGCAATGGAGGCGCAAGGTGGAGATCTGACCAGCTATACATCGATTTGTTCGGAAACGACACTGGAGACCCCCGTGGCCATAGGTGCAGGTGTTTCTTTTACCCTTCAGTTCACAGCACCAACAGCTACCGCTTACGTTGATACTGAACAGACAATCACAGTGACGGTAACAGCAGCAGCAACTACGTAACAGCATCCAAGCGTTAAGACTCGAAGTATTCGGAAATTGAGAACGTTTAGGGACCCTTGCGTCTAATCAGAGTTTTTCTGATTAGAGGCTGGGTTCAAATAGAAAAGTCTGCTTCCCGCAAGGAGAAGCAGACGGATGCGAGCGAATGACAAAACATGATTTCTTATCCAAGAATTGGGGACGGGTTCGACTGAAATTCCAGCAATACGGCAACGGCGCAAAGGTTAGATCGCAGAAGCAAAAGAATGATATGAGAAGGGATTGTCTCAAAAGACGGATAGCCTGTGGGCTGAGTGCAGGAGTCATGCTGCTTGCAGGAGTAGTGGAAATTTCTCGATCTGTAAGCTTGGCGGTTAGCCCAGCTGGACTCTTGGTCCAGGAAGTACGTCCTGGGGAGGTATGCAGTATCTATGAGGTGAGTAAAACAGGCCTGACCATCTACAATAGGGACGATAAGGCCCATACCTATCTTTTATCCGCCCATAGGCCATCCACAGTGGGAAATAAAAGATGGGAGAAGGGCTATCTGGAGATACCAGACCCCAAATGGTGTTGGTTTGGGAAGAAGGAATTAACGGTGGAGGCAAATGGGAAAGGCCTTGCCAAGATATACCTTGAGGTTCCAGATGAAGAGAAATACTATAACCAACATTGGGTAGTTACCCTTGGTGTAATGGGTAAGCCCAAGGCTGGACTAGGAGTTGCCTTGGGTGTATACGTTCGGCTGCAGATTGAGACAAAGAGTAAAGCAGATATAGAAGGGAAACCTGATGGAATAATAGCCTTCAAACCGAGCACAGTCCGATTTGACAATGTCTCCTTAGGCCGTGCTCAAGAGGGCACAGTGGTGATCTGCAATAACGATAATGAGACTCGTTCTTACAGGATAACATCCCTGCTTCACAAAAAAGAGACAAAAACAAGGACTTATTTAACCCGTTCATACCAGATGATACCAGACCCTGACTGGATTGTTCTGGCTAAGAATAGATTAAGAATAGGGCCCGGGTGGACTCGTTCTCTGTCCTTAACGTTGAAGGTTCCTGATGAGCCAAAATACTATGGTAAGAAATGGGAAGAGATACTCCTAGTGGAACCTGATAAAGGGCCCCCAGGTTTTATAAGGATTAAGATAGAAGCGAGGAAAACCGACGTTGACTAAGAAGGGCAGTGCAATGTCATTAGTGGTGAAAAGGATCTTAAGAGGTTTGGGATTCTCCATTGTACTTGGTCTCCTGCTGTCTGGAGGATTTATCGCAAGCATTGCTGATGAAATTACGGTTACGGTAACAATTTCCAACGATGTCGATGATGATGGTCTGCCTGACGATTGGGAACGCCGATACTTTGGGGACTTAGATTACGGGTGTGAGGATGACCCGGATGAAGATGGATATACAAACTGCGAGGAATATCAGGGAGGAAGTGATCCCACCGATGCGAATTCACTCCCATTCTACGTGCCAGCCATGGTACGTATTAAACCGCACATATGGAACCTGAGCTGGCTTAACCCATTTGATGATTCTGGAGGCAACGGGCCCGAAGGTCGGTCAGGAGGCAACGGACCTATAACGGCATACATCAGCCTTGAGGACGTCGAGGTTGAGACGATCCTTCCAACCTTTATAGTTAATATGCTCGAGGTTGCCGAGGAATATGGAGACTTTGTCGTTGCGGAGGTTGTTGCTGCGGAAGATAATATGTGGCATGGATGGAGGAGGATAAAGTCTGTCACGTTGATGTATATAGGCACCGGTGAGGTAGATATCCTTGCCTCCTCTGGTAATCGGACCTGGGACTTCTATGGCGTTAAACAAGACGATACGATCATTATAGATGCAGAAGAGGGGGAGCAGCTTGAACACTATAGTGTCCTATCATATTATACATCTGAGTCACCACTGTACTCAGCAGCAGACATCATACCTGATACGATACTCCTTAACGGCAAGGTGCCCATCATAGAAGGAAGCGCTAAGCTTATCACAAAATACCCATCACAGCTTGACCAATCAAGGGTGATTGCAGTGGGGCCATTTACGATTGCAAGGGAGGGTCGTCACCATGTATGTATCACTAACCTGGGTGAGCTAGAGAGGATTACGCTCGAGGTTGGCAGTCAGACGATATTTGAGGATGAGCCATATCCGACACGCTGGCATGATAGGTTCAGCCTAGAAGAAGATGGTGAGGTGCAGATGATGGGGATATATGCATCTAAGAAAGAAGACACGCTCAGTGTCATTTACCATAACCTCCAGGAGGAGGCGAAGATATACCTAGATAGTGCCCTTGCCCTCACCATACTGCCTGATGTGAGGTTGGTGGTATTGAGAGTTGGGTTCAACAGGTTTGATGCAATCTCAAACCTTCCCAAGGAGGTTCTTGAGAAAGGTGGAGATTGGGAGGTGACGACATATGAGGGAGTATGGCTCCTGAACAAGCCTCTGAGGAAGCACATCATCATCACTGACCTTGGTAATCCAGACAATGTAAAGCTTGTTGTTGGCGATATGGTGATATTTGACGATGAGCCGTTCCCCATAAGATGGAAAGACAGATGCTTCATGGTTGATGGTGAGAGACAGGATATCTCAATTTACACATTTGGTCGGTTCTGGCACAGCGAGTCCCTTTCAATTCACTGTAGAAGATTAACCAAAGATGCAAAGCTCTACCTTGACGGTATGCTGGTTCTTGTAATATCGCCACCACCAGATGTTAAGGTGAGGATAACAGGAGAGATAGAGCTTGACGGAGATCCTGAGACCTTCGACCGTACCTTCTCGGGCATGGATGAGATAGGACTCAAGGGCAAGATACCACACAGTTACAAAAAATAGGAAAAAAATATTGGCACAAGCGTTGGGCCCTTAGATCCACAAGTTTATGTATCTGGTATAGTCTTCGATACTTCAGGTGTACTTTACGGAGTTACTTGTGACAAGCTCGTCACAATAGATCCTTTAACAGCTGCAGTTACAGTGGTTGATTACGTATATTAATCCCAATTATCGTTATGCACTTGGTCGGCCAGACGATTATCAAATTCTTTAGTTGGATGATGTGATATTGGTTCAACGATGATTTAAAATTTGTTTTATGTTACCACATTTTGGATGATTTAGTTTTGCTACTGGTCTTGAAGACCAATTTCTATAATTCTAAAAAGCTGGGAGAGAGGCTGAAGAAGACTGACCCTGGTATTCCTGAGGTTGAGGATGCGAGGAAGAGGCTGGCTGGGCTGAAGAGTCAGTAATTTTATGCTTCTTTGTGTCCTCTAAGTGAGATTATGTCAACCAATTTTTTGGCACAATATGGACACATTGAGCTGGAAAAATCCGCATGCACTTAAATTCGGAATGTTAAGAGGGGATGTTTGGTCCGTTATTCATACCTCAAGCAGTCGACCGGATTAGCTGAGGCGGCCCTAACGGCTTGATATCCCACAGTGAAAAGCGCGATCAATAATGCCAGCACTCCACTCAGTACAAAAATCATAATGTTGATACTTATGCGATAGGCAAAGGTTTTTAGCCAATTATCAAGGACGTAATAGGCAATAGGCCAGGAAATGATGTTGGCAATGAGCGCCCATTTTGTAAAGCTCTTCGACAGTAAGAGAAAGATACCTGTTTTTGAGGAGCCCAACACTTTCCGGATCCCGATTTCTTTGGTTTTTTGTTCTGCGACAAATGTGGTCAGGACAAAAAGTCCCAAACAGGAAATGATAATGGCAAGGCTGACAAAATACTGCAATAATTTTTCCAACCGTTTTTCTGACTCATATTGCTGCGCATAAGTTTCATCTAAAAAACTGTATTCAAGGGCGAATCCGGGACAAAATTCCTTGTACACATTTTCAACGTGTTTAATGGTCTCTCGAATGTTACCACCTGCCATTTTTATGCAGGCCCTCCTCATCGAGTAGCTCCAGGTGATGGCCATTGGTTCGATCTTGGTGTGCAATGAGTTATAATGAAAATCCTTGACGATTCCAATAATTGTATATCCTCCTGAGTTTGTCGTACTGCCAACAGGATCGGGCAATCCGAACTGTTTGACGGCTTCTTCGTTGATCAGAAATCTATAGTCAAGGTCGGTCCGGGTTTCATAAGAAAAATTCCGGCCTTCAATCACTTCAATTTCCATAAGATCGATAAAATCGGGATCCGCGTTTATCACTCTAACCGGGATGCCGTCCTCCCTATCAGGAAGAACCCATGTCCACGTGTTGGTGATTTTACCCGGAAGCTGATTCAAAAAAGTGACTCCCCGAATGGCCGGGTTGGTCAACAATCGTTCCTTAAGGGCTTGCTTGCTGCTCAATCTTTCTTCTGCATCTCCTTGAAATTTCTCTCCTCTCAAAGTGCAGGTCAGCGTCTGTTCATAGTTTATCCCCAGGTCTGAGCTCTGCATGTAGTTCAATTGTTTAACGACAGTGATGGTCGCGATTATGAGAGAAATTGAGATGACAAACTGGAAGGCGATTAGAAGCTTGCTCAGGATGGAACTTTTCCTCCCTTTCCCGGATTTCCCTTTCATAATCAATGCCGGTTCTAAGACAGACAAATAAAAAGATGGGTAAATTCCTGAGACAAAAGCAGTGAAAACTATAACACTCCAGATCAAAAATAATAATCTCAGGTTAATGGGAAAAAGGAAGATGTCTTCGCCTGTCAGGGTGTTGAAACTGGGGAGGAGAAGTCCTGTTAAAAATAACGCCAGAAGAAAGGCGATGAGCACAATGATAAACGCTTCCCCAAAAAATTGCTTTTGGATGGAACTCCGCCGGGCACCGACAACCTTCCGGACTGCAATCTCTTTTTCCCGGGTTTTGGTTTTAGCGATCGTGAGATTAATAAAGTTTATACAGGCAATGACCAATATCAATATGGCAATTATGGAAAAGACCACAACCAGATGGATGTTTCCGTGTTTGGTGTTCTTTTCGTGTCGAAGATTATTGGCAAAATATATGTCATTAAAAGGCCTGAGGAGCAACTTGTCACCCTGGTATTTATCCGTTTCAGTTGCCCGGTCATTTATTTTTTGAGTGAGGTCAGAGATGTTTGCTTCCGGGTGAACCAGTAAATATATGGAAAAATTGTAATTGCGGGAGGTTAAAAAATTGTTATTACCTGCTATTCTGGTCATATCATTGACGGAAGCGAAAACATTGATGTCCATGTGGAATTTTTTTACATCTTTTACTACGCCCGTAACGGCATAATCGTACTGGTTATTCATCTGAACCGTTTTTCCCAAGGGGTTGTCATCTCCAAAGAGTCTTTTTGCTATTGATTCTGTCAGGATGAGTGAGAAGGGACTCTTCAAAGCAGTTTCAGGATTCCCGGCAATGAAATCAAAATTGAATGCCTCGAATACAGGGTCGTCAACCAAAGCAAACTCAGTGACAGTGAATATATTTTCGTTGTGTTTTAGAGTGGGTTCCAGCCAGAAATAAAATCTTATGGCTTGTTCCACCTCCGGGAAAACGAGTGGGGTTTCCCGGAGATATGGGGGCATCACAACCCAGCTTTCATTCTCAAGCCTGTAAAGCCGGTCTCTATTGACCTGTCCTGAGTCGTAACTCAGCTGCAGTTGAACCCAGAGAATAATGAGTATAGCGCAGGTCATGCCGACTGCAAGTCCGAATATGTTTATAAAAGAGATTCCCTTGTGCTTGATTATATTTCTGATAGCTACTTTGAGGTAGTTGGCGAAAATTGTCAGGTCTCCTTTTATATTTAAGACGAAATATTTAGGAAAAAGGTTGTCTCTCTATGGGAAACTGTTATGATTCGGACAACTCATATTTCGATCTAAACAATGGTTTGGAAACAGGAATAAAGTGAAAGCCTGATACTAAAAGGCTTGAAAATGGATATATCTGAATGAGAGCTTTGTGAAAAATTTTTCGACCTCAGAAAAACGCTAACCATGGCATTGCTGAGGTTGAGGATGCAAAAAAGATTGTGGCTGGGCTGAAAAGGCAATAATCGACCTCATTTCTTTGTGTCGCCTAAATGAGACTATGTCAACGCTTATTTAAATATTCTTTTAATATAAGAACTTTTCTAAATCTTTTGGATCAATTGGTTCTTTTTGTTGTTTTTCAAGAACCGCATCAATGTTCTTTTGGTCTAATGAATACCAAGCGCCTGTTGCAGCATCAATGACGACAGGGACTAAACCCAACACGATATCTAAAACGACCCATCCAGCACCAACTTTGTTATTGATTTGAACCGATTTTGGTTTATAGCCTTCTCTTTTAAACTCAATTGCATATGTTTGTTTAGTTACAAGCCTTAAGGTAAGTGGTGTTTCGCCCATACGCACTCCATTCACATGGACTTCCGCCCTTTGTGGATCACTTCTAAAGCTTACCTCTTCCTTGGTTCCTTTGAAGACTAATGCACAGCTTGATAGATAAATACAAATTAAGGCAATAGATAAGATCTTGATTTTCATGTCAATCTCCTTTTGTGTCTCTTTAATTTAGTATCAAAAGTTTAAATAAAGTTCAATTGGGAATTTAAATTCATATATATTTTAACCTTTGGATGCGTCTTTATCAAGATAGAAAACTTCTTCACACGGTACTTCAAACACTTTGACGATTTTTAGGGAGTCTCTTATAAGTATGATTCGAAAAATTTGAGGATGCTAAGAAGGGATTAGTGGAGCTGAGAATTTCTTTCTTTTTTATATGAATAGGGCTATAATTCGCTGCTTATTTCTCTCCAGAGATGAGGCTGTAAAAAAATCCAAGCCTGGCGTCATCTAGCCCGAACCAGGGCATAGACACTTAAACGTGAGTTCATCTAAAGAAATAAAGATGAGAAAGAGAAAAGATTCAAGAATTCTGAACTTCCTGTTTGGCATGCAGAATCCTGCAAAAATTATCCCTGGGCTTGCTCTTACAGTCGCAATTGCCATAATCGGGATCCAGCTTACAAAATGGATAAAAGTGCTTCTCAACCTCAAACAAAGCCCGGTGAGCGCCATCATGATGGCTATTGTTTTAGGCATAATAATCAAGAACACAATCGATGTTCCCCGAAGTTTCCAGCCCGGGGTCGGTTTCGGTCTTAAGAAGCTCCTCAGGCTCGGCATTATACTCATGGGAATACGACTCAGCATCTTTAACGTGCTCCAGATAGGAGCCTTGAGTGTGGGTATAGTCGTTGCCTGCATTTCAACAGGAATTTTTTTGACTCTTTTTGTTACGAGAAAACTCGGTCTTCCGGAAAGACTCGGTACATTGATCGGAGTCGGCACAGGAATCTGTGGGGCGAGTGCCATTGTGGCCACAGGTCCAGCTATCGAAGCCGAAGAGGATGAAGTGGCCTACGCTATCGGAACCATAACAATATTCGGCATAATGGCCATGTTTCTCTATCCCTATCTGAGTCATTTGGTTCTATCCCTTTCTCATGTGGAAGCAGGGATATTCATGGGCACTTCCATCCATGAAACCGCCCAGGTGGCGGGCGCTGGTATCATGTATGATCAGCTTTGGCTTGGTCAATCTCAAGCGGTAACTCCTTCAGGAGCAGATGTTGCCATCGTGACCAAA
>Ga0209979_1004727_pt1 | contig 11130 bp, 7 predicted proteins | sample AnhtaG_FD_183114 | JGI IMG/M metagenome (GOLD analysis project Ga0209979, IMG submission 183114) | Deep subsurface microbial communities from Anholt, Denmark to uncover new lineages of life (NeLLi) - Anholt_01485 metaG (SPAdes) (version 2) | ecosystem: Environmental > Aquatic > Marine > Oceanic >...
TTTTCGCATTTATTATCTCAGCTACTGCCTCAGCCTGGGTTAAATCTATCCTTCCGTTTAAAAAGGCCCGTAGGGTAAACTCACCCGGATTAGCAAGTCTTGCCCCGGCTTTTATTATCTCCTGAAGGACCCTGTAAAGAACATATGGGCTTCCATGACAGCTGATCTCAACCAGATCCTCTTTAGTATAGCTTTTAGGTGCTTTGAAAACTGTAAGATAAACCTCATCTATCAATTGATTATCATCCGGAGAAACAACCTTCCCGAAAATTGCCTTATGACTCTCAGCTTTACCTGGCAGAATTTCCCCTTTGAAGATTTTATCAGCTATAAAAATGGCTTTTTTACCGCTAATCCTTACTATCCCGATTCCGCTTTCTCCCAAAGGGGTGGAGATAGCGGCTATGGTATCTTCTGTAATAGAAATCCGCCTGAGGCGGACAGAAGAATTTTTCATGCAGGTGCTACTTTAGGCTTACTTTTAGACTTAATATAATATTGCTCGATTAAAGAGAGGATATTAAAGAAGGTCCAGTAAAGGGTTAGACCTGCAGGAAAGCTTTTAAACAGGAAGAAAAATAAAACCGGCATCATGTATACCATTACCATCTGTTTTGGATCTTTTATAGTCATCTTCTGTTGCCAGAACATAGTAACTGCCATAATGATAGGCAAAATGTAGTATTTGTCCATCTGAGAAAGGTCATTCAACCAGAAGATAAAATTTGCCCCTCTTAGTTCAATGGTGCTACGGAAAACAATAAATAGTCCATAAAATACTGGCATCTGAAGTAAAAGGGGAAGGCAACCTCCTAAAGGGTTTGCTCCTTGCTCTTTATATAACTTCATTATCTCCTGATTCATTCTCTGAGAGTCTTTTTTAAATTTCTCCTTGAGGGCTGCCATTTTGGGCTGTAACTCTTGCATTTTGGCAGCTGAGGTAACGCTTTTATGAGTTAAGGGATGAAATAGAAACTTCAGCAAAATAGTAAAGACTATAATCACTAGCCCATAATTTGGAATAACCTTATGCAAATTAACTAGTATCCACAAAACAGCTAAGGAAAAAGGCTTTATAATCTTCCACCCTAAATCTACTAAATTCTCCAAGCCGATCTTATAATCTTTTAGGATATGGTAGTCGATCGGACCTACATAAACCATAAATCTATCTTGAAAGCTATTTCCAGAGATAGGGATTTCCAAGGAGGCTCCGATCTTTTTCTCCTCTAATCTCTTATCATCTAAATACTTAACTTCTCTGCTCCCTTCTGCCTTAAACCCCACTGCCTCCTTAGATAGAGGTACCAATGAGGCAAGGAAATATTTGCTTTTGGTAGCTACCCATTTGGTATCGCCTATTCTATGTTCATGCATTATTCCTATATCTGAATCTTTAGGCTCTTCAAACTTGTTAATCTTAACCATCTCCGTTCCCTGCATGGAATAGGCTCCAAAATGGTTAAGATCCTCCTGGAGGTTAGTCTCAGTAGGATTAACCCCGCTCTTCCAGGAAAGAAAATAATTCCTACCTAAATTCTTATCTTTAGAGGAGACCTCTAATTGAAGTTGAAAATCGTATCTATCTTCAAAAAAGATAAATCTTTTCACCGCAGAAATCTCCTCACCGGAAAAAGTAAAAGTTAAGGTATCTACTGGCTGAGCCTTAGAGAGAAAAAGAGGTTCCTTATCCACTGCGAAATCGATCTTACTTAAATCCAGGGCTATATCCGGAAAATAGATGTTTAATGGATAAATTGTATCCTGAGGGACAATCTCAATAAATCCGCCCTGGGAATACTCATATTTTTTAAGGGTAAGACTTGTCAGAACACCACCTCTGGTGCTAAATACCCCTTTATAAAGAGAATTCTCCACAAAAACTTTTTTCTCAGGGAGAAAAGAAACAGATGGGGTGATTTCAGTTAAGGGCTCAGGTGTAACCGGTGGCTCTTTTTCTTTAATAGATAGAGTGTCTGGAAGAACCTTCTCAAACTTCTTTGATGAAGGAACTCCTTTCTCGCCGGTTATCAGCTGGACATAATAAGGGTAAAGGATTATGACAAGACCTATGAGGAGTAATGCTAATACAGTCCTTTTATCCAATTCTTTTCTCCTTCCAACTCAAGATCGGATCATATCCTCCGGGATTAAAAGGGTTACAGCGCAAAACCCTCTTTAAAGAGAGCCAGCTACCTTTTAAAACTCCAAAAGCTTTTAAAGCCTGGATAGAATATTCTGAGCAGGAGGGGTAAAATCTACAGCTCGGAGGAAATACGATTCCCAGTGTGTTCTGATAGATTCTTATCAAAAGAATAAAAATTTTATGCATCAGATTTTTTATTAATTTTAACCAGGTTCAAAAATTCATTTAAAATTTCATTATAACTTATATCTTTTTCTTTAGATCTATAAATCAGGATAACTTTTTCTCCTGGAAAAAATTTCTCCTTGTTTTTTCTGATTACCTCTCTTAAAATTCTTTTAATCTTGTTTCTTTTGACGGCACCTTTTATTCCAGAGCTTATTCTGACACCGAACCTAGTCTTTTCCTCATCTGTTTTTAAACGCAAAAGCAATAGATTCTGACCAAAAACCCTTTCCCCTTTTTTGATTACCTCCTCCCATTCCTTTTTCTTTTTAATTCTTATAGATTTTGGAAACCCCTCCTTTTTCGTCATTTACCTTTGATCCTAACACTCAAGTTTTTTCTCTTTTTTCTTCTCCTCCGCTTTAAAATCCTTTTGCCGCCTTTGGTTTTACTCCTTTTTCTGAAGCCATGATCTCTCGATCTTTTAATTCTAGAGGGCTGATAAGTTCTTTTCATCTTTCAGATCCTTTTTAAAGTATTATATAATCCGCCTGAGGCGGAGTCAAGAGAAAAAGAAAGGCTCGATTTACAAGATTTTTTCTTATCGTCTTAATCTGAATAGGGATAACCGCCTTTGTAATTTTAAGACTAAAAAGTCTGACAAACGATTTTAAAAAAACATAATAATTTTTATAAATAAAACCTTTTTAATCTATAAATCATAAACGAATTAAATTTTTTCGAAAGTTTTTTTCTAAAATCACTTGACAAGTAAAATAAGAGAGTTATTATCAAGACAAAAATTTGAGAGAAATCTAAATACATTGATTTTTCAGCTTAAAAGGAGATTTTATTTAAAAACTTCTTGTGTATAAGTGATGGAAGTTCTGTAGATAGATCTTCATAACCTCAAGCCTAACAAAGGTAAATCTTTTATAAACATCTGTGGATAACTTTCCACAGCTAAAGGGATAGGATTATTCATCTCTCAAGACTCAAATTCGAGCAAAAATTTTATGCCTTTAAATAACGAAAAGATCTGGGAAGAATGTCTTAACCTCCTTAGCCAGGAAATAAAGAAACAAAGTTTTCATACCTGGCTCAGACCCACAAAGGGGGTCCCCTGTGAGGAGAAGGTTTTAAAGGTGGCAGTTCCAAATAAATTTGTGGCAGAATGGCTGGACGAGCATTACCTTGTTCCAATTCAGGAGGTTATAGAGAAGGTCACTCAGGAGAGTCTACCCCTCTCCTTTTTGATCTCCACAGAGATGGGAGAAACCATAACCAGAATAAACTTTGAGAATAAGACGAAATCCGCCTCTGGCGGATTAAAAAACTCTAAACTAAATCACAAGAAAAATAACCAGTTTAATCCCAGATATACCTTTGAGACTTTTGTGGTGGGAGAAAGTAACCATTTTGCCCATGCGGCCGCCTTGGCAGTAGCTGAGGCACCTGCTAAGACCAAGTTCAATCCCTTTTACGTCTATGGGGGAGTGGGGCTGGGGAAAACTCATCTGGTTCAGGCAATAGGCCAGTATGTGAAAGAGGAATATAAGGAGCTAAATATAGTCTATGCTACCAGCGAAAAATTTACCAACGATTTCATAAACTCTATCACCAATAGCACCACTCAGGAGTTTGTGAACTTTTACCGCAATGTGGATCTTCTCCTTTTAGACGATATCCAGTTTTTAGCCGGTAAGGAGAGCACCCAGGTTCAGTTCTTTCATACCTTCAATGCCCTTTACCAAAGCGGCAAGCAGATAGTTTTAACCTCTGATCGCCCCCCCAAGGAGATCAAGGGGTTAGAGGAAAGGCTTCTTTCCCGTATGCAATGGGGTCTGGTTACAGATATCCAGCCTCCGGATTTAGAGACCAGGATTGCTATCCTCCAGAAAAAGTGCGAATCGGATGGGGTGACTATTCCCGGGGAGATTGCCGAATTTATTGCCAGCAATATAACCTCCAATATCAGGGAATTGGAAGGGGCTCTAATCCGACTTTTAGCTTACTCCTCGCTAAACGGTAAAGAGTTGAACGTGGAGTTAGCTAAAGGGATCTTAAAGGATGTTATAAAAAATGGCTCTAAGGAGATAGCTATAAGTGATATTCGGAAAAAAGTGGCGCAAAGTTTTAATCTTTCAGAGGAGAACCTCTGTTCTAAGAAAAAAACCCAGGAGATAGCCTTGGCCCGACAAGTGGCGATGTATCTATCGAGAAGTTTGACCAAGGCCTCCCTTAAAACCATAGGCTTAGAATTTGGAGGAAGGGATCATTCCACAGTAATTCATGCTTGTAGTCTAATTGCTGATAATTTAAAAAAAGATTTAGAGTTTAAGTTAAAGATTGATCAGATTATCAACTATTTATACTCATAAGTTGTGGATTGAGGGTGGAAAAAAGATTTTTGAATTTTTTTGTTGAAAATTATTCAGGTTTTTAATATATTATCAACTGATTAAAGTTGAAAAAATTAAATAAAAACAAAAGAACTATAAGGAGTTAATAAGAAAGTAATTTAATTTATTAACAAATCCACTTTATTATTATTATTAATTTTTAATATTTTTAATTTTAATAAAATAAATCAGGAGGAAAAATGAAGTTCACAATTTTAAAAAGCAAGCTACTCTCTGCATTGCAGGATGTCGTCAGTGTGGTTCCCAGTAAAACTACTTTACCGGTTTTATCTCATCTTCTTTTAGAGGTAGGTGATTCCAAACTCAAATTAGCCGCTACAGATTTAGATATATCAATCGTAACCAGCTTACCTGCTAATGTGACCAAAAAAGGGGGAATAACCATACCGGCAAAGACCTTAACTGATATAATCAGGGAGTCTCCCGAATCCCAGATTGAGTTCAATTCAACTGAAAATCGCTTAGAGATTAAGATCAATCAGGGTGTCTATAAATTACCAATCTTACCAGTGGATGAATTCCCCAAATTACCCACGGTTAATCTGTCCAAGGAGATAAAAATCTCAGGCGCAGATCTTTGCCGCACCATAAGAAGAACCCTATTTGCAGTTTCTACAGACGAGACCAGGCCAGCTCTAAATGGGGTTTTGTGGCAGACCAAAGGAGAAAATATCCAGATGGTAGCCACAGATGGTCACCGCTTAGCAAAATACTCCAAGGCAAATAAGAAATTAAAGGGGTTGTATGAGGATGTGATAATACCTCCAAAGATTTTAAATCTCCTGATAAGGCTTATAGGGGACCAGGATAAAGAGATTGGAGTTGTCTTTGAGGAAAACAGTTTAATCTTCAACTTAGGGGATACTGTTCTATCCACCCGACTAATAGAAGGTCCTTACCCCAACTTTGATCAGGTTATACCAAAGGATAATGATAAAAAATTGATCGTGGATAAAAACCTTTTAGCCACTACAGTAAAAAGGGTCTCTATACTTTCCAATCTTTTGACCCATCAGATTAAATTCTCATTAAGAAAGGACAATTTAGAGCTTTCCTCAGCCAATTTCGATATGGGCGGAGAAGCAAAAGAGAAAATCCCCTGTGAATACAAAAATGAGGATATGGATATAGGTTATAATGCCCTATATATCCAGGATATCTTAAAACAGATAGAAGGGGATGAGGTGATCTTTGAGCTCTCCAGCCCGGTCTCAGCCGGAATTGTCTATTCAACCCAGAAAAAGGAAGATGAAGATTATCTTTACCTTATAATGCCTCTGAGGTTGGTGGAGTAGAGGGTTTTGTGGTTTTCCACTAAAAAGGAAGATTGAATACGGACATCTCTGTTACTGGTGTAAAAAGAGGAAGGGAATCTTTTAACCCAGGTTCCATTTCTACTATGGGCTATAATTCGTTTTCTTGGGGGTTGTTGGATTAAGGATGGGAATCTAAATTGGATTAAGTACGAGAATCGATCGAGACCGCCGCGCCGACGGCGAAGTAAAAGAGGCAGATATGTGGTCATTGGAAATTCTTAAGATTGTCATAGCGGCCATTGTAGGTTTTCTATTGGGGAAATGGCAAACAAACAGGATGATAAAGGTGACCAAATCTCCGGCGTTTAGATTTGAAGGATCGGAAAAGATAGGAATAGAAAAAAAAGATGAGGTTGTGAGGGCAACATCAGATAGAATCAGTCTTAAAGTTATCAATAAGGGTTCTGGACCAGCTCTCAGAATAAAAGTTAGTTGTGAAAGAGCAGGCAAAAAATACATTCTCTCCAGTTCACTTAATAGTTTTGATCTGTGGCCAGGAGAAGAGCGACCCGAGATGATATTTAGTTATAGCGAAACAACTACTAATGAAGACTTAAGGAATAGCTCTTTAATTATCAAGATGCAATACATTGATATCTTGAGAAAAGAAAGGAAAGAAAACTTCGAATATCAATATCGTTGGGACGGTAGGGCCACAACTATTTTAATTAACCCCTTACATTTTCAGAGCATAACATAAGTAATATTAGACATCCTAAAGCCAGACCATAAAAGGAACTCGGATCTATTAAGTGGTGTGGAGTTGGCTTTCAATGGCTGATTTATCCCACCTTTGTTAGGCTATTGGGTCGGGTGCGCTCGTCGGTCGGGATCACTCACTCCAAATTGCTCCTACCAAATAGCCGTAGGAACAGCCCTTGTTGAGCACAGCGAAATCCCGATTTCTTTCTCGGGGTGGCTGTCTTTTTTTATCCTACGGATCCGCTTCACGGATTTGAATAAGGACAAGCCCTGTATCTACGGGTTCTTTGGATACCCCCCTCTGTTAAGGAACCTGGTTCTGCTTGTAGACCTCTGCCTAAAGGGTTGAAGTTAAAGGAGATCTTCTGTTTAAAAGTCGATAAAAGCTTTACGACGGCTACCCCGGGCTTTGCTCCCCGTAGGGAAGAGAGAACTGTTGCCGGGGATAATACCATAAGTTACAAGGGAAAGTTATTTCAGATACTGTGCGAATGTGCAGATGCACCTTGAGGCATCTTGAGACCGGATGAATACCGGTTAAGTTTTGTCAAGTCCAATGGATCCAAATTCGGAGCCAGGGTGAAGGCGCATGAATATCTGGATGGTTCCATCCATATCTTTTACCAGAGCAAAAAGCTAAGACATAAACCCATACCAAAGGAAAGAACCAAATCCTATCCGCCTTTGGCGGATTTCTGGACAAAAGGAAAATGAGCTTATGACCATAAATTATCTCAAGACTTAAATTCGAGCTGACATTTTAAATTTGCATTGACATTAAGAAAAATGAGGGTTGACTAATTTTGAAAAAGTGTTATACTGTATTATAATGTGAGACGAGTGTAAAGCCCCATTTTTAGAACCAGGGAGGCTAAAGGAGGAGTTTTAATGTTAAAAAGATTCACCGTTTTGTTGCTGGTTTTAGGGGTGTTTTTTCTGTTAGGGGGATTGAACTTGATTTTGGCACAGGTGGAAAAATCCTCTGATCCAATAGAGCAAAGGATAAGAGAACAACAAGAGAGGAACGATGAAATGGGTCTTCACTGGACCGCGGGAAGAAGCTGGACTACTGAGCTTTCAATTGAAGAAGCCAAGAAGATGTTAGGTCATAAGCCACCAAAAGGATATGAAGAATGGTTGGAAAAACAACCAAAGTTGATGGCTAAACCAGGAATGGAGTTCCCTGCTGTCTTTGACTGGCGTGATTCCAATGCAGTTACCCCGGTAAAAAGTCAGGGGGGTTGCGGGAGCTGCTGGGATTTTGCTGCAACTGGTGCTTTTGAAGCAGCTATCAAGATTTATGATGGTATAGAGTATGACCTCTCTGAACAGCAGGTTTTATCCTGCAATTTGTATGAAAGGGGATGTGATGGAGGTTGGGCTGAGCCGGTGTATGAGCTTTTCCAGAGATACGGTGCAATTTTAGAATCCTGCATGCCCTATCAAGCAAAAGACTGGATTCCTTGCACTCAGGATGAATGTGAAGTGGTGGCAAAACTAAAGGACTGGGTTTATGTTGAAAACGATGTGAATTCTATTAAAACTGCACTTCTAACTGGACCGGTATATAGTGCCTTCTCTGTTTATGCGGATTTTTACTATTACTACTATGATGGATGCTACGAATATGATGACTCAAGCATTTATTTAGGGGGCCATGCCATAGTTATTGTTGGCTGGGCTGATACTTCTTGCGGGGGAGAAGGTGCCTGGATATGTAAAAACAGCTGGGGTGACTGGTGGGCTGGGCTGGGAGGTTATTTTTATATTAAGTATGGAACTGCCGGCATAGGTCGAAGCACAGTCCTACCTCTTTATCCTCCTGACCCGGTAACATTGACTTATGAAGAGCATCAGGTTTCCGAGGCAGCTGGAGATGGGGATGGAATACCAGAACCGGGTGAAACTATCACTCTCTTAGTTGATCTGAAAAACAGTGGACCAGATACTGCTACTTCAGTTGAGGCAACCTTATCAACTACCTTGTCGGGTATCAACATAACGGATGCGGTTGCAACTTTCCCGGATATACCATCTGGTGAGATAATAACCTCTGATTCCCCTCATTTCACCTTCGAGATAGACTCCACAGTTGAAGCTGGAACCAGAGTCGATTTTGATTTAAACATAACCTGTGACCAGGGAGTTTTTGGCGGGAGCTTATACGATTTCATTGGGGAGTTTGACACTGCCTTTGCAGATGATATGGAAGGTGGGGATAACGGCTGGACTCATGCTGGCAGTCCTGATGATTGGGAGCACGGTTCCCCACAGGTTGGAAGTATGACCGATCCTCCTTCTGCGCATTCCCCAACTAAAATCTGGGGGAATAATTTGAGTGGAAATTATCCGAATGAGGCCTATAATTACTTAGTTTCACCGGTAATTAACTGTAAGAATATGGAGAAAACCAGGCTCTGGTTCTCAAGGTGGCTGGCAGTAGAGAAATCGATTTATGATTCTGCAGCCATATACGTAAATGATAATCTGGTTTGGGTTAACGACTCTACTTACGATCACCTTGACTTCAAGTGGCATCATCATGATGTAGATATCTCGCCTTATGCTGATTCCCAGGATTCTGTCCAGGTAAGGTTTGAGTTGAAATCTGATGGAGGTCTTTATTTGGGTGGATGGAACATAGATGATTTTGCCATAGTGGGAGTAACCTCATTTATGCTGGGAGATGCCAATAACGATAAAGAGTTGAATGTTTCCGATGTGATCTATATAATCAACTATCTATTTAAAGGTGGTGAAGAGCCTATTCCTCTGGATTCCGGTGATGCCAACTGCGATGGGGAAGTGAATGTAACTGATGCAATTTATCTGATAAATTATCTATTTAGGGGTGGGCCAGAGCCGGCTTGCTGAAGCAGAAAGGTTTCAGTTTCAATTTCGGTAGGGACATCCATATGGATGTCCCTATTTTTTTTACAGAGAAACAAGTTGACAAATCAAGGCTAATAGATTAAATAATTTGGTGTCAGGTCAAAGATTTTTAACCATAGATATCTAATCGAGGAGAAAAGATGAGTAAAAGACGAAGATTTAAGTTCCTTATTTTTTCTTTACCCCTTCTGGTCCTAATTTCCTATTTCCCTCTGCAGGCTCAACAGCTCAAGCTGGACATAAAGAAAAATGTCTTAGATAACGGGTTGACTATTTTAACTTACGAAGATAAATCCGCCCCTACGGTTTCCTATATGACCTTTGTAAATGCTGGCTCCAGGGAGGAAAAGCCAGGCACCACAGGTCTGGCTCATGTGTTTGAGCATATGATGTTTCGGGGAACGGAAAAATACCCGGTATATCATGATGCGATATCACATTTTGGAGCGCAAAATAATGCTTCAACCGGAGAAGATTATACCTCATATTATGTGAGTGTGAAAAAAGATTACCTGGAAGAGATAATCCCGATCGAGGCTGATAGAATCAGGAATTTAATTTTTAATAATGAGACCTTTCGCACTGAGATGGGTCCGGTTAAGGAGGAGAGGAGAAGGTTTGTGGTGGACGACCCGGATGGTTTTATCAATGATGAGTTAGTCCAGCTTGCTTATAAGGTTCATCCCTATCATCATCCGGTAATAGGCTTTGAGGAGGATTTAGAGAAGAATATTCAGCTTCAGGACGGGGTGGATTTCAAGAAGAATTTCTATTCACCTGCTTACACTACCATCGTAGTGACTGGAAATTTTGACACACCTGAGGTCCTGGAGTTGGTCAAGAAATATTATGGCGATTGGAAGAAAACCACTCCACCAGAGATTTCTATACGGACTGAGCCCAGGCAGACCAGGGAAAGGGTGAAAAACTATGTGTGGAAAGATAGTCAGATCTCGCCCAAGCTTTTAATTGCCTTTCATGGTCCACATTTCGGGATAGAGGATTACGATTTCTGTGCCCTGCAGTTGATTAGCCGGATACTTTTCATGCCCTCCGGTCGGGTTACTAAAAAACTTTATAAGGACCTGCAACTGGTGGAGAAGGTTTCAGGTAACATGGAGGAAAATAAAGACCCTGGGCTGTTTACAATCAGGGCCTCTTTGAAAAAAGGTAAATCCTTAGATGAGGTGAAGTCAATAATCTATGAGGAGTTGAATAAGTTGAAAAGTGAACCGGTTTCCGAGAGGGAATTGGATAAAGCAAAAAATTCGGTTAAAGCTCGACTGATTTATCGGCTGGACAGACCGCTGTCAGTTGCTTATAGCATCGGACATTACCAATTAGTGGGTGGGGATTACAATCTCCTTTTTGAGATTCAAGAAAAATATACTGAAGTTACACCGGAGATAATTCAAGATGTGGCAAAGAGATATTTTACCTCTGATAATAGAACTGTCCTTACCTTGGTTCCGAAGGAGTAAAATTG
>Ga0209979_1004728_pt1 | contig 11128 bp, 10 predicted proteins | sample AnhtaG_FD_183114 | JGI IMG/M metagenome (GOLD analysis project Ga0209979, IMG submission 183114) | Deep subsurface microbial communities from Anholt, Denmark to uncover new lineages of life (NeLLi) - Anholt_01485 metaG (SPAdes) (version 2) | ecosystem: Environmental > Aquatic > Marine > Oceanic...
GGTTTTCAATACTTGATTCTGTTGGCAAATCAGGAATTTTTCAACCGGGTAAGGCCGTTTCGGTTCCGGGCTTGAAGACGTCAAACTCAGGACCGAACTGCCCTAAGTATAGCAGAGAGTAGGCCCGTTTGAAAACCAGCACAGGCAATAGTATGACAGTACCGATATAGGGTATTAACAGCAGCAAGCTTACACAGCAGAGGCAACATCCTATACAAAAGCCAATCGAAAAAATTGCTCCTATCACTATTGCTATTACAATTTGAAAGAGGATGTACAGTACGAAACGGACTTTATTTACAGAAAGGATTGTCAGGAATTCCCGCCAGCCCGCCGTGCAGCTTGTTGTTCGCAAGAACATAATTGGTACGACAAAGTCCATTGTGAATTTGCCAATTAAGGCGAAAATAATTGAGATAGCAACAATCATAAGGACAATCATTACAATGCCTAACACAGCGGCTGCAACGGAACCGTTGCTGGCTATTGTTATAGCGATAAGGCCAACGGCCAAAAGACAGGGCAGTCCTATTACAGCGAAACCTATTAAGCCTAATACGATTCTGAACAAAAACAAGCTGTTGGCGTGTTGTTGGAATTTTGTCCAGGGAACTTTGACCTCGGCCTTGTTCTCAGCAACGCAGTGGAGGAACATAAATCGTCCCCGGCTGCTTAGCCAGGTAAAAACAAGCCACAGCACTATTATCAACATCACTCCAATTAAGGCTACAGGAATGATCCAGGCCAGGTTCTCTAAGACAAACACTTTTGCCTCACCGAAGGCCCCACGGGCTTCAGATGGCCCACCTCCTCTGCCTCCTCCGTTTCCCCCGCCGCCGCCTTTTCCTAAGTATGCCAGCCAGGCGCAGAAACCAATAACAAACCATTTACGCAAGTCGAAGGGACTAAAAAGTATTGTCTTTACCTTTTCGAAAGCAGGGCCGATAGGCTCGATTACACTCACTCTCGGTGGGCGTTGCGGGGTCATAATATAAGTCCTCCAATATAAATAAACCGGTTAATGAACATTACTGTTAAGACAATCACGGCGAAGAAAGAGTTTAGGTTAGAGACCAAAATACTAAATCCCGCCAAGCAAACCACAGCAATCATAGCTGCCACATCCCCGTACAGCATCGAAAACAGTCCTTTGCACCAGTTCTTCAGCGAGTGAAGGGTTCGGCCAACGTCTCATAAACATCCCATAAAGCAAGGGAATCTCCTGGCCGATAAACTCTCGCCATATATCGGCATCGCATCGTGTAAACTTTGCTCAATTTCGTTGTTCTAACTCATTAGGCACTCAAATTTACCTTTCAGCTAACAAGTTCTATTAAGTAATATGCGCGCAAAGGGAAAATTACTCACACTTTTTTAATATTTCCCTCACATCCCCTGATTGCCGGTATTGTGAAGCAATCTTTACCTTCCGGATACGACCTTTACTGGTCCGCATTTTGACTTTCCTAACGGCATAAGGCTTCTGCAAAATGGAGGTTAGGCATACTTTGAAAAGAAAAAATTGGTCTTTTTATTTTTTCTTTTCAAACAGTAAATTATTGTGAAGCAAGCAGTTATTTGATTATTAAAGAAAACCAAAAGCTTGATTTTCTTAAATAATATATGCCTAACCTCAATTTTGCATAACTCTATAGCAGCACAGCTTAGGAGGGGTATTACGTTTATTTTGGGCTGCTCCGGCGTTATAGGACAGCTCCTGCAAGATTAACAAGCCATTAAAAGGCTCAAGCTTATGCATGTATCCTGTGTCTCGTGACTGGTTGTCCGTGATTTGATTGACGACTCTTGGTTCACGCCCCTGGCTTTTCCTGCTGCTGTTTCAGTAAGCGCAGTTCCTTTTGAATCGGCCAATCGGCGAAGGCCAGAACAAAGGGCATGATTATATTCACTATTGGCACGAGCATTAACAGCCCAAGCGCCCAGCAGTAGCCTGCCTTGGAAAATATCTTGCAAAATATCAATACTTTTATGATGACCACTATCAGGGCTAAAAAAATTCCGAATATGGCGAATATCGCTATAATCACGGGGGCCGCTTCCGAACAATGCTGGAAAGGAGCAGTAAGTTCCATATTTTTCCCTTTCAATTGGTTTTAATGTGTTATGCAAAATTGAGGTTAGGCATACTTTGAAAAGAAAAAATTGTCTTTTAATTTTTCTTTTCAAGCGATAAATTTGCAGTATAGCAAATAAACGCTCCTTTTACAAGGCCAATTTAGCCGTGGGGATCAGGGTGAGCGAAAGCTCATAACCTGTTTAGCTTAGCTATAGCTTGAGCTATCCGGTCGCGGCGGGCCTCGATGGGGGCCGGGTCTTGGGTGAAAGTCGTCATATCCTTGGTAATACTTTCCGGCACCTCAAGCAGAGCAATGTATTTTTTACGCTGTTGCGGGGTGAGTTTGTCCTTTTTAGCTTTGAGCAGTCTGCTCAGAATGGCTAAGTACTCATAGTCCTCAATGCCGTCACGCAGCATTTCCCAACGGATGCTTTCAACCGGCCCTTCAAGAACCGGCTCGGTGGGGTGGGCATCCGCAGCGGATTCGGGTGGATAAATGAATCGACCATCACCGTTGCCCCAGGGTTTTTTAGCGCCTTTGGGTGTGCTGTAACTGGAACGCCAGCCCATAGGGTCCTCGTAGGGGTTCTGGGGATGCTCGCGGTCAGGATAAGCGGCGGAGCTGGTCCAGTAGTTTGTCTGCCAGACTAAGATACCGTCAATTTTGCGTTTCCAGCTCTGCCAGAGCCAGACTCGCAGCTCAGTGCCGGGGTGGTCGATAAACAAAGTGCAATAGGGTGCCTTGGGGCCGGTGCAGACGTACCACCAGAATTTTTCGCCGTGCCGGCGCCGCTGTTCGGCTGGTTCGTGTTTATAGTTATATGAAACTGGGCACCAGATATTCGGCCCGCCGATGAGTTTCGGCTCGACCTGTTCGGTCAGCATACGATTGATATCGCCGGCTGCCTGCTTAAGTTTGGAGAACCCGTTCATAACGAACTCGTAGTCTTTTGGGGCAGGCTCATCGAACCAATAAATAAAGGCCTCGTCGAGCCAGCCTTTTTCGCGCAGGTGCTCCTGGACTTCGCGGCAGTAGGCATTAAAGGCGGCTTTGTAATGGGGGGTATCCTCGCTGAAGCCGAGCAGTTCCGGCTCACGTCGGGAATGGAAAGTCCCGCCGCCGAGACCCGGAATGCTAAGCCGAAAGGAGTTAAAGTGGTAGTAATCGATTCCCCGTTCCATCGCTTTGTCCCAGGCGGTCCAGTCAAACACCGGCTTAAGTTGTTCGGGTTCAATTAACTTAGGGGCTTTGGGCCAGGTAACTGCGAGTCTGTCCAGCGGCGCAGGGTTGTAGGGCGAGATATGATGGGCGCTGAAGCTGGCCCAGTACTTATCGAGGACCTGCCGTCTGTGTTTAGAGTCGGACAGTTTCTGATAGCGGAATACATTGGACGTGGAAAAGCCAAAGGCTGTTGTGCAGGTCATCCGGTCGGGAAGAACGAAATCATAGACTTTGACCCGCAGTTTAACATCGGCACTGTAGTTTTGCCCAATAAGGTGAATGCTGCCGGTATAAGCTCCTGCCGGGACCTTGCGTGGGACTTTGACGCGAATCCAAAATGGCTGATTTTTACCCGACTCCAGCTCAATAGGTTCTTTTAACAGAGGCAGAGGGTCAGGCCAAAGCCCGGGCACTGAACTTTTATCGGTTGGGTGTGTAACATTGACGTATCGCACCTTGAGCACTTCCACCTTCTTCGCGGGAATAGTTGCTCCGCCGGGTCCGGTCAACGCTCCGGAACGCACGGTAAAACCCTTCAAGGAAACTGTTGGCCGAACTACTAATTGCGCCGCCTCAGCTTCATTGCGGGCGGCGCGTATCACAATTGTTCGGCCTTTTGTCTCAGGCAGTGGCTTGTCCGGGCTTATTTTCCAGCCGGACGAGGACCACCACAAACCGACCCGCTCAGTCGAACCGGCGAGCAACTCACCATAGGGTGCGTTAAAATAATCGCTTCTTTGAGCTGATACACTCTGGCTGCTCAGCAATAGTGCCAGGCAAAGAATTGTTCTTAACATAGGACATTACCTCCAAAGCGAATTTTCAATTTCAATCTGGCCGACCCCGCACCAATTGAGCTTAGGCTCACCCCGTTAGACCCAGCAACGCTGGGTTCCGATCAAAACCCGCCGTTGGCGGGACTTCCCATAAGTGGACTGTCAGGCTTTCGGCGCCCATTTCTAACGGGGCCCACGCCTAATTGGTACGGGGTGGCCCATCACTAAATTTTCAACTATAAATCTCAGTTCGTCAAGAGCTTCTTTACTCAGCCAGGCATTATTCTGTGATAACAGAAGGAGTATTGACCTTTAATTACAAAAGTTTTATAATAGAAGTGTTAATATGAACCTTAGAGCCTATCCGAATAACTATTCGCTCTCGCCTGTCATTCTGTCCGAAGGACTCCTTACGGAGAACGGAGCGTAGTGAAGTGAATCCCGATGTATCGGGACTCTTCGTTGGCCAGATTCCCGTCTGGCCGCCGGACAGGCTTCGGCTTCGCCTCAGAATGACTAAGGATGAAGGGTTGTTCGGATAGGCTCTTAGTGAAATTCAGACCAGGCACGTTTTGAAAATGAAAAAGAATCTCGAACAAATTGCCAAAGAATATGGCCGATTCAGCCCGCCGGGCATCAGGTTCGTTTATGAAGGACTCGGCTTCACCGTAAAAAAGATTACTGTCGAACCCAAACACGTTACCGGCCAAATGCTTTGCGAGGGACTAAGGAAATTAGCTCTCGAAAAGTGGGGCAGAATGGCAATGGTAGTTTTGAATGCCTGGGGAATTAAAACAACACGTGATTTCGGCGAAATCGTTTATCTTATGATAAAACACGAATGGATGAGCGCTCAACCAGCAGATTCAATCGATGATTTCAACGATATCTACGACTTCAAGACCGTCTTTAAAGACCAGTTCGAATTCTAAACTCAAACACAAAATCGCCTAAAACTTAAAGACTCATTTCGGCCCGGCGAAATAATACTGCAGGCCGGACATTATCATGTGCACGCCGATTGAGGCGATGAACAGGCACATAACTTTTGAAAATACCGTGCAGACCATTTTGCCCAGAAATTTGTGGATAGGCTCGATGAACCGCATTATCAGCCAGAGTATGCCGAAGACCACAGCGATTGCAGCCACTGCCTGTACCGGCCCGGACCTTTCGAGCGTCGTTAAGCTGGTTACCATTGCACCGGGCCCGGCAAGAAGTGGACAGGCCAACGGCACACAGCCAATCTCGTAAGGGCTAAATGTGCCCGTAACCATCACCGACCGACGCAGCGAGCCGAATATCAGATGGTCGATGGCGATAATCAGCAGCAGTATCCCGCCGGCAAGCTGCAAGTCAGCTAATTGAATGTGAAAGACGCGGTTCAGTATCGCATTGCCGGCAAATGAAAAACCCAGCAGAATAAGCACCCCAACGGTCACGGCGGTATTAAAGGCCTTTTGACTTTGGCCATTGGGAGTATGCTCAGCAACGTGGAGCAATATGGGGATATTGCCTATCGGGTCAACAATCGCAAATAGTGCTAAAATCGCTTCAACATAAGACATTTTATTATAATCGGCTGATTCGCAACCAAAAGTGCAGTTGATTTTTGAGTTGACACTGATTTAAGGCCTAAACAGAGCCGGGATCGTAAGCGACAGGTCAAAAGAACCAAACAGGAATTTCGAAAGCCAAAACAAAATTCCCCACGGGTGGCAGCCTCAAGCGAGTCCCGCACCAATTAGGTCTGAGCCTGCTCGTCTCTGCGCTCGCCGTAGGCCGGAAGTGCTTCGCCGAAGCAGGAAGCTCAATTGGTGCGGGACGAGCTTGGGGATGGCTCGGAACAGTTACACGTAACCACTACGCATTTTCCGTGTGACAGAGTACTATTCTAATTCGAGTACAAACGCCTGGTCGCACCTGCTTGATAAATGCTCCGGCTGGTATTCGACAAATCCGTAGCTTTTATATAAACTAATCGCTTCTTTTAAGACTGAAGCGGTTTCCAATGTCATTTTCTTAAATCCGATTTGCCTTGCTTTTGACAAAGCATCTTCCAGCAACAATTTACCTAATCCTTTACTCCGGTACGAGCTGTGTAAATACATTTTACGAAGTTCGCACGTTTGCCTATCGACTGGGTAAAGCCCGTAAGCTCCAATTATTGAGCCATCCTCTTCTTCAAGCACATAAAACGTCCCGCCTCGTTCAAAATAAGAATGCTCAATATCTTTGATGTCGGCGTCCGTGGCAACCGGGTCCGGCTTCAGGTTATATTCTTTTAGAATGCTATAGACTAACTCCGTTACTTTCTCGCAATCCTTATTGTTTGCCGGCCTCAATCTTGGCCAGGGGTTTTCCTGCATTCGTTCTCCCTTTGATGTGTTATCTGCTTCCGTAAACCACCAGCTAATATAGATTATATTTATTAGCTCAAACCGACTGGATTCTCTATGTCATTCCCGCGCAAGCGGGAATCCAGGTCCTTCCAACCAGTGTTATGCGTATTTTCTTCGGCAATTTTTAACTGTGATTGGTACAATTGCATCCGACCCCCAAACAAAAGTCAAGCCGACAATTTAAAAAGCCAAAACAAAATCCCCCAAAGCGGGGGATTTCGCTATTTCTTATCTTCAATTTTGCTATACCAAATGGTTATTCGAGGCCGCCGTATATCGCCTGGATACCCAGAGTATCGCCGGTGCCCAAGTCCCTCTTGAAGCTGTCACCCAGCCAGGTGTAAGCATGCATCGTAAGCGCACCGTCTTTCGGCGAGCGAATGTCAGCCAGGACCAGCGTATGGCCTGCTTCATGAGTCGCTATATTCCATACGTCGAATTTATCATCGGGAACTTCTTCAGAGATAGACCATCCTTCAGCCGTGTCAAAGACAATATCGCAGTCTACCAGCTCTTTCGTATTCACGTAGTACCAGAAGTAGGTGATGGCTATGGTGCCCCCGGGACCGTCTATTCCTGCCCAGGAGACGGTATTCATGAAATCTGGCTCGTCCAAGCTGGGGCCGACTGTGTCATCGGTGGCAACTGTAGCAGTATAGCCTGTGCCGACATCATTCCAAGCAGCGAAGCCCTTTTCAACTTCGGCAACCACATCATCAAGCTCGCTTTCAGCAAAGGGGCTTGCTGTTGGATTGACCAAAACGACTATGGAAGGGTCGGCCCAATGGTACCTTGGAGCCCACCGGTAGGTATCTGTCTCCTCGCAATCATGGGGATACCAGGGTGGGGATGAGAGTGGCCGATTAACGAACATGCCCCTCTCTATCTCGGGCGGTCCCTTTCCATCCTTTCCTCCTGTGCCCTGACCCCGTTCAGCAGCCTTGTCGCCTGCCGGGATTCCCGGCGATACAACTAAAATCACAAGTAAGCTGACTAAAACAGCCATCAAAATTTTGGTTTTCATAGTACTTTTCCTTTCCTGGATTTATAAAGATTATTTCTCTCTACAATTAAACCAAACAATTCCGCAAAATCAGTCTATGTTCTGTTTTCACGCCGCATCCTCCAAAAAGATAAACGTTATATTTCCAACTTTGCTTCTATACCTTTTATCAGATTAAATCGCAAAAGTCAACAAATTTATCACCAATTATCCACAAAAAAGCTCCGGCGTACCTGGAACGACAAACTATTATATGTTCTTACAGCCAAAACAAAATCCCCCAAAATCGGGGGATTTTGCTATCGCTTGTCTTTAATTTTGCCAAACCAAATAACTATTAGGGGATGCCGTATAGTTCCTGAGCGCCATCAACATCGCCTTCCTCCAGTGAGCATTTCTTTGTTTCGCCCGTTCTCGAGTAGCCATACATAGTTAGCTCGCTGTATACATCATCATACAGGTCATCTAAACCTGTTGGATGGCCGAACTCATGAGTGGCGATATTCTGAATGTCAAATGCCCTATCTCTTTTAGTCGGGTCAATGCCCCAGTTGTGGAAAGTGTTGAAAACAATATCAACCTCATAGATTATCATAGTGGCTGGGTCATACCACATCATCGCTATTGCGATGTAATCCCGGGGTATGAACTTGACCCAGGAAATTGTATTTTGATAATCGTACTCATACCAGCTTTTTGTGGTTGTGCCCCCATAGCTAAATAGCTCATCAGCAGTTACTTCATCCCAGGCTTCAGCGGCTGCTTCAACTGCTGCCAATGCCTCCGCTCCAACATTATCGTTGACATAGTAAGTGGCAGTCTCAGCTAAATAACCACCCCACAACTCAAAATATGCATTGTCTTTTGGTGGTTCTTCTGGTGGTTCTTCATCATCTTTGGGGGGTTTTCCTGGTGGCTTATCAGGCTTGCCCGGCTTATCAGGTGCAACAGGGTGCACGAAGATAATCTGTTCTAATTTTTCCGGCCGACCTGCCATAGCTGGCTTTTCACCTTGTCCCGGGTTATCTGATTTTGCCGCGACCAGCCCTACCGATACAACTGAAATTATAAGTAAGCTAACCAGAATAGTTATTAAGATTTTAGTTTTCATAATGTTTCTCCTTTTCAATTTAGTTCAATTTGATTACGGTATAATATCACAAATTCGAGCCTGATTATATTATCGGTATCTTGGTCTAATTTGATAAGTCATCGTGTTTTTTTCACGCCATATCCTCCTCACAAATAGACTACACATTCTCCCCTTCCCCTCCGGAATTCTCTATAAACATATAGTTTACCAGATTAAGTCCAAAAAGTCAACGGATTTATTCCGAATACTTCAAAATATTTTTTCGATGACCTGTTTAGCTAACTTTATTAACAGTAAGGCTTTAGGGCGATAATCAAGACGACAAAAACTTTAAAATGATGTTCTTGTAATACTCAACCGCTTTTTCCACGTCGCTGATTTCGATATATTCATCCGGCTTGTGGCAGAGCTGTGGCTTGCCCGGCCCAAAGATTACTACCGGTGCACTTAACGAAGCAAAATGAGGGCCGTCCGTTGTAAAGCCCACAGCCGTGGTTTCACTGGTCCCAACAGCGGAGCAGAAGTCCGTAACAAAATCGCAGCCACAATCGGTCTCTAACGGATGTACCTGGCGCACCACGCGAACCTCCGCGTCAAATTGGGGATTTTCGGATTTCAACTTCGCAAAGATTTTTTCCAAATCGGTAATAATATCCTGATGATTTTGCTCCGGCAAAGTGCGGATGTCTATTCCGATGCTGCATTTATCCGGCACAACGTTAAGTGCTTCCCCGCCGGTAATAGTATTGACGCTCATAGAGCACTCCCCTAACAGCTTGTGTGGCTCAGCGGGGATGTCGTAATTTTCCAGCTCATCCAGAACCGACCGCATTGAAGTTATCGCGTTTACGCCCAATTGTGGCGTCGAGCCGTGAGCGGCCTTTCCTTTGGTTGTAACTTCGAGCCACAGCATTCCCCGATGCGCCGTAACAATCGCAAAATCCGTTGGTTCAGGAATAACCACGCCGACAAATTCAGGCAATCGGCCGCTATCGCTAATGAATCTCTTCGCACCGCAGCTATCGGTCTCTTCACCCCCAGCGCCTACAAATACAATATCGCCCTGTAGCTTAGTGCCGGAATCGACAATCTGTCTGATAGCGGTAACGGCCGCAGCGATGCCGCCTTTCATATCCGCCGAGCCCCTACCGTAAATCTTGCCATCGCTTTGGGCCGCCCCAAAAGGGGGCTTTTCCCACTTCGCTTCGCCAGGCCCGACAACATCGAGATGACAGGCAAATAAAAGTGCACCCTTGTGCACCCCGGACTTTACCTGTGCGATAATATTCGCTCTGGTTTGGTCCCAGGTATCTATTCGGGAATCTATCCCGGACCGGCTAAGCTCGGCTGAAATTACTTCCGCTACGCCTAATTCACCCTTCTGGGGCGTGCTTTCAGCCTGAATGAGTTTTGTCAACAGCTCTTTCATAAGCAGGACTTCGTTTAGCCCCCAGGCCTGCCCTGGGGGGTTATAATATCAGCCCCCGGTTTTACCGGGGGTATTTCTCCTACCCAAATAATGGGAACAACAAACCGATTAATCCTATTGCTTATTATACGACCAGCCGAGATAAAAGAAAAAACAGAAAAAATTTTGTTGCAGATAAAATGTGAGTGTAGATAATGAAGGGTTTGAAAATTTAAGAGCCGGGCAAAGGAGCATAAATGGGACCAGTATTAAATGGGCTGATAAAACTTCAAAGTGTTGAAAATCGTCTGCGGGTTGAAAAAGCAAAACTTACAAGGTGCAGAAGAAACGTAATTATTCAGGAAAATCAAATCAGAACCCTCCAAAATGCTCTCGAAGCAAAAAAGGAGGAGGTCCAGTTGAGTAAGGTCCAGTTCGACCGCCTCGAATTGGAGCTCAAGTCCAGGGACGAACAGATAACAAGGTTAAGAGCTTCCCTCAACATCGCAAAAACAAATAAAGAATACTCCGCAGTCCTCACTCAGCTCAACACAACCAAAGCCGACAATTCCAAGATAGAATCCCAATCTCTGGAATTGTTGAAAAATATTGATGCCGATGAAGCCGAATGCAAAGAAATACAAAGCCAGATAAATGAGCAAAAACAACATCTCGAGCAGCTCCGAACCGAAGTCGAGACGCTGGCAGGCAAATACCAGGCCGAGATAGACAAAATCCAGGCTGAATGGGACCAGGTCGCACAGATCATACCTGACAAACCGCTGGAGATATTCAAACGCGTCACCGAAACTTATGATGGCCAGGCTGTTGCATTGATTGAACAGCAGGACGGCAAAAAAGGGGCCTATAGCTGTGGGGGCTGCTTTATGGGCATCACCGCCGAGTGTGTTAATCTGCTTATGACCAAGGACGATATCATCCGCTGTCCAAATTGCACCAGGATACTTGTCCTTGGCGATTTACAAAGTGAACTAAAGTGAACTAAAGTGACTAAAGTTAAAAGTGAACTAAAGTGCCTAAAGTGCAGTTTTCGTTTAAGGTTGTCGATGCTCGTATCGATGCTTGTCATAGAAGCTTGACCCGCCAACGGCGGGTTTCAATCGGAACCCAGCGTTGCTGGGTCGCT
>Ga0209979_1004730_pt1 | contig 11126 bp, 10 predicted proteins | sample AnhtaG_FD_183114 | JGI IMG/M metagenome (GOLD analysis project Ga0209979, IMG submission 183114) | Deep subsurface microbial communities from Anholt, Denmark to uncover new lineages of life (NeLLi) - Anholt_01485 metaG (SPAdes) (version 2) | ecosystem: Environmental > Aquatic > Marine > Oceanic...
TTGACACAGCCCCCCGCCGAAGGTACAGCTTGACCCGTGAACATCGAGGTGGCCTTCGTCCCCACCCTCCTCACCCACGCCTCCACCAAGGTCTGCCTGGTGATCGACGTGCTCCGCGCCTCCTCCACCATCGTCACCCTGCTGGACCGGGGCGCCTCCGAGGTGCTGGTCTGCGCCTCCATCGAGGACGCCCGCCGCCTCGCCCGCGCCCGGCCCGGCCGCTACCTCCTCTGCGGCGAGGTAGGCAGCCTGCCCCCGGACGACTTCGACTACGGCAACTCCCCCAGCGAGTTCTCCACCCTAGACCTGCGCGGCCGCCGTATCATCCTCGCCACCACCAACGGCACCGCCGCCCTCGCCGCTGCCGCCGACGCCCCGGCCGTCCTGGTGGGCTCCCTCCTCAACCTCTCGGCCGCCGCCGAGGCCGCCCTCCGCGAGGCCCGCGCTCGTGCACTCGACATCACCATCGTCTGCGCCGGCAGGAACTACGGCCGCTACTTCAGCATGGAGGACACCTTCTGCGCGGGCGCCCTGGTCGAGCGTATGCTCGCCATCTCCTCCAAGCGCCCCCACCTCTGGAACGACGCCCTCGCCGCCCGCCGCCTCTACCGATCCTACCGCCGCTCCCCCCTGGCCGCCCTCAACGAGGCCGACCACCGCCGCTCCCTCCTCGACGTCGGCCTCGGCCACGACGTCGAGTTCTGCGCCCGGATAGACACCTCCCGCCGGCTGCCCCGCCTCTACCGCGACCAGGAGGGCCACCTCGTCCTGCAGGCGCCTTGACTCGCCTCCCGCCCTGCCCTATCCTGCGGGCGCCCCATGAGAGCCGAACTCATCTCCATCGGCACCGAGATCCTGCTGGGCGAGATCCTCGACACCAACGCCCGCTACATCGCCTCGCGCCTGCCCGCCCTCGGCATCGACCTCTTCTACACCTCCCAGGTCGGCGACAACCTCGGCCGCCTCACCGAGGTCATCGCCCGCGCCTGGGAACGCTCCGACATCGTCATCACCACCGGCGGCCTCGGACCCACCGAGGACGACCTCACCCGCGAGGCCATCGCCCACGTCCTGGGCGAGGAGATGCAGGTCGACCCAGACCTCGAGCGAGCCCTGCGCGAGTTCTTCGCCCGCCGCGGCGTCTCTATGCCCGAGCGCAACGTTAAGCAGGCCGCCGTCATCCCCTCCGCCCGCCCCATCCCCAACCCCCGTGGCACCGCCCCCGGCTGGTGGGTCGAGCGCGACCGCCGCCTCATCATCGCCATGCCCGGCCCCCCCACCGAGATGCAGCGCATGTGGGACCAGGAGGTCGCCCCCGAGCTGGAGCGACGCCAGACCGGCGCCGTCCTCCTGGCCCGCACCCTCAAGACCACCGGCCTCGGCGAGGGCACCGTCGACGAGATGATCAGCCCTCTCCTCAAGTCCACCAACCCCAGCGTCGGCGTCTACGCCCGCCCCGACGGCGTCCACCTCCGCATCGCCGCCAAGGCCCCCACCAGGGACGAGGCCGCACGCCTTATTCAGCCCCTCGAGGCCGAGGCCCGCCGCATCCTCGGCCGGGCCGTCTGGGGTGCCGACGACGACACCCTCGAGGGCGCAGTCGGCGCCATGCTCCGCCAGCGCGGCCTCACCCTCGCCACCATGGAGTCCTGCACCGGCGGCCTCCTCGCCAGCACCATCACCGACGTCCCCGGCAGCTCCCACTACTTCAAGGGCGGCCTCGTCTCCTACGCCACCGAGATGAAGCTCGCCTGGGGCGTCGACCAGGCCCTCATCGCCCGCCACGGCGTCATCAGCGCCGAGTGCGCCCAGGACATGGCCCGCGTCGCCCGCGAGCGCCTCCAGGCCGACATCGGCATCGGCGTCACCGGCGTCGCCGGCCCCGACCCCCAGGAGGACAAGCCCCCCGGAACCATCCACATCGCCCTCGACGCGGCCTTCGCCGTCCCCCAGACCGTCAGCTACACCTTCGCCCAGGGACGCGAGGCCGTGAAGCGACGCGCCGTCACCACCGCCCTCTCCCTCCTCCGCCGCGCCCTCCTCGAGTCACAGCCCACCCGCGCGGTGTGACCCGCCACTCTGTCATCGCTGCCCTCCCCCGAGAGGATGCACGAAACCGCGTGGGCAACGCAGGTATCAAGGGCGGTGCGGAGTGATATAATTGGCTGCTGGCTGGCCAAGGAGGGCAGAATGCGATTCCGATTCATAGCGCTGATGAGCATAGTCCTCATTCTGGCCGCGTGCCGTGGCGAAGCAGAGCCTACAGCCAACCAACTCGCCTACGTCGACGCCGAAGGCAACATCATGCTGGTCAACGCCGACGGCAGCGGTGCCCGCAAGCTCGGGGACGCCGAGAGATGCGGCCGCTCCCCTCGTCTGATCTGGTCGCCGATCGGGGATAGGTTGGCCTGTGTCGGCAGTGGCACCGACGACGAAGGATTCATCGTCCTAATCGACGCGGAAGGCGAAACCATCGCCGATCTGAAACTGCCGGGCACGGTGTGGCCTTTCTACTGGTCGCCCAGCGGAGAAGCCTTCCTCTACAGCGTGGACCACCGATACGGCGTGGACCGACCACTTTTCCTCGCCGATGACTCCGGCCGGTCCCTTAACGACCTGGGCTCCGTCGACCTCAGCGTTGCCGGCATCGCCCAGGCCCACCATGGCTTCGCCCTCTGGTCCCCAGACGGCAGCAAACTCGCCTACCGCCCGGCCGACGCAACCGAGTTGCGCATCTATTCGCTGGACCTGGCCAGCGAGCAGTCCTTGCCCGGCGACTATCGCCCCCTCGCCTGGGTTCTTAGCGGCAATGCCCTGCTCGTGGCGGCACGCTACCAGCCCCCTGTCGACATGAGCTACCCAAGCTATGAGGTCAATTTGCTCAACCTGGCGAGCCAGGAGTTGACGCGCCTGCCCGATCTCGACAACGGCCGCCAGCTCTGGATATCGCCCGACGGTACCAGCGCAGCGGTCCTGATGCCCCACGCGGAGGCGTTGCCCGCCCTCGCCGTGCTGGACTTCCAGAGCGGTCAGCTAATCCCTATCCCCGACTCCGTCATCAGCTACCCCAGCGAGTCTATCCCTGGCGAACACCTGACCTTCTCCGCCGACGGTTCTCAGCTTTACTGGCTGGACGGGCCATCTCCTACCACCATTTACAGGGCCAACGCTGACGGCACAGGCCTCACCAAGATCGTTCAGCTTGAGAGCCTGGGTGCCCAGTTCTCTCCCGACATCACGCTGATCGCTTACCAGGTGTTTGACGACGATAGCGATACACTGACGCTGTACACCGCAAACATCGACGGAACCAGCGCCCGCGAGATCGACAGGGCAGCAATCGGCAGCGGAGGATTCGTCTTCGCCTCAGCCTGGCGCCCCGCTCCCTAAGCGAGCTTTCGCCCAGGGACGCGAGGCCGTGAAGCGACGCGCCGTCACCACCGCCCTCTCCCTCCTCCGCCGCGCCCTCCTTGAGTCACAGCCCACCCGCAACGTCTGACCCGCCCGCACCCTGGCTCGAGCCACTAGCAACCGTATGCTCTCTGCCTTTTTGTCGAGCCCAGAGGTGGCGGGGCTGAGGAGCTGGCTCGCCGTGCGCAGCGTGACTGTGCGCGCTTAGCGGACCGACCCTCCCCCGTAGGACCAACCATGCACGTCTACGAACTCGGGCGGCCGGTGACCCAGTATCTGGCGAATGGCGCTGATCTCACCGATGTGAGACCAGTAGTGGAAGATGTTGCGGCTGATGCGCGTACCCAGGTTCTCCCGCTCCACCGCAGGGTCCGGAGCGATGACGAGCTGTCGCAGGCTCTCTTCGTTGGCGGCGTGCAGGCACTTGTCCGCGTCCTCGCAGACGGCGCGCCACAGCGCCATCACCTCCTCCAGCGATGGTTGTGAGGCCGGACTGCCGTAGGCGAAGGCCTTGTACTCTGGCGCTGCCTCCTGGCCCTGGGGCCACGCTACGAAGTAGGCGTGTTCCTGATGCGCCATGTGCCCGATGATCCAGCTAATGCAGTTCATCGGCTCGATGCGTCGGCGCGCATCCTCGTCCGACAATCCCGCGAGACCCCGCACGAACTCGGCTCTCGTCACGTGTTGCATTTCGACCAGCAGATGCATTCCCGACCCCCCTTGAGATGTGCGCTCTCTTAGCGCCCCGGCGCACGATAGCTCCCTTCGGCTCGATGTTATCACAGACCAAGCGAAGCCCGGGACGGATTCGACCAGCCTCCCCCCTGGCGATGCCTCCCCGCATGCCCTATCATGACCCTCGATGGTGGCGGCCGAGGTATGACCACATGCGCGCCAGCCCCCTTTGCCTCCCGGCCTCGATCCTGACAGCCCTCGCCCTCGCCGCCTGCGGCATCGCCATCGAGGAGCCCCCCTTCGAGGCCACTCCCATCCCTACCCTCGTCCGCCCCGGCAGCCCGCTGCCCCTGGCACCCATGCCCGCCGCCGAGACCACCGCCGAGCCCGCCCCGCGCTGCCCCGACCCCTACCCCGGCGGCGCCCCACCCCTGCCCGAGGGCGAAGAGCGTGACCCTACCGCGCCCATCCGCCTCCGGCCCCAGCCGGACGTCGTGCCCCCCGACCCCTATCAGCCCCTCCCCTTCTCCCGCGACGCCGACCTGGAGGACCTGCTCCTCGATGCCCTCGGCGAGGACATCGACTCCTTCGCCGTCGTCGTGAAGAACCTCGCCGACGGCAGCGGCGCCGCCGTCAACCCCGACCGCCCCTTCTACGCCGCCAGCCTCTTCAAGGTCTGGGTCATGTACGAGGTCTTCCACCAGCGCTCCCTCGGCCTCCTCTCTCTCGATGAGGAGTACATCGTCAGCGACTACTACGACTTCTTCGGCCTGGGCCCCCGCCTCACCTCTCCTTGCGAGACCGTAACCCTCCGCCGTGCCCTCGAGGCCATGATGTCCGTCAGCGACAACGCCGTCGCCGTCCTCCTCCAGGACCGCGTCGGCTCCGGCAACGTCATCGCCTCCCTCGCCGCCCTCGGCCTCACCGCATCCGGCCTCTTCGAGGACGAACTGCCCACCACCGCCGCCGACATGGCCCTCATCCTCGAAGCCATCGCCCGCGGCCAACCCCTCGACGCCGACGCCGGCCAGGCCATGCTCGACCTCCTCGCCAGCGAGACACTCGCCGACCGCCTGCCCGCCCTCCTGCCCGAGGGAACCCGGGTCGCCCACAAGACCGCCAACTGGTCCAACGCCACCCACGACGCCGGCATCATCTACTCCCCCGCCGCCGACTACCTCATCGTCGTCCTCTCCGACCGCGGCTACGACGACTACCCCGGCGAGACCATCGCCGCCCTCTCCCGCCTCGCCTACGACTACTACAACCCAGGCGAGACCCCACCACCCTGACAGGCCCGGCCCCCCTCGCCGCGAAGCCGCTCACACACCCCCCTCACAGCAGCGAGCCTCTTGACACGATCCCCCTAGCCTTAGTAGTAAAGCACGGCCCCGGTCGATACCCACTATGAGGTGTATCATACTTGCACACTATGACTGTCGGAGACCACCTTATCGCGGCTACTGCTGACCACGAGGCCGCCTTCGTACACCGCCTCAAGGAGCGTTCGGCATCGGCCTGGGCCGAGCTATATGACTCCTGCTACCTCAAGCTCTTTCGCTACGCCTACGTTCGCCTTCGCGATGCTGCGCTCGCCGAAGACATCACTGCCAGCGTCTTCCTGGAGGCCTACGAGCATATCGACTCCTTCACCTATCGAGGCCGACCGCTGCTCGCCTGGCTCTATCGCATTGCCACCCACCTCGTGGGCAAGAATCTCCGGTCTCGCCGGCGAGAGCAACGAGCGCTGGAAGCCAGCGCGGCTCGTCTGGAACAGTCCGCGCCCGGACCTGAGACGAGCGTTGAGCGGCACGACCTCCTAGAGGCCTTGGGGAAGCTCACCAAGGACCAGCAGCAGGTAATTATCCTCCGCCACTTTACAGGCCTCACCTTTGCGCAAGTGGCCGCGGTCATGAACCGCCGTAAAGAGGCGGTTTACGCGCTCCATATTCGCGCCCTGGCCAGCCTACGGCGCCTCATGACGGGCAAGACCAAGGAGGCAAAAAAGACCTGAAGACCCGTATGCTCCGGTCCACCTCCAGGTATAAGCATTCTGGAAGGCAGCGATGAACAGCGGATTCTCGGAGATCCTGGAAGAGTGCCTCAGGCTCATGGAGTCGGGAGCCGGGGTGGAGGCGTGCCTGGCCCGGTTCCCGGAGCACGCCGATGACCTGAGGCCCTACCTCCAGACGATCGCCGAGCTCCGCACCGTGGGAGTGCCTGCCCCTTCCCACGCTGCCTTCGAGTGCGGCCGACGGGCGCTCTTGGAGCGAGTAGCCCAAGGTTCCCAGCCGGTGACTATCGGAGGTGAACACATGAACCTGCTCAATCCCCTCAACTGGCTCCGTGCCCCCGTCCTATACAAGGTTGGAGCGGCTGCCGCTGCCCTGGTGCTGCTGGCAGGCGCCGGCATTGGAGCGTCCGCTGCCGCCGGTGGCGGCAATCCGCTCTCCGGGGTCTTGAACGTCCTCCAGATTTCTGATGATGAAGATGCTGTCGCCGGAGAAGCCGATTCGGAAGCCGATGCCCAGGCTGATGAGGACATCGTGACCGATGGCGGCGAGGCGGACCAGGGCGAGACCATGCAGCCGCCGGGCGCTGCCGTATCCGGCCAGGTCAATGGCTGCGGCTACTTTAACACGGGTCTCAACGATGACGGCACGGCCCGGACTCGCTACCAGGTGTTCTGCGACGGGCTTCACGTCATCGTCAACCATGAGGACATCGAGCCGTGGATCAGCCAAAACGGACCCACAGATGACTTGTACGAAGCAGCACGGGTCATCTTGGAATCCCCGCGTGGCACCGTGGACGAGGACGCCCTCGCTGCAGCCCTGGAGACCGCCCAGGCCTACATCGACGGGCTCAACGGGGATGAGGCCGTAGAATCCTTCAACTTCTTTGGCAGCCTCGCCGCTCTGAACCGCCTGCAGGGGTCTAACGGCCCGCCTGAAGGCGCCCCGCAGGGACCGCCTGAGGGCATCCCACAGGGACCGCCCGAGGGCGCCCCGCAGGGACCGCCTGAGGGTGCCCCACAGGGACCGCCCGAGGGCGCTCCGCAGGGACCGCCTGAGGGTGCCCCACAGGGACCGCCCGAGGGCGCTCCGCAGGGACCGCCTGAGGGCACCCCCCAGGGACCGCCCGAGGGCGCTCCGCAGGGACCGCCCGAGGGCGCTCCGCAGGGACCGCCTGAGGGTGCCCCACAGGGACCGCCTGAGGGTGCCCCGCAGGGAGCGCCCGAGGGCACCCCCCAGGGACCGCCCACGGTAGGAGTACAGCCGTGACCGCCCGCCGAAGCAGTTCCAGGGCCGGTGACTGCGGTCACCGGCCCTCTCGCCTTGCCACGACCAACACCGTAAGGCCTGCCTCAGCCATCAACCGGCACTGCTGAAGGATCCAGACCGAAGTGCTGGACTGCAGAGGGCTCATCTCCCGCCTACACATCAGGAGACCGGAAATCCCACCGTCCCTATAATAACGGAGCTCTGGGACACGGCTACGAGCCTGCTGTTGCAGCATCAAGGGTTTCCTTTTCCCCCACGCATAGTTACCATGGACGATGAAGGAAGCGAATCGCCACGGATGGTGCCATAGGCCACCGAATACCCCATCGCCCGCGGCCAGCCCCTCGACGCCGGCGCCAGCCAGGCCATGCTCGACCTCCTCGCCAGCGAGACACTCGCCGACCGCCTGCCTGCCCTCCTGCCCGAGGAAACCCAGGTCGCCCACAAGACCGCCAACTGGTCCAACGCCACCCACGACGCCGGCATCGTCTACTCCCCCGCCGCCGACCACCTCACCGTCGTCCTCTCCGACCGCGGCTACGACGACTACCCCGGCCCCACCATCGCCGAGCTATCGAAGATCGCCTACGAGTACTATAGTGCTGCCAGCGCGGGCCAGGGCCAGCCATCAGCCCGCCGGGCCGTGAGGCGGGCAGCCGCTAATCGGGAAGAGCCGCGGCCTTCGCTCGCACCTCTTCGGCCAACTGGTCGTAGCTAGCCTTGTCGCGGCGTAGGCGAGTATCCGCCAAGACGCGTTCGTCCAAGGGTCCTAGCTTTGCCAGGACGTTGTACCGCTCGCGGACGCGTTCGCAAATGCCTGCCTCGTCACGGGCCTTTTCCCGACCCACAAGGCCCTGCAGGGTCACCCAGTTATACATCGAGGGGTCGATGCCTTCGAGGAATGTCCTCGGAGAGAAATCAACTTTGTCAGTCCACGCCTTCAGACATGTGAGCGATGTCAAGAAGCGGTTGTCAAACCTTTTCTCGGTGAACTGGTACAGGTCGTAGATGTGTCTGGCGCTTCCTCTAGTGCTTGCTGCACGATGGCAGGCCAAGACCTTCTCAGCAAGCATTTCTAGCTTGTGCAGGCTCACGATGGGTTTCGGCTCAAAACCGAGCCTGTCGAAATAGGGCTGACGAATCTGAGGACGGGCCTTGGTTGGAATGACTAAGTCGTGTCGGTGGCTTAGTTGCATCTCGACCCTTCCTCTGCCACCTGGGTGCTCGTAGGCTAGCTGAGCGCGGAAGTTCTCCTCTTTGGTGTAGTCGGGATTCTCCATTCTTAGGTCAATGCCCTCGAAACTCTGCTTCGCCAGGTCGTCGAAGAAGGCATCTTCCGGTCGGGGCATACGCTGGTCCAGTGCAATGAAATCAAGGTCCACAGAGAACCGGCCACCCGGCCCAAAGACTAGCTTCCTCAGGGCGGTTCCACCCTTGAAGGCGATTCTCTCCCCGTGTCCCCTTTCGGTCAGGAAATGCAGAACATACGTCAGCACTATCTCGCGGTCGGCGATATCGTCGGCCACGCCACATTGACTGGCGTACTGCCTAACGAACTGCTGGCCTATCAATACTCCAGCTCCCCAAGCAAACGCTCGCGTCCCACGTTGTCAGTGATTCCCCAGGTTCTGTTGTACTCCCCCTTTGTTCCAAAGGTCTTGACACTGCCAAGAAACGAGTGATGCCCCTGCCTCGAGGACGCGTAGCGCAACAGCCGAGAGCGCGCCGTCTTTGCTAGGCCTGGCCCCAGGGTATCTGTCAAGTAGCCCAGCCTTTGCGTCAGCGCGCGATTCTTCATTCGGATGGCGTAGTCAACGAGTTTGCCGTGCGGGACTTGCTCCACCCCCCTGGCTACGATTCGGACGACCTCAAGAGTGCCGCCTGCTTTGTCGACGTGATGGAGGCAGTCCACAACCGCTTTAGCGGGCTCCGCGATGTTGATGGTAAGACCCTCACGTTCCATCTCAGCAAAGCCAAAGAACCTCGGTTCGCCCAACGCAACTTGCTGCACGCCTTGCTCCGTACTAGCGTATCCCCCCCTCACTAGTCTTGGGGTGACTACCTGCGCCAGCCACGGTCTTTGCGGCGACAGTCCAAGAAGATAGGCAGCCGAGAGGAAGGAGAGGTAGTACGGTGTCCTGAATGCCTGCAGAAGTACAAACCAGTCCCGTCTTGGAAATCCGCCAGAGGCAGCGGGGACCATCTGAAAGAGGCCGGCCCTCACGCGCGAGAGCCAGCCCTTCCGAACGAGACTGTCCAGGACGAAAGCTGCGTACTCCCGGGAAGTGCGGAGGGTCTCCCTTGCCTCATCGGTGCTGATGAGTGACTGACGCTCGAACTCCAGACGCGACATGAGCCGTGCCTCGTTCTTGGAGAGGCTCCGTGCTCTCGGGGAGTCTGTATTTTGCATGTAATAATTCTAGCGAATTACTAGAAGATTGACAATGATTTTACAGACCCCATTAAGTCCCTCCCCCACCTGACTCGCACTGGCTCGGTACCCCTACCCCCCCTGGTACGGATTCTTGCACCCCCGTGCTCCGCCCCCGCCGCCGATTACATCATCGCCGTCCTCTCCGACCGCGGCTACGACGACTACCCCGGCGACACCATGGCGCAGGTATCGAAGACCGTTTACGAGTACTATAGTGGTGCCAGCGCCGGCCACGGCGCACCGTGAGCCACGCGCCACAGCGTCCAAGTTAACCCCAGCGGCCTTCTCTAGCAGTCTGTTGGACACGGGTAGGTGTGCCATATATACTTCCGTACCACGGAGATGGTTCGCGGCAATGAAGCTCCATGACGCCGGGCCTTCGTCCTTTTGAGGTGCAGCCGTGGGCGAAAACGCTCCTGGTACTGGGGGTGCCCTACCGGGCGGGTCGGCCTTCCCGCACGGCTTCCTGAGCGCGCTCTCTAAGGCGTACGCGCAACTCCTCCGCCGTCAGCGCACCGCGTCTTCAGCATTCGTGTCTTGGCAAAGGGACACGCGCCGAAGCCACGAGTTTGCGTGGCTCGGCGGCGTCTACGATAGAGAGACGCTGATGCGCGATGGCCGCGGGCTTCATGTTGAGCGCGATTCAGCTTTGTTTGATGCGGTGCAGAAGATGCACGCCACCGTTGAGCTGAATCCCTATGAGCGCGAGATCCTGTACGGATATCCCTACGTCATCGGCCGCTTGGATGGGCGGCCTGTGCGCGCACCAGTATTCACTATCCCGGTGACAATCGAGGTCAAAGGGTCTGGCTTTGTGGTCACGGCGGATGATGAGGTCGTCCGCTTCAACACACTGCCCTTCCGAGCGGAGGCCAGCACAGCCGCTCGAGAGCTGGCCCTTGAGCGCCTGCTCGAAAGAACCCCTTCGTTCCCACTCGGCACCACGGGAGCGGCCCAGTTCGCCCAGGAAATGAGCCGAGAACTGCCCGACGTCATCCAATCAGCAGTACTGGATGGTCGCCTCTCGGCTCCTCCGCAGATGCCGAACAGTGGGTCCTTCCTAGAACTGGTCGACCAGGCTGCGCTCTTCGTCGCTCCGAAGACTAGCTACTTCCTCACGAGTGATCTTGAGCGCATCTCCGAGGACAGCACTGAGCGCGTCCAAGAAGGCGCATTGGGCGCGCTTCTAGAGGGAGCGGGCGCACAGCCGCAGGCCGAGTTCGAGCAAGGCGCGGAGGACGCGGCACCGATCTACTACCCCTTCCAGTCAAATCGTTCGCAGCGCCGAGTAGCCCTCCTGGTTGATCATCCAGAGACTAGGG
>Ga0209979_1004732_pt1 | contig 11121 bp, 16 predicted proteins | sample AnhtaG_FD_183114 | JGI IMG/M metagenome (GOLD analysis project Ga0209979, IMG submission 183114) | Deep subsurface microbial communities from Anholt, Denmark to uncover new lineages of life (NeLLi) - Anholt_01485 metaG (SPAdes) (version 2) | ecosystem: Environmental > Aquatic > Marine > Oceanic...
GCCCATCCCCACTTGATTTAATACCATCAGCCTCTTTTGCTCTTTCTTGTTCAATATCACCAACTCTTTCATATGGTGACATTTTCTCAGAACAGTTAGATGGTGACAAAATCATAGCACATTAACAGGGAATAAAGAAGGGGGGTTGACAACAATGTATTTATATATTATAATAATTTCAAATGAGAAGCATTTGCAATAAGGAATTGGAATGAATAGTGAAATTGGGTCGCTAGAGGAAAACCGAAGGGCATTAAGTGAAACCGGAATGAGAGCTACCAATCAGCGGTCTCTAGTTCTGGAAGTTATTCGCCACGGACAGGGGCATCTGGATGCTGATGAAATCTATCGCCGAGCCCGTATTAAGCAACCACACATTAGTCTGTCCACTGTATATCGGACCCTGCGGATGTTCAAGGAACTAGGTTTAGTAGAAGAGCTTCATTTTGATGAAGGTCACCATCGCTACGAGATAAAGCCATCCTCTGAACATCAGCACCTGGTATGTCTCGGCTGCGGCAAAATCGTGGAGTTTGAGTGTCCGCTGAGCTCAAAAATGAAGGAGGATATAGCTCGGGAAAATGACTTTGAGGTCACCGGCGTTGAGGTTCGTATGACAGGCTATTGCCCCCAGTGTCGCCAAGATAGGACATAAATTTTTTTGCTATGTTTATTGCAAATGAGAAGCATTTGTATTTATTTTATGAAGATTGCCATGTTATTTTCCTTCCGTTCAGACTTGGTCAGGGTTAATTGGGCAGATGGCAGTAAAGATGACACATAATAACCAGAGCTTTATCTAATATGGCGAAGTGAGGTAGATACTAATGGCGTTAACTCAACTTAGAACTGGTGAAACAGCCAAAATTGTAGCCATTGAGGGAGGGCGAGGCTTAAAACAGAAGCTCTTTTTAAGAGGTCTGTTTGAAGGCAAGGTGGTAAGGGTAATATCCAATCACGGACCGGTAACGGTTGAGGTTGATAGGAGCATCGTTGCCATCGGTCGCGGAATGGCACAGAAAATTGTAGTGGCTGCGAATTGACAAGACCAGAAGAAAACAGCGGAGTGAAAAAGTAAAAATATCCATTAGCTATAGGGTAGCAGGAAAAGTAGTCTGAAGGGGGGCTAAGAATGGAGAAGAAACTATCTGAAATGAAGTATGAAGAGGAGGGCATAGTAATAAAAATTGGGGGAGAGTTAAAGGATAAAATAGCCGGTATGGGCATCAGAGAAGGTAAGGAAATCAAGATGATGACCAAACAGCCGATAAAAGGTCCGGTAGTGGTAACTGTAGATAGAAGTAATACATGTATTGGCTTGGGTCTAGCCGACAAAATCGTAGTGGAGCTGAAAAAGTGAACAAGGTGTTGCTGATGGGTCAGGCTAATGTGGGCAAGTCTGTCTTTTTCAACCGTCTGACGGGAGCTAGTGTTGCCGAATCAAATTATCCGGGAACAACGGTTGACTTTACCAAAGGACGCATGCTGTTTGAGGGTAAATATGTTGACCTCATAGATGTCCCAGGCACCTTTTCTTTACAGCCCAAGGATAAAGCCGAAGAGGTAGCAGTGAGGATGCTTGAGGAGGAGAAAGAAGCCCTGGTTATATGCATCATAGACGCTTCTAAAGTAGAGCGTGGTCTTTACCTGGCACTGGAGATTATAGAGAAGGGCTACCCAGTCGTAATTGCTTTAAATATGTGGGATATGGCTAAGAATACGAATGTGAAGGTAGATGCCAAAAAATTGGAGCAGATTCTGGGGGTGCCAGTAGTGCCTACAGTAGCCACCAGAGGCGAGGGATTTAAGGAATTAGTGGCAAGAATGAGTGAAGCAGCACCTGTAGCCATAGAAGAGATTGCCAAGAGCGTAGGAGGTAACAGTAGAACTCACCGTTGATCAAAGATGGGAGTTAGTAGATAGAATAGCCAAAGAAACTATAGAGGTTGGTGCCTATGAGCCCACCTTAAGGGACGCCATTGCTGATGTTACCGTCAGACCACTGACCGGTATCCCCTTTGCCATTGCTGTCATATATGGCTTTTGGACATTTTTCCGTGAATTCGCCGGTACCCTGTTTACTGATGGCTTTTTCGTCAAGATTTTCGATGTCCACTTTCTGCCCTGGATTCAGAGCGTTTTTCTGGGAAAAGGCACCTGGCTTTACTTTATTTTCGTCGGGGATCCAGCAGCCGAAACTTGCTTTGAATCCTTTGGCGTGCTTACCAGTGGGCTTTTTTTGCCAATAGGCGTAGTTCTGCCGGCAATAGTAGCCTTTTATCTGGTGTTTGCCTTCTTAGAAGATGTCGGCTATTTGCCCCGACTGGCGGTTCTCGTCGACGCCGTACTACACAAGATTGGACTTCACGGCTATGCCATTGTACCTACTATCCTTTCCTTGGGTTGTAATGTTCCCGGGGTAATAGCTACCAGACCACTGGAGACAAGGAAACAGCGTTTTATGATGATGACCCTACTAGGGGTATTTGTCCCTTGTAGCGCTCAGATTGGAATGATGGCAGAGCTAATGCCAACTATGATAGGTTGGGTTTTCCTGACTTTAGCTATAGGATATTTTCTTGTTGGTTTCATACTGAGCAAGATTTGGCCCGGGGAATCGCCCGAGATTCTGATGGATGTGCCACCATATCAAACACCAACCTGGAGGAATATATGGAGAAAGATGTGGACAAGGACATCGCGTTTCTTGATAGTTGCCGTCCCCTTTTTCCTCTTAGGTTGTCTGATTGTTGCTGTTATGTATCTAACCGGGGCTATGGACTGGCTGGGCAATGCTCTAGCTCCAGCGCTAACCGGGGTATTTGGGGTACCTGAGGACACGGTAGCGCCCTTGGTGGCAGGATTTTTGAGGAAAGACCTAGCCATAGGGCTGCTTGGCGGTATTGAACTGACTGCCTGGCAGATGTTTACTTCTGTGGTTATTCTTTCCATTTACTTCCCTTGTTTGGCAACAGTTATGCTGATGTTAAAAGAGGAGAATTGGAAGGAATTCCTGGCAACCTTGCTTGTTCTGTTGGTGACGGTCTTTATTTTTGGAGGTTTGCTCAATCTAATAGGAATAGGATTGGGGATAGCATAGATGGGAAATAGATCGACATTCGGAAGTGTATATTTTGCTATCTTTGGGTTTATTGTATTGGCTTTTGGGATAATAGAGTTAGTAGTAATGGGCACGGCGGGAATGGAAGGGGTGTGTTGGGGACCCTTAGAGCTGGGGGGAATGTTCCTGTGGTGGCGGGCAATTATCCTTATCTGTGCTGGACTTATTTATCTTTCCAGCGTTACCAATTTTCTGGATGTTCGTCAACTGGGCAAGTCAGTGGTGGCGAGCATAATGATATGGATCGTTGCCGGAATGGCGATATGGGCAAGGATAGCTGGTTCCATCCCAGGAGGACCAGAGGAGGGAACACCTTGGTTTAACCCGGATTTCCTAGCCACCTACGGTCCACCATATATGCCTGAGATATATTTACTGCCCCTGTCGTTGGTAATACTCTATTTTGTCAGCAGAAGAAGAAAAGCAAGATAGGCTGGGTCAGTTATTATGAAGCTTAAAGATATTGGAAAGAGGATTGGGAATATAGCCTTCAGGTTAGCTATGTACAGTTGCGAGCGTGGTGGGGAATGCGGGGGCTGCGCCGGCTGTGGATATTATGTGAACCCATCTCCTTCTACACCGGAGAGCAAAAAGAAATCCGGTGATAATAAGGGAAAATAAAAGCCGCAGGGAAGTCATTACACTCTCTCCGAGTCCAGACTTATTGTTACAGAGTTAATTGGGAGGGCACTTTATTTCTATAAGGCGGATGGGGCGGTGTTATGGGGATTAAACTATCCTTTGCCATGCTGCTCACCGTTCTGTCTGGGCTAGTCCTGTTATCGGGGACTATTGAACTTAATCTTATAGCTATTGGTTAGCCGTGAAAAATGCTTTAGCCCGTTGGGCAGTTGCCATCTCCCAGACCTTAATTTGTGGCAGCAGTTTTTCTACATCGGTTTTATGGCATAGTTCGGTGCCGGGGGTTAACACAGCGGCAGAGCCCATAGCTACCGCTAATCGACAAGCTTCTATTAGAGGCTCTCCATAAGCTAGCTTTAAGGCAAGACCAGCTATAGTGCAGTCGCCAGCACCTACAGCACTCCTTACCTTTACTGGGGGTGGAACTGCCTTAATAATCCTCTCCTTGGTGGCAGTAATAATGCCTTCTTTTCCCCTAGAGATGACTGCTATTTCGATACCCGTCTCAACCAGCTCAAGAGCCCCGTTAATGATTGCCTCTTCAGTGGAGAGTTTCACCTTAAGCAGTTCCTCAGCCTCACGGACATTAGGCTTGACGAGGTAGGGCTTAGCTCTTATGCCCTCTTCTAACCATTGACCTTCAGAATCCACAATAGTTCTTATCCCATAGCCTTTAGCTTCCATAACTAAGTCATAATAGATATTAACCGGAATGCCAGGTGGGACACTACCGCCAATTACCATTAAGTCTGGACTAGGGTAAATTCGCCTCAATTTTGCGATGAACCTCTCCAGCTCTTCTTTGGAAATACGTGGACCGGGTGCATCAATCCTTGTTTGATGAGAGGTGCTGGTTTCAGTAACAATAAAATTGGTGCGTGTTTCTTGCTCAATAGGGGTGAAGCTGAATGGCACCCCTTCCTTATCAAGCAATATTTCTAGAATTCTGCCATCGGGACCACCCACGAATCCATAGGCTGTAGTTCTGCCACCCATCTCATGAATAGCCCGTGACACATCTATGCCTTTGCCCCCGGCATAGAGATGCGTGCCTGTCCATCGATTAGTCTCGTCTACCACTAGTTGGTGAACAGTGATAGTCCTATCTAGGCAAGGATTAAGGGTAACAGTAGCAATCATAGTATTCTCCTATTTTAATATTCCTGATACCACTTTCCTGATATATGAGCTAGCTCTTGATAAGATACCTCAAGCTTCTTATACCAGGGCACAGCATATTTATTAGCTATTTCGTTTAGTCTTTTTAGTCTATCGGCTCCTATTGTTGATAGATACTGGACTCTTTCTCGGGCATTGTCAATATACATTGCTTCTTGCCAGATAGCGCGACCGCCTAAAAAACCTGAGGCTCCCGCCTGGCAGGCGATTTCTACTTCCTGGCAAAAAATTTCGAAGTCCACACCGGCGCTAAGGACAACCCAAGGAACCTGAGATGACATATCTAACTGGTGACAAAGGTTAGTAAGTTCAGACTTATCCTTTCTAAAGCGCAGGTCAGCGGGGAACTCAGCCTTCAGCACATCTATGGGCAGAGCGGTAATATCCTGAGCAGTTTTAATCACTAACTGTTCTTTTAGGGCAGCAAACTGTGGTGGATTATTAACTTCATTACCAATAGTATAGCTCTTTGGTTCTACTAGAAAAGGGATGTCATATTCTATACACTCCATGGCTACCATATTAACTGTGTTCAATTGCTGTCCTGCTAGCTGCTTTAAATCTGGACGATAGTAAACCAAAATCTTAACTGCCGAGGCGCCCATTCGTTTAATCTTCCCAACATTCCATTCGTCCAGTAGCTTGGTTATGCGGTACTCCTTTTCGCCACTGTAGCCCGAGGCTTCCATACTAACCAGGAGCCCGGTATTGTTAGGTAAAACGCCGTGACTAATGCATTGAGCGGCACCATATATGGGGTCAAGCAGTACTGCGCTGGCGGATTTAGCTAGGCTAGAACACAACTCTAGCTTGTGCTCAACCATTTCTTCATAGTCAACTTCTCCCGGATGCTCTTCATCAATCATCCTGCGTAAGGAGCCGCGATGATCCATAGCGCACATAGTAAAGATGCCATCTGAGTTTGCAATCTGTTGCAGACCTCTTATTTTACCAATAGTTAGCCTTTTCATATTCGCCATTTTGGGTATTATGGCGTAAAAGGCAAGTTTAATCAAGGTTTGTCTTTGGTCTTAGCCATAGGCTATAATTGACAAATACCATTGCCCTTTCTGTGGAGGCAAAATGCCCTGGTTCTATTATGTGGGCAGGCTAATAGTGAGGACGCTGCTCCTTCTCCTCACTCGGTGGCAAATCAAAGGCAGAGAGAATATCCCTAGCCAGGGACCCTTGCTAATTGTAGCCAATCATCTTCATCTAGCTGACCCACCTCTCCTTGTTGTCAGCCTCGGACGAAGGGTGATATTTATGGCAAAGAAGGAGCTATTTCATTTCAGGGTGATTGGTTACTTCATACGCGGCTTCGGTGGTTTTTCCGTACACCGAGGGCAACTGGATAGGAAGGCTCTGCGCCAGGTGCACCAACTATTAGCTGATGGTCAGGCGCTAGTTATATTCCCTGAGGGAACAAGGAGCAAGAACGCCCAATTACAGCATGCTTTCCCCGGTGCAGCACTAATAGCCTCACGTAGTGGTGTTCCTGTTATTCCCGTTGGCATTACTGGTACAGAAAAAATTAAGGGTGTGGTCTGGATACTGCATCGCCCTCGGATAACAGTTAACATTGGTCGTCCTTTCTATCTGCCACCGGTTAGTAGTAAATTGACTAAGGCGGAGATGGCTGAACTTATTAATTCCATTATGGAGCACATCGCTGAGCTCCTCCCCCCACAATATCGAGGAAATTATGCTGGGCAAGGAAATTAGATGGCATTGAGAGTTGAGAAGGCGGGTGAAGTAGGCTTTTGCTTTGGGGTTAAGCGAGCTGTTGATATCTTGGAGAAGGTTGCTTGTGAGCGTGGTGGAGTGGAAACATTGGGGGCGGTAGTGCATAACCAGCAGGTGCTGCAAAGACTGGCTGAGATTGGGGTTAGGGTAGCCAAAGGGGTGGATGATATACAGGGTGATACTGTGGTAATTAGCGCTCATGGGGTGAACCCGCAACTAGAGGATGAAGTTCGGACTCGGCATATTAAAATAATTGATACTACTTGTCCCTTTGTTCGTAGAGCCCAGGTGGCAGCTCGGAGATTAGCTGAGTCTGGCTTTTTTGTTGTCATATACGGTGATATTAACCATCCTGAGGTCAAGGGTGTTCTTGGCTGGGCTAAGAATAGAGGCGTGGCTACTGTAGATGAGAAATTTGTTGCCAAATTTGACTATTTACCTCGCCGTTTAGGCATTCTATCCCAAACAACTCAGATACCAGCTCGTTTTACCGAATTTGTCAAGAAATTTATTGATTCTGCCTTGGCTAAAGACTCCGAGCTACGTATCATTGATACTATATGTCATGATACTAGAAAACGACAGGCGGCAGCCGTCAAGTTAGCTAATAGAGTAGACTTGATGCTCGTTATCGGTAGTCATACCAGTGCTAATACCAATCACATTGCTGAGCTATGTTCTATGGCTACTAAAACATATCTAATTGAATCTGCGGAGGAAATTCAACCCCCTTGGTTTCAAGGTCAACACTATATAGGTATAACTACTGGTGCTTCTACAGCTATGGAGACTATAAATGAAGTATTAATGAAGCTAGAAGCCATAGCTTAGTGACACTTGAAATCTAGGGGGCGCTTCGGTTTAGCTAGCGCTGTAGTGCCAGGCAGGTTACTGTTCTAGAAATGCCAGCGATGGGGTGAATTTTCCCTGTAACTAGGTCACCAACATCATTCAAGCTTTCTCCTTCTATTATAGCGATAATATCATAAGGTCCGGTTACAGTATCAACCGATTTCACCCCTGCTAGCTTTTCTATAGTAGTAGTGACTTCCTTGGTTTTACCTACGGCTGTTTCAATTAGAATAAAAGCTTTAGCTGCCATTGAATTTACCTCCTTTCCCCGCGTATAGGGTATTATCAAATATAAAGCAAACCCATTATAGTGTCAATATTAGGTATCAACTTGACAGTAAGATTGTGACTCCACTTATAATAAGCTGACTTTAGTTGGAAAGCGATAGACTAAAGGAAGGGGAGGGTTACCTTGGAGTATTTCTTAAATGAGCAACAAAAGGAAATCAAGGCTCTGGCAAGAACGATAGCTGAGGAAAGGATACTACCGGTGCGAGCCGAACTTGACGAGAAGGAAGAGTTTCCCTGGGCTATAATGAAAGTCCTCGCCGATACTGACATGTTTGGCGTCTTTATCCCCGAAGAGTATGGGGGTGTGGGTGGAGGCTGTCTTGAGCTATGTCTGGTTGTGGAGGAGCTAAGCCGAGTATGTAGTAGTGTTGCTATTAGCTATGCTGCCACTGCCTTGGGAAGTTTTGCCTTGCTGGAGTATGGGAGTGAGGAACAAAAGCAAAAATACCTGCCTGACATTGCCTCTGGGAAGAAACTAGCCGCCTTCGCTCTAACTGAGGCAACAGCCGGCAGTGATGCCGGTGCCATAAAGACAACCGCCAGCCGAGAAAAGGGGGGCTATGTGCTTAACGGAACCAAGCAATTTATCACCAACGGCGGTGAGGCTGAGGTATATACCGTTATTGCCTTGACTGCCAAAGAAAGAGGCGCCCGTGGCGCTAGTGCTTTCCTGGTGGAGAAGGATACACCGGGCTTCTCTTTCGGCAGGAAAGAGAAGAAGATGGGCATTCGTGCTTCTTCAACAAGAGAACTAGTCTTCCAAGATTGTCTGGTTGCTGAGGAGAATATGATTGGTCGGGAGGGAATGGGATTTATTATGACGATGAGACTCTTAGACCGCTCCCGACCCGGAATTGGAGCTCAAGCGGTGGGACTGGCTCAAGGAGCTTTGGAAGCGTCAGTAGACTATGCTCGGCAGCGTATCCAATTTGGACATCCTATTATTTCATTCCAGGCAGTCCAGCACATGCTAGCTGACATGGCCATCCAGGTGGAAGCCGCCAGAGCACTAGTTTATGCCGCCGCCAGGACTATCGATAGCGGGATAAAGAACATCGGCCTGGAATCAGCCATGTCTAAGGTTTTTGCCTCAGACGTGGCGATGAGAGTTACTACTGATGCCGTGCAGATTTTTGGAGGTGTTGGCTACATGCGTGATTATCCCATTGAGAAAATGATGAGAGATGCCAAAATCACCCAGATATATGAAGGTACTAATCAGGTATTAAGAAATGTCATCGCCTTTGAACTTAGGAAGAGAAAGGCAATGCGTGAATGAACATGGTTGTGTTATGATATAAGAGGAGGTAGCTAAATGAAGGCTGTTGAATCGAGAGCTGAGGTTTTTTTAATGGCTCTGCAATCACTTTCCAAGGCAGAAAAAGAGGCGGTTATTACCCGTTTACTAGAAGACACAAAGTTAAGAGAAGACATTCTTGATTTAGCGCTTATCCAGCAGCGTCAAGGAGAACCCTCGAGACCTTTCAGAGACTATTTAGCTGAAAGAAGAAAGCGGGCTCGTAAGGGGTGAAGTACGAAGTCCGAATTGTCCCGGCTGCTGAGAGGGAGATGGACAAACTCCCAGCACCAGTTCATACCCGCGTCAGCAGGAGAATTCTTTCCCTAGAAGACGATCCCAGACCCAAGGGTGCAAAGAAACTTAGTGGTCATGAAGAATACCGTCTCCGAGTTGGTAATTACAGAGTCTTATACACTATCGATGACAAGAGATGCATGGTCACAGTCTTTGCTGTAGGTCATCGACGGGAAGTATATCGCTGAACCTAGCATTGTGCCACGAACGATAAACTACATATCCTCAAAAGTTCGGATTTAAGTTCAGTTCATGCCCTAACAGTTCTTTTGTGTCATTGCCAGAGATTGCTTCGGCACTACGTGCCTCGCAATGACTAAAGGGGGGTGTCATTGCGAGCCGAAGGCGTGGCAATCTCACGGCATTCTTGGAGATTGCTTCGGCACTACGTGCCTCGCAATGACTAAAAGGGAGTGTCATTGCGAGCCGAAGGCGTGGCAATCTCACGCTTTTAGAGATTGCTTTGTCGAGTTCCCTCACTTACGTTCGGGACAAGCCTCGCAATGACGAGGTAAAGAAACAATGTATCAATAATCATATATTTAAATATCTCATGAGCTTGCAGTAAGTATGCGGCTTGGCTTATAATAAGCTGACTTTAGCTGGTCGAAGGTGGGATATAATGCAGCTAAATGTTTCTCAGTTGCTCAAGGACTCTATAGGCTCAATACGAAACTATGAGGTGAGTGGGACTGTTGATATTACTGGTGGTGGCAGTATGGTTGAGGGTAAGGTTAGGTTGACCCGTACTGACCGAGGTATCCTGGTTAAAGGTACGCTACGCACTGAAGTTGAGGTTACCTGCAGCCGCTGCTTGAGTTTATTTAGTTGCCCTCTGGCGCTAAATATTGAAGAGGAGTATTTTCCGACCACAGATGTAGTTAGTGGTGCCACTCTGCCCTCACCTGAAGAGCCCGGCTGTTTCACTATTGATGAGCATCATATTCTTGATTTAACTGAGGCAATACGTCAGTATGCACTGCTGGCTACCCCTATGAAGCCACTTTGTGGTGAAGATTGTGCCGGGTTATGCCCCTATTGCGGTCACAATCTCAATCAGGGACCTTGTGATTGTCTACCTCAAGGTTCAGAAAGGAAAGATGTAAATTATGGGAGCTTTACCCAAACGAAAATACGCTAAGGCGCGTCAGGGTAAGAGGCGTAGTCATCTTGGATTGACTCCTCCCCCGCTGGATTATTGCCCTCAATGTCATAGTCCTAAACTACCTCATCATGTTTGTCCTACCTGTGGAAGCTATGCCGGCAGGGAAGTCCTCGAGATTAAAAGCCCGAAAAAGAAAGCCGAGTAAGACAGACGAGCCGTGCTTAAAACTGCTAAGTGTGGTGTATGTTCGGCTTTAAGTTCAGGTCACGCCCTAACAGTTCTTTTGTGTCATTGTGAGAGATTGCCACGGTCGCCTAGGCGACCTCGCAATGACACCCCATTTCGTCATTGCGAGCAAAGCGAAGCAATCTTGGAAAGAGGAAAACAAACAAAAGATTGCTTCGTCGCTAACGCTCCTCGCAATGACATTCCTGGCAAAGACGAGGGAAAGCGAGGCAATCTGCAACCTCTTTGAGGGCTAAGGGGATGAGTTATGGCTGAGCTAGGAAAAGTTGCTTATGTTTTTCCCGGGCAGGGTTCTCAGTGGGTAGGCATGGGTCGTGACCTTTATGATAGTTTTGACTCGGCTAA
>Ga0209979_1004734_pt1 | contig 11119 bp, 9 predicted proteins | sample AnhtaG_FD_183114 | JGI IMG/M metagenome (GOLD analysis project Ga0209979, IMG submission 183114) | Deep subsurface microbial communities from Anholt, Denmark to uncover new lineages of life (NeLLi) - Anholt_01485 metaG (SPAdes) (version 2) | ecosystem: Environmental > Aquatic > Marine > Oceanic >...
GAATATTGCCCCTGATGTACCCATGTCTCATGTGCTGTTGGGAGTAATCCCCTTTGTCATCATAGAAGGGGTTGTCATCGCATGCGTATGTATCTGGCCGCAGATAGCCCTATGGCTTCCAAATAAGATGATAGGGTAATTTACGTTTCGGGGATTTTTCAAATAATTGAAACTATAATGTTTTTAGTGACCATCCTTTTATGCCAGGCGCAAGGTGAGGAGTAGGCAGAAAGCAGTAGGCAGTATGAATCAGGAAGTTTGCGTGCCTCCTGCCTACTGCTTGCTTATATTGCAGAGCTAAGTTCGTGTTTAATGGTCTGCGAAGCCTATCCTTGCTGGCAATGATGATTAAAAAATAAAATGCTTATAGTGTGCAAACCATACTCTTAAGGAATGAATGGAGGTAACATGGGTAGTGAATCTCTAAAAGATTGCTTTTTGGATAGGTCTCTAGCGTGTGGAGGAAAAAAGGCGATAAGCTTCCTCCGTGAAGGTATGATAGAGACAGAGATGTCTTATGGAGAATTGAATCAAGACGCCGTTCAGATAGCCAATACCTTCCTCGATATGGGGGTTACAAAAGGAGACAGGGTAATCCTCTACCTCCCAAAATCCTTAGGTTTCGTGGTTGCTCATCTTGCACTTCAAAAGATAGGGGCTATTGGGGTCCCCCTGAATCCGGGGTTTAAGCAATCGGAAATGGAATATCTGCTCAAAGACACTGAAGCGAAATTAGTGTTATCAGGAGTCGAAGAAGAGGAAATAGTAAAGGAAATAGACCCCCGGCTGCCTACTATTGTGATCCATACGGAAAGACCTTACCAGGATCTCGATTTTTTTCGCTCTGCCTCAGATGTCATAGCCGGGGTAGAAGAAATCGGACCAGATGATCCGGGGCTCATTATCTACACCTCAGGAACGACAGGAAAGCCAAAAGGGGCTATTTTCACCCAGAGGAATCTTGTCCATGATGCAAGAAATGTAATAAAAATATGGCAGATAACTGAATCTGACGTGCTCTGTCACGCACTCCCCTTTTTTCATGTTCATGGACTGTGCTTTGCCCTTCACACTGCCTTAGTGGCAGGATCCCACGTGATCATGCTTGATAGCTTTTCAGCAGAAACAGTCATAGGGGTATTATCAAAGAAAGAGGGAGAATATGTCTGCACTCTGTTTATGGCTGTCCCCTCAATGTATGGGAAGATGATGGAGTATGTGGGGCAAAAGAAACTGAACTTTGAGCATATGCGGTTATGGACATCTGGTTCGGCACCACTGATGGTCAAGGATTTTGAGAGGATAAAGAGGATATTTGGCAAGGAACCTGTGGAACGTGAAGGTATGTCAGAGACCGGGATGAATTTCTCTAATCCGGTAAACGGTGTGAGAAAGCCCGGGTCCATCGGGGTCCCCCTACCAGATCTTGAGGTGAGGATAGTAGACCCTGAGACATTTGTGGATGTGGCTCCGGGTCAAACAGGTGAGTTCTGGCTTAAAGGCCCTGCCGTTAGCCCAGGTTACTGGCGAAAGCCAGAAGAGACAGCCAGGGCATTTGAAAAGGGGTGGTTCAGGACCGGTGATCTGGGAAGTGTGGATGAGGACGAATACTATTATCTGACAGATCGCATCAAGCATATTATCATCTCAGGGGGTGAGAATATCTCCCCAAAGGAGGTGGAGGCGGTCATAAACCAGTTTGAGGGTGTGGTTGAATCCTCCGTGGTAGGTATCCCTGATGAAAAATGGGGAGAAAAAGTGGGTGCAGCTATTGTCACAAGACCCGGCGCCAGGGTTAAGGCTCAGGAGATTCAAGGGTTCTGCAAGAAACATCTCCACAACTGGAAATGCCCCAAGGAGATCGTCTTTCTGAAAGAGCTGCCCAAAAACAGAATGGGAAAGGTATTGAAGGAAGAGGTAAAAAAATCCTTCAACCACTGAAAAAAACGGATATGAACTATCAGCTAAGGGTTGTTTGAAGACATCATGAAGATTGTTTGCCCTACGTGCAATGCCAGATATGACATTCCAGGTGATAAAATCCCGCAAGGAAGAACCCTTGTGGAAACGTGCAAAAACTGCGGTGGTCAAATTGTAACGGAAATCGAAGAATTTCAATTTATGGCGGGAGAAGATGAATTCAAGGGCTACGCAGGGTTCAGGAAAAGATTTTCCGCAGCCATTATTGATGGATTCATTTTGGCGGCCGCCGGGCTCATAATTGGGGGTTTGGCTGGCTTTATATATGGTTATAGGACAGGAACACCGGAAGGTGCGGGTGCCTTGGGTAACATTGTCGGAGTTATTCTGGGTTGGCTGTACTTCGCCATCATGGAGAGTTCATCCAAACAAGGCACACTGGGTAAGATAGCTCTCGGTATCAAGGTTACAGATCTATCTGGAAATGCAATCTCCTTTGGCAGGGCCACAGTACGGCATTTCGGCAAGATTCTCTCCACAATCATCCTCTTGGCTGGTTACCTCATGGTGGCCTTTACGGCCAAAAAACAAGGGCTCCATGACATGATAGCAGGCTGTCTTGTGGTAAAACAAACGGCCTTAGCTCTCCCTGTCCCGTCTTTGGGCAGTGAGATGGATAATCCATCCGGCTAAGCCGTAGAGCAACAGGCTAAGGAGCATAAGCATACGAAAACCCAGGCAAACACTCAACAGACTCCCTAAAGCAGGCGCAATCACTGAAGCCACTCCATTTATGCCCCACACCCAGGGTATGTAGCTACTCTGTTTATCTGAGACCAGCTGGAGACCAATGGGAAAGGGCATTCCCATAAAAAGGGCTAAAGGAGCCAACAAGAACACAACGAGTGTGCACTTCAAAAAAAGAGAACATGGCAGAAAGGCCTTTAGCAATCCATCTAAGAAAATAGCGTAGATGCAGCAAAAGAATAGTATTCCTGCAAAGGGAATCCACCTGCTCCTCTCTCCTAACCTACTACTTAAGAGGCTGCCTATCCCGGAGAAGAACAGCAGGGTAAACAGTGCCAGGGCCAGAGCAAACATGGGATGAGTTAATAACAAAATGAATTTCTGGATAAAACCCATCTCTAAAAACATAAAACCCAAACCAAGTAAGCTAAAATAGAGAAAGAGCTTTCCTCTTCCTAAAGAAGATAGTCTCTCCTTGCTTTTCATGAAAATAAGCGGCAAAAACAGAAAGAGTGGGGCCAACACTAACGCCTGCCCTAAGGTGCCCCACAGAATGACGTAGCCCCACTCCAAGAAGGGAATCCATTCTTTACCCATCGTCTTAAGAAGATAGAAAAGGGCGGATAATCTAAAGAAATGGAAAAAATAGGGTTTATCATCAGTGGGCGCTTTTATATTGAATACGTAATTCTCATACAGTTCATTCCGCTTATCCCTCTGTAACAAATCACCTGTAGTTTCATAATAAACCGGTTTCTCAAGTATGCTATAGTGATTAACCTCTCCCTGGTCAATTCCAGGATGATAAACCAGATCAAAGGCCCTCTTTTTGCAAAAATCCTTTATTATCATAACCTCTGCAGGACTAAACTCCCCTTTCTTCATAAGCACGGTCCCTGTTGCCCAGCTGCGAATAGCTACCAGGGAGCAAGAAGTGTCAGCTCCACCGTTTTTATCCACAGTCTCAACAGCTAACGCCAGGAGTTTCAGAAAAGTGCGGGGAGGACTACTCAACCAGGCAGAGGCACTGAGTATGCCATTGGGTTTCAGATGCTCAAAATATTTCTGGAAGGCCTCTATCGTATACATATAATTCTCTCCGGTAGCATAAATGCCTCCTCCCACTCCCCCCCAACTGCCAATTAGGTCCAATTGGATAAGGTCGTAGGTACTGAGGTCTCTGGCTATGAACTCCCGTGGAGAGGCTATATCTACCTTAATATCAGGGTGATGGTCGTAGATATTCCGGGAAAAGGATTTCAAGGGACCCCTGAGAAGATTTACAATACCAGGATGGGACTCAACAACCTGAATGTGGGCAGGGGAGTGATAAAAGGCGGCTAAGGCCTGACTTCCGCCTCCCGGGTTCAAGATCAAGACCTGCTGAGGGGAAATCACGTGGTAGGCAAGAGCAAAGGTGCTGTAGTCCAGATATTCTAAATTACCCCTGTCGCCTTTGAAATCAGTTACTGCGCCATATGAGTCTCCATCTACAAATATTTCCTTCTGGGAAGGTGGCCCCTGGGTATAGGTAAGAGCCAGCCCGGGTGCATAACGGAGGGAAGGAGCATCTACTACCTGTACTAATCCCAGGGGTGAGTATTCCTCATATTCCAATGTAGCCCCTGGTAACTGGAGGCCTTTACTGATTCCTTTATACGGAGAGATCTTTAAAGGAATCCCCCCCTTAATCAGGCATGTTACGAGTAAGAGGACTCCTGCTATGTTCAGAATAAGGTAGGGTTTCGTTCTTATCTTCGGTTTGGCAGAAAGGAGGAAACCCAAAAAGGCAAAAAGGCTGGAAACGATCAGTAGCAGAGCCGGAGGTATCACATAAAAAGAAAGAAAGGCTATCACTACCCCTGCTCCAGAACCCAGCAAGTTGTAGAAATAAACCCGGGCTATCACTGTCCTGTAGCACATAAAATTCAGACCAATAAAACATCCCGCTAAGAAAAAAGGGATAAAAAACAGTATGTAATATCCTGCCAGATATACATACTGTCTTTTGTGCCAGACTAACTGAAAAGGAGAGAAGGGAATTATTTGAGCCAGATAGAAACTTGCCACAATAAAGATGAAGAGCAAAAAGGAGATAAGGCAGAATGGGAGAGCACAATATTCCTCAGTTAAAGGTTCCTTTCTTCTGCTCTGGATAAGAGCCAATAGAGTACCGCTGGCAGCAAAACCTAAAAGGGCTATACTGATCACCATATAGGCAAAGTGATACCATTGGACAATGCTAAACAGTCGCATCAGGATTAGTTCATAGGCGAGGGAGCTTGAAGAGATACATAGAAGGGCAATAAAAGGAGACAAATTATTTCCATTTCCTACGTAAAGGTACGAATCTAACCGGCAGAATATTTCTTATCTGTATTTCGCCTTCCTCTGATTTCTCCAGTAACATAAGATTCTGCACCTGGAAAGGATGACCTACGGGGATAGCCATTTTCCCTCCATTCTTCAGCTGTTTTATAAGGGGAGGAGGGATGTGATCAGAAGCTGCTGTTACTATAATACAGTCAAAGGGACCGTATTCTTCCCATCCGTAGTAGCCATCGCCGACCTTCACCGTGATATTGTCATACCCTACTTCTTTAAGCCGTTTTTCAGCGGCATTACCGAGAGGAGGAATAATCTCCATGGTATAGACCTTTTTCACGATCTTACTGAGTACCGCTGCCTGATACCCGGAGCCAGTTCCTACTTCAAAGGCAACATCATCTTTTTCCGGCTTAAGCAGCTCAGTCATGAAAGCTACAATATAGGGCTGGGAGATAGTCTGCCCGTACCCAATAGGCAAGGGGAAGTCTCCATAGGCAGAACCTCTGCGTCCTTCTGGTACAAACAGGTGGCGGGGAACATCCCTCATCGCTTGCAAAACCTTCTCATCCGCAATACCTCTGGCAGCAATCTGTCTGTTTACCATCTTGTATCTGAGCTTCTTGTAACGCTCACTGTCCCCTTGGAGAGAAGAGCAATAGGATACGCGGCAGAAGGATAGAGATAGAGCAGAGAAAAAACAGAACACCAAGAGAAGCTTATAATTGGCTCTTGCCAACATTAGTACAAGATATCTTAAATTCAGCATATTCTTTTCCATAGTATCCTCGGTTACTTAAGATGTCAGCCGACAGAATGCACTATATAATAAACAATAATCTTACACTTCGCAAGTATTTGGTTGGCAGAGGGGACACGGTATTTTCTCATATGTGAGCATAAAGATTGTAATTTACATTGGCATGTAAGCAGTCACGGGAAGTCCCCCATAACCTTTCCAACGACCGGATAAAGCACAAATGTTATAGCTCGGGATATCTATTACATTGACATAAGGGGGACTTTATCCTACTATGCCCTCATCTAAAAAGTGAATTCCTGTCAAATACTACTATCGTGTAAATGGGAAGATCATAAACCAATTGTAACAGCTCAATAATTAGGGGTAAGTGCCCTTGCATACAAACATACTGGATTCCCGCTTTCGCGGGAATGACAGGTACCTATCCCATTTTGTCATTCCCGCGTAGGCGGGAATCCATCAGCTATTACCCCTAATTATTGAGCTGTTACAACCAATTTGATAAATTGACCGGAATCAAGAAGTTCTGTGAGAGTACGTTATATCCGAACCTATTTCGGAAACCAACAACTGACAATCTCGTAAAAAGTCCCAAAACCGTCATGCCGGACTTGATCCGGCATCCAGAAGTAATTGAATTTACTGGATTCCGGCTTTCGCCGGAATGACGTTTTCAAGAGATTCTCGACTTTTTACGAAATCATCAACAACTCGGGGGAAATCTTTTGTCGCCTTTCAAAGAAAGCATGAATAAGGAAAATAGCATGAGAATACTTCTCGTTCATCCAAAATATCTTGATACCTTCTGGAGTTTTAAGGATGCCTTAAGATTTATCTCGAAAAAGGCAACTCACCCACCGTTGGGGTTGTTGACCGTAGCAGCAATGCTTCCAAAGGAGTGGGAGAAAAAACTTGTGGATATGAATGTAACCACACTGAGGGAAAGGGACCTTGAGTGGGCTGATTATGTGTTTATCAGTGCTATGTCTATCCAGGAGGCATCGGTAAAAGAAGTCATTACCAGGTGCAAAAAAATGGGTATCAAGATTGTAGCCGGCGGTCCCCTCTTCACGACTGGATACGAAGAGTTCGAGGATGTGGATTATTTTGTGCTTAATGAGGCTGAAATCACGCTTCCAGCCTTTCTAGAAGATTTGAAAAATGGATGTGCTAAACATATCTATTCCTCCAAAGAATTACCAGATATAGGAAAGACGCCTATTCCAGTCTGGGAACTTATCAATATGAAAAAATATGCATCTATGAGTATCCAGTATTCCCGGGGCTGTCCTTTTAATTGTGAATTCTGCAATATCCCGGCGCTTTATGGGCATAAAGTGCGCACAAAGACTAAGGCACAAATATTAGCCGAATTAGAAGATCTTTACTCCCAGGGCTGGAGAGGTGATTTATTCTTTGTTGATGATAACTTCATAGGAAATAGAAGAAAGTTAAAAGAGGAGATCTTGCCTGCTATGATTGAATGGATGAAAAGAAAAAGATATCCCTTCTCTTTTAATACAGAGGCATCTATAGATCTTTCTGATGATGAGGAAATTATGCAGTTGATGGTTAAGGCGGGGTTTACCTCAGTATTTGTCGGCATTGAGACACCCAATGAGGAAAGCCTGGCAGAATGCAACAAGGTTCCGAACAAAAATCGTGATTTAGTAGCCTGCGTAAAAAAGATCCAGAAGTTTGGTTTACAGGTACAGGGGGGATTCATCGTAGGGTTTGATAATGATCCTCCTTCAATTTTCGAAAGGCTTAGTGGATTTATTCAGGAAAGCGGAATTGTCACCGCCATGGTGGGATTATTAAATGCTCCTCGCAGCACCAGACTCCATCAGCGACTTGGAAGAGAGGGCAGGCTATTGAAGAATATGTCAGGTGACAATACAGACTTTTCGATCAACTTTATCCCTAAGATGGATTACGAAATACTCATTAAGGGTTATAAAAGGATTATCAGCAGAATCTATTCCCCTGAACCTTACTATAAACGTGTTAGGACATTTCTAAGAGACTACAAGCCGTTGGAAAAAAAGGCATTTTCCTTTCATTTCAGCTACCTTGGGGCATTCTTTAAATCAATACTGTTCTTGGGTATCATAGAGAGAGAAAGGTTTTATTACTGGAAGCTCTTTTTCTGGTCTTTATTCAGGCGTCCACAACTTTTCCATTTGGCAATTACTTTTGCCATTTACGGGTTCCATTTTCGAAAGATTTTCCAAAATTGTCTGTGAAATATTCAAAAAGAAAAAACTTCGCCTAACACAGCGTAAAGAATCCACGCCCATCGAAGATCCCGCTATGCGGGGGAGGACATGGCTTTGTTTGGAGCCCCCTGGAAGGGGGCCAAAAGCCAGCAATCAGGTCCCGGGGTTGTTGGAGCAATGGCCTGCCCTGGTGCGACGACATGGTAACATGATACTGTTTCGCAAAAATGATAGCATCCTTGGCTCTAAACCCAATCCTCGCTAACCAGGTCTGGGCCAGGGAGTACTGGAGTAATGGTCTGGAATTGAGAGAAGGGTTTTGAAAATCCGGAACGTTGCATAAGACCTGTCTGTCTTGGGCCTTGCGTACAGAGTATCCGGTAAGAGTTTTTCCGATACTCCAATCATCCAATACTCCATCACTCCGTGCTAAAGAAAAATGACCGGCAGAGCCATTGTCTCTGACCACGCCCATCGAAGATCCCGCTATGCGGGGGAGGACGTGGTTTTCTAACACGAAATAAAAGGTTTCTCGGGCATGTTTCGAGGATGCCATTTCGAAGATGTCCAGCGTGATAGGAGGGTCACACTGACAGAACAATGCCAGCCTATAATCCACGCTGTTCTTTGCCAGACCATAGCAATGTTTATATTGATGTACGTCAAATCAAGACCTGACACTCAACACATACACATTCCAATTGTGCCAGGAAATGGATGGACCGGGATGCCTATGCAGATTCTCCGGCCTTAAGGGAGTCCTCGAGTAGATCTACCTTGGCCAAAAGGCCTGCCAACTGGGTTTGCTCCGGGTTAACAGGGCGCATCTTGTTGATCAACTGGCTCTCGGGATACCTCTTTCTGGACTCATCCAGGAGCATGTTGAAGGACCGGGCAGCCTCCTGATCGATCATTTGTACTGGATCCCTTTCGGCCTTGGCCTTGTAAGACTCACGTATTGCTCTCGCTTTTTCCACTAAATTCGATATGGGCATATTTATCACCCCCCTCTTTCCCATGTACCCTGGCGCCTATTCGGGTATTAGCTAAGCATACCTTCTCTATGATAAAGTCTCACTTGCAGGTGGGTGCATTATAGGGTAGAGCCGCCTGTGTGTCAAACAAGAAAGCCTCTCAACATATGGTAGTTCTTTCCCCCTTGACCCCCAACCACCTTTACAGTATATTCCTGACCTTGCAAGACAGTTCCTTACTAAATCACAGGAAGAGTATCAAAAAGGAAAAAGGATGGAAAAAATACCCAGAAGGTATCTGGTGCCAACAGCAATTATCGATAGTGATCATGAACTGATCATCCATTATGCGAGGGATACGATTGGTGAGAGCAAAGACCCGATAGAACAGGCCATAAAGTTATATTATGCGGTGCGGGACGGTATCTGGTACGATCCATATTATCCCTTCTATCTTCCGGAGCATTACCGCGCAAGCAATGTACTGAAGAGCGGCCGTGGTTACTGTGTGTGTAAAGCCTCCCTTCTCTGTGCCCTCGGACGGGCATGCAAAATCCCATCACGAGTCGGTTTTGCCGATGTTCGCAATCACCTTGCCACCAAACAACTCCTGGAGTTTATCGGATCGGATCTGTTTGTCTACCATGGTTTTACCGAATTTTACCTGGATGGCAAATGGGTAAAGGCAACGCCGGCATTTAACTCAGAGCTCTGCCAAAGACATAAGGTTCTCCCTCTTGAATTCAACGGCCGTGAAGATTCCATTTTTCATCCATACAACCTTGAAAGAAAACAATTCATGGAATACGTGGCATTTCATGGGACCTACCATGATATCCCTGTTGATACCATCGTGGCTGCATGGGAGGAGACCTACGGGAAAGACCGTGTCAAAAAATGGATAGAGGATTTAGATAGAGCGAAAGGAAAGCCCGTAGCAGACTTTCACAGTGAACAGATTTGGGACCACTAAGCCACCTTTAATCATTACGATTGAACAATTGAAGATACTCTTTCAAGTTAAATAGGACGCAGATTTTCGCAGATACACCCAGATAATAATTCTTTATTTCTTAATCCAAAAAATCTGCGTTAATCTGCGTCCAAAATGGGATTTCCTATACTTTCAAGGTACTTTCAACCGACGTTGAGCCTATTGTATGGTTAGTGTTTCGGAAGCATAGAGACAGCCTGACTGATGAAGTGGGGCGGTTGATATGGATTAGACAAGAAATTAGCTTAAGAAAGAGTGGCGTTCAGCCCTGGATTTAGTAGATGGTTAAAAAAAAGAAAGAAACAGGATATGGTAATCAAAGGGACTTCATTCGTCTGGCAGTTGAAGATGACGGTGGTTTTGTTGACGAGCTTTCAAATGAAGTTTTCTCCACATTTGGTGACTATGGTGAGATTATACCCCGGTGGTTTGTGAATTCAGATGTAATTACCGTCATTTATGTCAAAAATGGGCATCCATTGGGCTTTGCCATGCTTTCTGCTCTTAGTGGAGAGGTATTGGCTATAGCAGTTATTCCCAAATATCAAAGGAGTGGAATCGGTCCTGCTCTGCTCAACCATATAGAGGACCTTGCTAACAAGCTCGGCCTGGGTGGGCTTTTGCTCCATACGGCCAAAGAGAATGATGTGGCTTATTGCTTTTTCCACAAGGCCGGTTTTAAGGTGCTCGGGACTCAAGAAAAGTATTATCCCAAAGGTCAAACAGCCCTAATAATGTCTAAAGCCATCTTCAATAATCCCAAATTTCGCAAGGGTTTTTGAAAAGCGTTACCGTTCCTGTCATTGCGAGCGACAGCGAAGCAATCTCTTAGTGAGGGGATTGCTTCGTCGCTTGGCTCCTCGCAATGACATTTTGAGAGCCTTGCGAAATTCGGGATAAATAATATAATCGTAATTGAATTAAAACTCAATCTGCCCGTAGTCACTAAAAGATACCTCATTAAAACCCCGGCTAATGGTGAGGGGATTCTCTCATCCTTCGATGGGGTAACGCAGGTTTAGCAAAAAATGGAAATGAATGCCACTGAAAGATATCGTTGGCTCATTTTTGGGATCCTGGGGACCATCTATTTCCTGGCTTGCCTGCATCGAGTTGCGCCCACGGTCATTGCCCGTGATTTAGCTCAAGCCTTTAACGCCGATGCCGTGGTCCTGGG
>Ga0209979_1004735_pt1 | contig 11119 bp, 10 predicted proteins | sample AnhtaG_FD_183114 | JGI IMG/M metagenome (GOLD analysis project Ga0209979, IMG submission 183114) | Deep subsurface microbial communities from Anholt, Denmark to uncover new lineages of life (NeLLi) - Anholt_01485 metaG (SPAdes) (version 2) | ecosystem: Environmental > Aquatic > Marine > Oceanic...
CTGCTTCCGGCCAGATAACAGTGAGAGATTTAAGGAAGATTTACAGAATGGTGGGGAATGGAAAATAGCCTAATATCGGGAAAAACGGGAGTCTGCGGGATAATCGGCGACCCCATCGAGCATACCATGTCGCCGGTGATGCACAATGCCGCCTTTCAAAAGCTGGGTTTAGACTTTGTTTATCTTCCTTTTCAAGTGAAAAAAGAGGAACTGGGCCAAGCAGTTGCCGGCATGAGAGCCCTGAATATCAAAGGCTTAAATGTCACCATACCGCACAAGGTGGCTATTATCCCGTTTCTTAACAAGCTGGACCCTCTGGCGGAGAAGATTGGCGCCATTAATACCATAGTCAATAATGGTGGAGTTTTGACCGGCTACAATACCGATGCTACCGGCTTTTTGCAGGCGCTGCTAGAGCAGGGGGTGGAACCGGAGGGGAAAACCACGGTCATTCTGGGTGCGGGTGGTGCCTCAAGGGCAATTTCCTTTATCCTTGCCGAGAGAGGCGCTCATCTGGTTATCCTTAACCGACAATCAGGTCGGGCAGAAGATTTGTCTCGTCGGATTGCGCAGGTTTTTGAAAAGGAAATTACAGCCCTGGCACTGGGTGAGCAAAATCTGGCAGACGTGTTAGCCAGGGCTGATATCCTGATCAATACTACCAGTGTCGGCATGAGTCCCGATGTTGATAAGACTCCAGTTCCAGCCAAACTGCTCAAACCCGGTCTGGTTGTTTTTGATATTGTGTATAATCCCGCTAAAACCAGATTACTGAGAGAAGCAGAGGCAGCCGGTGCCAAGACCATAAACGGATTAGATATGCTTGTCTGGCAGGGCGCTCTGGCCTTTGAGAAGTGGACTGGTCGAAAAGTCCCTCTCGACCTGATGAAAAGAGAAGCAATTAAGGCTTTAGGACATGAAAACTAGCATTGCCCTGATTGGTTTCATGGGGACAGGAAAAACTGCAGTCGGTAAAACTCTAGCGCAAAGACGGGGTAAGGAATTTGTTGAGCTGGATGCTTTGATTGAGCAGAAGGCAGGAAAGACTATCCCGGAGATATTCCAGCAGGAAGGTGAGGTGGCTTTTCGGGAACTTGAGATTGAGGTTACCAAGGAAGTTTCTCGGAAGAAAAATGTAGTTATTGCCTGTGGTGGGGGTATCGTCCTCAATCAAATAAACATTGACCGGTTAAAAAAGGAAAATTTAATAGTTTACCTGACTGCATCGCCAGAGATAATCCTGAAAAGGACATCCTCTGATAAGAACGAACGACCTCTGCTTATGGCAAATGATAGAGCTTCACAAGTAAAAAGGCTTTTGCAGTTCAGAGAGCCGTTTTATGAACGAGCCGCCGATATAACCATAGACACCACCAATCTGGATATTGACTCGGTTGCTGAGCAAATAATGGCAAAAGTGAAAGCGGATGAGAGTTTCAATTAGTAAGAGCGAAATAAGTGGTAAGGTCAAGGCACCTTCCTCAAAAAGTTATACCATTCGGGGTTTGATGTGTGCCGCCTTAGCTAAGGGCGCAAGTGAAATAATAAACCCCTTGAGTTCGGAAGATACCGAGGCGGCAATAAATGTGTTAAATGAGGTCGGAGTTCATGTCAGTCAGGAAGAGGGTTTGTGGCGAGTTACTGGTGGCGATTTCCATGAGCCAAGTACAGATCTGTTCTGTGGTGAGTCAGCGGCGACCCTTAGATTTATGACAGCAATATGCTCAGTAATCCCTGGCAAATGCCGGTTGGTTGCCGGTTCTTCTCTGGCTAAGAGGCCGGTCAAGCCCTTGGTTCAGGCGCTGCGACAGCTGGGAGGGGGTTGTTCTTCACAGGGTGAGGTACCCCCGGTGATTGTTAATGGAGGCAGGTTGAAAGGTGGGGTGGCGGAATTGCCGGGTGATATAAGCTCCCAGTTTGTATCGGCTTTACTATTCGTATCCCCATTTGCTGAGGCGGGGGTGAGAATCAGGTTGACCACACCCTTGGAGTCAAAACCCTATGTGCTGATGACTTTAGCCTGCCTTAAAAATTTCAGGATAAACGTAGAATGCTCCAGAGCTCTTGACGAATTTAAAATAGCCAAGCAAACATATAAACCGGCTAAATACGAAGTTGAGGGGGATTGGTCATCAGCTTCCTATTTCTTGGCTTTGGGGGCTGTTTCCGGAGGGGTTGAGGTGGAAAATCTGAATCCAGAGAGTTTGCAAGGCGATAAGATGATGCTAAACTTCTTGAGGGATATGGGTGCCCTGGTTAAAGTGAATCAAGATTCAGTCATGGTGAGAGGGTCGAAGTTGAAGGCGATACACGCCGATTTGTCTGATTGTATAGACCTTCTGCCCACGATGGCAGTTCTGGCTGCCACGGCTGATGGAATAAGCGAATTCACTGGCATAGGAAGGGCGCGGATAAAAGAATCAAACCGGGTGGCGGCGGTAAAAGAAGGACTGGAAAGGATGGGTGTGAAGGTTGCGGAGGAAAGGGATAAATTGTCTATTGTCGGTTCAAGTCCAAAAGGTGCGGTTATCGATAGTAGGGGTGACCACCGGATTGCCATGGCCTTCAGTATCCTCGGCTCATTAGTCGGTGACACAATAATAAACGGGGCTGAGTGCGTCAACAAGACATTTCCCGAATTCTGGGATATACTAAAAAGCATCAAGGGTAAGGTGGAGTTAGATGGGAAATAGTTTTGGCAAATTATTTACCATAACCAGCTTTGGTGAAAGCCATGGGAGGTGCGTGGGAGTTATTATCGATGGCTGTCCCGCCGGTCTACCAATCACCGAGGAGGATATCCAGAGAGAGGTAGATAAAAGGAAACCAGGAGCAAGTATCGCCACAACCAAGCGGGTGGAAGAAGATAAGGTCGAGATTCTTTCCGGCATCTTCAATGGTGTTACTACTGGTGCTCCCGTATGTCTTTTAGTATGGAATAAAGATGTCGATTCCAGTGAGTATGAAAAAAATAGATTTATCTTGAGGCCAGGCCACGCCGATTATACTGCTTTCATGAAATACGGGGGGTTTAATGACTTCAGGGGCGGTGGTAGGTTTTCCGGAAGGATCACCGCTACTTTTGTTATGGCAGGAGCGATTGCCAAAAAACTACTAAGTCACTGTGGTATCGAAGTTCTGGCCCATGCTGTGGAAATAGGCGGGATAAAAGCCCGGCCCAAGGAGTTTGACGAAATAAAGGAAAATGTGGCGAAGAACCCGCTCCGGTGTGCTGACCCGAAAGCGGCTGAGGCGATGGCTAGACTGATTGAGAAGGCCAAAGAAGAAGGTGACAGTCTGGGAGGAATCATTGAGGGTATAGCACAAAATGTACCCGTCGGTTTGGGTGAGCCGGTCTTTGACGCTTTAGATGGGGAGTTAGCCAAAGCGCTTCTGGCTACCCCAGCGGTCAAGGGAGTCGAATTCGGCGCTGGCTTCTCGGTGGCTGAGAAAAGGGGGTCAGAGAATAACGACTCGTTCACTATTAAAAATGGTAAGATAGTTACTATGACCAATAATGCCGGTGGTATACTCGGCGGGATAAGCAACGGGATGCCAATAGTTGTCAGAGTCGCCGTCAAGCCAACCGCTTCTATCGCCAAAAGTCAGTCAACAGTCAATATCGAAAAGATAGAAGAAGTCAGTTTATCGGTGGAAGGGAGGCATGATGTTTGTATCGTGCCCAGAGCGGTAGCGGTTGTTGAAGCAATGATGGCAGTGACCCTTTGTGACTTTGCCATCAGGGCGGGACTAATTCCGAGGGTGATAGGATGAACTTGGAAGATTTAAGGAAGAAAATTGATGAGGTTGATGCCAGGATAGTTGAGCTTATTGGTGAGAGGATAAGAATAGCTAAAGAGATAGGTAGGGGGAAAAAGGCGGAGGGTAAGTTAATTGAGGACAAAGAAAGAGAAAATAGAGTCCTGGAAAATATCAAAGGTATCGCCCGGGATAAGAACATAACGATAAGGCAGGAAGATGTCGAAAACATTTATCGGCGAATAATTGCTGCCTGCAAAAGTATCGAAGGGATAGAGGTGGCTTTTCAGGGCGAAGTTGGTGCCTATAGTGAGGAAGCAGCGTTTCAATTTTTCGGGTCTTCCATCCAGATCAGACCTCGCGAGACTCTGGAAGAGGTATTTAAAGTGGTGGAGGAGGAAGGGGTGCAATTTGGCGTTGTCCCGGTGGAGAATTCACTGGAGGGAAGTATTAGCCGGGTTTATGACCTTCTACTCGATTCAATGCTGAGGGTATGTGGTGAAATAGAACTTAGGGTTATTCATTGCCTGATTGCTAGTCCCGATGCTGGACTGGATACAATAAAAAGGGTCTACTCTCATCCACAGGCGCTGGCGCAATGCCGGAATTTCTTGAAACATTTAAACGCTGAACTAATTCCTTCTTATGATACTGCGGGAAGTGTAAAAATGATAAAGGAGAGCGGGATGCCAGATAGCGCGGCGATTGCCAGCGCCCGAGCCGCGGACATTTACGGCATGAAAGTAATTGCCCGGGAGATAGAAGATAACCCGAATAATTTCACCAGATTTTTTATTTTGGCTAAAGAAGATTCTCCCCCATTAGGGAATGACAAGACCTCTATCGTTTTTTCGGCCAAAGATAGGCCGGGGGCCCTGTATGAAGTCCTTGGGGAGTTTGCCCGCCGCAATATCAATCTGACGAAGCTGGAGTCACGGCCAACAAGGCAGAAGCCCTGGCAGTACAATTTTTATCTGGACTTTGAGGGTCACCGTGAGGATAAACCAGCTCAGGAGGCTCTGGAGAACTTAGAAAAAATTTCAATCTTCGTAAAGGTATTGGGTTCATATCCCAAGGCGAAAAGGAGACGGTGAGGTGAGCCGGTGAGAATAGCCATAATTGGCGGCTCGGGAAAGATGGGGAGGTGGTTTGCCAACTTTTTGTTGAAAGATGGCAAAGAAGTGATAATAAGTGGCCGAAACGAAAGGAAGCTGCTGGAAGCCAAACGACAACTGGGTGTCGAGGTTGCCTCTAATGCGGAAGCAGCCAAGAGTGCTGATGCCGTTCTGCTCTCAGTGCCGATAGAGAGCTTTGAAGCGGTTGTGAAAGAAATAAGCCCCCATATAAAGCCCAGACAGGTCGTGGTTGACATTACCTCCGTTAAGGTATTTCCGGTAACAGCAATGCAAAAGCACCTGAAAACAGATTTGGTGCTTGGGACACACCCGCTATTTGGTCCGGGAGCTAAGGGTGTAGCCAATCAGAATTTTGTGCTGACGCCTACCAATGATGAGGAGAGAGCCTTGGCGCAAAAAATTAAGAAGTATTTAGAAACTAGGGGTGCTAAAGTCAGCTTAATGACTCCTAAGGAGCATGACGAAAAAATGACCATCATTCTGGGGCTCTCTCATTTTATTGCTATCGTCTCGGCTGATACGCTGATTGGTTCGGATAAGTTAAAACAGCCGGGAGCAATTGGTGGCATTACCTATAAAGTGTTACTAACCCTGGTAGAAAGTGTTATTTCGGAGGACCCGGAGCTTTATGCCTCCATACAAATGAATCTACCCAATATAACGGAGATTGAAGAAGTATTCCACAAGAAAGTAAAAGCGTGGGCAGATCTGGTGAAGAACAAAGACCGGCAAGAATTTGTCCGACAGATGAATAACTTGAGAAATAGACTTGAGAAGAGTAACCCTGATTTTGGGAAAGCTTACGAAAATATGTATAAGCTTGCAGCCGGATTATGAAAGTTATTTTACTTCGTATGAGCTAAAGATAAAGTCTAGGTCCTCTTGCAAAGCGGAAACCTTCTCCAGAGAGAAGAGTTTTTCATCTATATCCAGCATCACCTTCGTTTCCGTCTTAGCTGAGCCAATAACGTGAGCCCTAAAGCATTCCTTTTCTGTCTTTCCGGCTTCTTGAACCTTGAAGGTCAGGGTACCACGAGTAATAAACGATGATGTATTGCTGGGCAGGGCATATGTTTCCAGCTTTGCTTCACCTAGGCTCACCCCTTGCTTTATGGCAAAGTCTCTTATCTCAGCATAAAGTAGCTCAGGATTTACCTCTTTGTATGTCTTCCGAATTTGCATCTCTGTCTCCTCATTTGACCCTACCTTATGATAAATCTTTGACGATTTTTGTCAAGTGATATACACAGTGCTGTAACGGTTGAGCTTATTCAATGTATTCGAAAATTTTTACTGAAGGGATACTGCCCACTTCAGGCTGTGTTACCGAACCTTCGGAGCTATGAATCAGTTTATAGTGTTTCAGCTCTTCCAAGGGTACCGGAGTGATAAACGGGTGGTCACTCACTATTCGGTAGCTCCCTGACTCTTGGTTTGAGATGTAGGCAGTCGCCTCTTCGTAGCTGGGGAAGCTCTCAGCACTGGTGATTAACTTAATGGACTCGCCTTCCGGGACTGTTTTTTCTTCATAGGAAATTACTATTGACTCCTCGGGGGTTACCGCTTGACCATCGAAGTTGTATAGCCTGACCATCAGTGAACGGTAGTATTCCGGGTGGAAAAGACGTACCGGCCTAAGTTTGCCGTCCTCCTGGCCTACGTAGTAGGTGTCTGAAAACTCAGTCATTTCCTTTTCTGCCCAGCTAATAAGTGCCCAGAATTTACTGACAGTTGTCAGGTAATCGATGATTATGTAGGAAGAATCCAATTCTTGTATTATTTCACGTTCCTGTATGATTTCCTGTCCCCACGTTATTTCCCGAGCGGAGTCTTCATCCTGAGATAAGAAGAATTTAGCTACGTAAGCCCCGCCAGGACCAGGGGTGAGATTTACCGGGCGGTGGGCAATGCGGGTAATCCAGTAGCCATAGTCACCCCAAGCCATTACCCCGTAGGCAGATTCAGGATAGTTGTATTTTTCTTTTGGTGGGGGTGGCTCGTAGAGCTGGTGATAGAAGTCGGGGTCACCAAAGGGCTCAGCAGTATTTCCCTTTAGCCAATATAGGGAACTCACCCAGGCATTATCGGGAGCAAAGCTTGCTTGTGAGGCAATTCCTATTGCAAGTGGAACATTAAAGTAAGAGGCGAGGAACAGGATAATAATTACGGATATGGTCATCTTTACATGTCTAGTAGTGATATGGAAGCCAGTAGGCTGGCTTTTTGGGGGTTTAGCTTTTTCTCGTACCGCCTTCTTTGGTGTTCCTAACAGCCAGGATTCAACAATCTGCAATAGTTGCCATAAGACATAGCTGCTTAGTAGAGCTACACTAATAGCGACTAATAAGGGATTAAGTTTGGAATAGAAAACAAGAAATAAGATCGTGGCTACATAGAAAGCCATGTTCAAGTATCTTGCTTTAGCATGGCTCTCTTTATTAAGTTTGAAGAATTGCCATAATAGAAAACCAGAAAGCAAGGCTACGTTGACGGCAAAGTAGTAGGCGAAGCGGCGCTGCCCCAGCGTGGCTAGCAGTATTATTAGGCTCCAAACCAGCAGGACGTTTACTTCGGTGCTGCCTTGCTCACGAACAAACTTTTTATAGAAAATAATCCAGTAGAGCAAAAGACCAATAGAGAGGAAGAAACCGGTGGTGAAATTACCCCAGGCAAGCTTAATAGTGAAATCGCCCTGCGGAGCAAGGAGTGGCTGCATTTCGAGTATAGTGCGGGGAACCGCTGGATTGAAGATTTCGAACTGCCTCAACATTGTTACCAGAAGGGATGGAGCAATAGCATAAAAGATGCCAAGCCCCACCACCACCAACCCAACTAGGGCCAGTGGATAATGGGCTGGTCTAATTTTCCTGCCTGTCATTAGTCGGGAGACAGCGTACAGAACTATCGGAACCAATAAAGCAATTATTAAGGGCGTCAGGGTAAGCACGCTGCGCGAAAATGTCACGTATATTATCAAAGCAGTAGCGAAAAGGGTCACACCAACCGGGCATAGGTACTCAATTGACTTACGCCTCAGGTGGTCAATAACGAACTGGATAAGAAAGTAGAGAGTGATGATAAAGACAAAGAGTAGCGCCCCCATCCAGGTCCAGAGGTATATTCCGAGAGAAAGGCCAGCAAAAAAGCTGTAAATGAGAGGTTTAGAAATCTTCGTCCAGTCCCGGTGCCGGAGATGGTTGAAGTTTAATTCTCTTTCTCGTGAAGCTTTGATAGCCAGGATCAAGAACATCATAGTGGTGGCAGCAAATAGCGTCTCGGCAACATGGTGGTCGGTAAAGCCCAGTATTGAGCGCCCCAGAAATTCACCGGGCAGTATGGCTATTAGTCCAGCCGAGATCACACCCGCCCAGCGACCGAATAGCTCTTTACCGATAAAATAAACGGGGATAACAGTCAGGGCGGCTAGAAAGGCAGGAAAATACACCCCGACCACATCAATAGTGTGCTGGGTTGGTGAGCCTAGACCAATCACCCAGATAATGCCCGCCAGAAGCCAGTCAAAAAAATGAATGTTGTCTATTTGGGTACCATTGGGGTAGAGGAGATATGGGTCAAAGTTAGTGAGCTGGGGGAAATTGTAGACCAGATTATCCACCAAACGCATATGGTAATAGGCGTCAACACTGGTAAACTTTATCCACTCGCCGCTGAAGACCTGGTTATAAGGGAGATAAACTCGAATAAATAGGGCAATAACAAAGAATAGAGCTAGTATTATGACGGTAATAAGAAGTTCTGGGGGAAGCCTGTTCTCTTTAGCTTCAAGCTCTTTATTCATCCGCTGGCTCCCTCTCTGCAATTATCCTTGTTTAGGGGGAGAGAAAGATTTACATAATGCGAGGGAGTCTCTTTGGGAATTGATGGGCAAATTTACATCTCCTTATTCAGGTTATCTAGGAACTCAGCGTTGGTTTTAGTCTTGCGTAGGCGCTCTAGAATTCGCTCTGTGGCTTCAAAGAAGTTGTTGGAGTCAGAGGCAATCATAGCTACCATGCGTCGTAGTAGCCATACTTGCTTCAGGCTATTTTCATCGGTTAACAGCTCTTCTCGCCTGGTACCACTGCGCTGAATATCCATGGCCGGGAAGATACGGCGTTCCGATAATCGGCGGTCGAGGTGAAGCTCCATATTGCCGGTTCCCTTGAATTCTTCATAGATGAGCTCATCCATGCGGCTACCAGTATCGATGAGGCAGGTGGCAATTATCGTCAGGCTGCCACCTTCAGCAGTGTTGCGGGCAGCGCCAAAAAAGCGTTTGGCTGGGTGGAGGGCAGCCGGGTCAATGCCCCCGGATAAGGTGCGACCACTGGAGGGCATAGCCAGATTATATGCCCGAGTAAGACGGGTAATACCGTCAAGGAGGATAAACACATCCTTCCCGCTTTCTACAATGCGCTTGGCTCTATCTAACGCTAACTCAGCGACACGGGTCTGGTTTTCCACCATCTCGTCAAAAGTGGCGCCTATCACCTCTCCCTTGACGGAGCGCTTCATATCCGTAACCTCTTCCGGTCGCTCACCAATAAGGCACACAAGCAAGTGAATATCATTATAATTAGTGGTCGTGGCATTGGCTATGGATTTGAGCAGCATTGTCTTACCAGCCTTGGGCGGCGACACGATTAGGCCTCGTTGTCCTCGACCGATGGGGGCAATCATGTTGAGTAGACGAGTGGTTACGTCCTCAGGCGAGGTTTCTAGGTTAATTAATTTGTCGGGGAAGGTGGCGGTGAGTGAGCCAAAGTGGGGTCGGTCTTTGGTTAGTTCAGGGTTAGTATTGTTAATAGCTACTACCTGGAGCAGACTATAGTATTTTTCGTTACTTTTAGGCGGTCTGCCTTGTCCGGCAATCATATCTCCGTTGCGTAAGCCAAAGCGACGGATTTGGGAGGGGGAGATATACACGTCAGCTTGGTTAGGCAGCAAGGTATCCTGCCTGAGGAAGCCGTAACCGTCACTCATAATATCCAGGATACCGTTACAGAAGATGTGGCCCTGCTCCTCGATATCTGACCGGAGTAAGAGCAAAATAATATCTTGCTTGTTGAGACCGTCAGGGCTGGAAATGCCCTTTTCCTTGACCAGTGCTATTAACTCGTCTCTGCTTTTCTTTTCTAGTTCGTCAATGTTCATGATGTAACCTCACTCCCGAGCCCTCTCTCCTTATTTAAAAGGGAGATTTTGTTTGCTCAGTTCTATTGTTGTGAAACCCGCCGCCAGTCAGCAAGGAAACGGCTAATGCCGGCATCAGTAAGCGGATGGTTTATCATCTGCATTAGTACATTATAGGGGACAGTGGCAATATGAGCTCCAGCCTTAGCGGCAACCACGCAATGTAGAGGATGACGGATGCTGGCGGCAATCACCTGGGTGGGTAGCTGATAATGTTTGAATACATCCACGATGTCTTTCACTAGCTGCATACCATCGTGACCGACATCGTCCAGTCGACCGACAAAGGGACTAACATAGGTGGCGCCAGCCAGAGCGCCGAGAATGGCTTGATTCAATGAGAAACACAGGGTCATGTTTATTGCTATGTTTTCCTTGCTCAGGGTTGATATTGCCTCAAGCCCGGCGGCAGTGGAAGGTATTTTAACGGCTACATTGGGTGCCCAGGCAGCCTTGATTCGAGCTTCTTTAATCATGGACTCGGTATCTTCGGCTAGCACTTCGGCAGAAATAGAAGTATCAGGGCCGGTGATTATGGAGCAAATGGTTTTAACCACCGTTTCATAGTCAGCCGTTGACTCCTTGGCTACCAGGGTGGGGTTGGTGGTAACGCCACTGATGATGCCTAGTTTGGCAGCTTGTCTGATTTGGTCAATATTGGCGGTATCTAAAAAGATGCGCATTTTGTCCTCACTTTTTCATAATTAAGACGAAAGGGGTAACGGAGGTTGAGCCCCTTCGCGTAGTACATCCTTGGCTACACCGATGAAATCGCGGAACAGGGGGTGGGGACGGTTTGGGCGAGAGCCAAATTCAGGATGGAACTGGCAACTCACCATCCAGGGGTGGTTAGCTAGTTCGCAGATTTCAACCAGTTTGCTGTCAGGGGATAGTCCGCTATAAACCATCCCTGCCTCATGCAGAGGAGCGCGAAATTGATTGTTAAATTCAAAGCGGTGTCGATGGCGCTCGTAAACCAGACTTTGCCCATAAGCGCGCACGGCACGGCTATCTGGAAGCAGTTGACAGGG
>Ga0209979_1004736_pt1 | contig 11118 bp, 8 predicted proteins | sample AnhtaG_FD_183114 | JGI IMG/M metagenome (GOLD analysis project Ga0209979, IMG submission 183114) | Deep subsurface microbial communities from Anholt, Denmark to uncover new lineages of life (NeLLi) - Anholt_01485 metaG (SPAdes) (version 2) | ecosystem: Environmental > Aquatic > Marine > Oceanic >...
CCAAATAAAGTCTGTTCCTGCTGATCGCTCCAATCCATACCTGAGAGTAGCAGCCGACCCCCTTGTGCTAAATACTGTGTCAGTGCAACATTGAATCTAATTCGATCGTTGAATGGCAGCACTTTATTGTCGGAGATATTGAAAAGTGATGTAGCAGCCAGAAACCATAAAACTGATTGGAAGTTCTGCATGTATTGCACCGAGGGATAAGCGTTGAGTTTGCCCACGTCCCACAAAGTTGCCTCATAACCTGCAAGATTGATTGCCTCGATATATTGATTCTCAATGGAATCGCCGCCGTCATCATCGATTAGTAACACACTTGCCCGAGGAGGCGGAACATTCATAACGCGCGCCCATACGGGAACGCGCAGCGCTTCCGGTTGACTATTCATATCGATGATCACATCACCACTTATATCTTCAATTTCTCCAAGCTGTGCGGGAGGAATGAATCTCAACTTGAGCAAGATATCAATACTTTCAGAAGGTGCCAAATCAACTTGATTGGGGAGTATATAAACAGATTGTATCCGTTCGTTGTTGTATAAGTCTAACGAGAGTGAAACTGATTGAAGCTGTTCCGATACATTTCTTAACCGAATGGTTCTTTCAGTTTCAGTCATGTCATCGATCAATACGTTTGCCCAGCTCAAGGTTGGTGGTGTTATGATCAAAGGAAGGTCCATGGCTTTGCCGGGATTTATATGTCCCCCTCCCCGCTCCATGCCGGACAGGGAAGTAAAGTTTAGTGGTCTTTCTGCAGAAATGACTATTGCTGACTTTATATCTTCGGGTGTCCATGAGGGATTCATTTGTTTGACTAGTGCGGCAGCTCCCGCAATCCGGGGTGAGGAAAAGCTGGTCCCACTGCTGAAACTAAAACCAGACAGATCAAACACAGTATACTCGAAGAAACTGAATTGGAATTCACCGGGAAGGTCGTTCTGTGTCGCTGCATAACTTCCTTGGCCAATCGCAACTATCTCTGGCTTTACAGCATAACTAAGAGAAGGACCCAGAGAAGAAAAGGTACTTAATTCAAGAGGGATTTGATCTGTTTCTAACGGAGGAAGGGCATAGAATTCTACTTCCACAGTACTCGAACTAAGAAGTGCATCCTTAATAAGCAATCCGACATTCCGTGACACGAAATAGGCAGGTATTTCTGTGCCGGGGACGCTTGGAGTTCGAAGAGGTTCGTCAGGCTCCTTCGCTGCATCGCTATTATTATAGATCAGAGCACCCCAGCCACCGGCTTCTTGCACATTGTCAATTTTGGTTGTGAATGTACAAGTGCCTCGCTAAATCAAAACCCACTTGTTCTGCGTGGAACCGGCAGGAAGGCTCTGGCAAACCAAACCATTCAGATCGCCCCCGAAACGACGACCGTCAAGAGCATCGGCGTCAACAAGTTGAAAACGTCCGAGCAATGGATGCGAGAAAGAATCCGGATCCGGGGCTAAAATAATTTCCTCCTCGGTTAAGATTTGTGTCCCATCGGCATAGACGTTCATCATCGCAACAGACATGTCACCGGAATTTCCGCCATTGTGAGCGTTTGTCAAAGATCCGACCGTGATTACCTCCGGAATCTGCCCCGGACTTCCAATTGTTTCCGGTCGACCTGAATTACCTGCTGCAGCAACGATAACCACCCCGGCCTTCATCGCATTCCTGATTGCCAGAGCTTCGGGATCCAAGAGGGTATTGATATAAGATTCGGAGCCTAAGCTGAGATTCACAACATCCATACCATCTTCCACACAAGCCTCTAGAGCGCTAATGATTTGCTCCAATGTCGTGAAATCTTCTGTGAACACCTTATAGTTTCCCAAATAAGCATTGGGGGCGAAACCTGAGATTAATCCTAACGGTGAGATCGTATTCAGATTTCCTGCGGCACAGGAGGCCACATGCGTTCCGTGTCCGTTCCGGTCACGGGGAGTCGAATCTTCAATCGAATCTCCGTTCTTCGTAAAAACGCGCGCCACGATGATTTTGTTATTAGTGAAATCCGTATCACCGAGCGGAAATCCTGGAGGGAGTTGATATCCTTCATCATTGAACATGACGTGTGTATGGTCGATCCCCGTATCGATAATGCCAATCTTGATTCCTTGTCCGGCATGTGATTCCCCACCACTGAGTTGCCATGCCAAAGGCGCATTCATTATATCATTGCTTTTAGTCAGCAAGCGATCGTATTTCCGGTTTGGTACTATTGCTAAGACCTCAGGCAAGGACCGAATCCTCGATGCGATTCCACCCGGCATTTCCAGAGACAGGCCGTTAATAAGGCCGGTAAATCGACGCCGAGGAATGATGTTCGGAGAAAATCTTCTCAACCGGTTTTCAAAATTCCTCATTCTTTCTTCCAATTTCATACGGCGCTTCATCACGTGTTCGGTATGTCGATTCTCTCGGGCAGAAATCCCCTTATATAATGTGTTTCCCTGTTCATCAAACGTACTACTGCTGAGAGAAGGTTCTTTCAATACAATGATGAAGCTACGAACGTTTTGTTGATTCAAGAACTCGGCATAACTATTATTTGCGACAAATGAGCAGCACAATAGAAATACAAAAAGTCTTTTCCACATGATACTTCCTTCATTCTTAAGATTGACTAACTGCCGTTTGTTCGATATCCGCACTCACTTTCTGCAGAGAAATACAATTTCTTGATTATTTCTTTCCAAATTCACGTCACAGGCGACTAATGCAACGGAGGATTTCATGAACCACAACTCTCGGTACAGCCAGGCCTGCCGTCTGAAATATCACCTATCCTGAATGTGTCACTACCGGGGGAACCAATCGATCAGCTTCTTTTTGAGTCTCCTGGACTGTAAGTACTGATGATCGCTCCTGGACTTTGCCTTGGACCTCAGTAATCTCCAATTCGAATAACCGAAAGTACAACTTCCCCAATTTATGGGCTACGATGTTATGCTGACGTACTGTACCTTGACAATAGAATACGGCCTCACTATATCGGTGTTCAAAAGTACCTTTTGGCAACAGGGGAAATTTATTTTTTCTAAAAAAATCAGAAACAATAGACGTTTCAAGTATATTATACTTCGATGACATTCAATTTGTTCGTCTGGTACCGGCCCGAGAACTGGAATCAAAAGCACAGTAATAAGCTGGAATGTGGGTGGCAATCAGGAATAGTGTTACTCTCGGGCCTCTACTGATTAGTGTGGTACTTGCCCCGGTTGTTTTAGGACAATAACGGACGAACTTCACATAGGCCGGTATAGTAAGGTTAGACCATCTAAGGATTTTCTGTAGGACTATTCTGAGAGGGGTTTTAGCGTTCTACAATGGCCAAACTCAAGCCGAAGGGTAAGAGATAGGGACGAGATAAGTTCAGCGATTCTACGAGCGTAAAACCACTTTTCAGTAGTCTTTAAACCTTCTCATCCACTGGGGCCAGTCGGACGGTTGAACGTTGCCAGCAATGGTCCAGTGGCCCCCGGTGTTGAAGTCAGGATGCCATTTCAGCGTCCACAGCTCCTTGATGCCGACCTTGCGCACGGACCAGTCCATGAACATGGCGTTGATGAACCCGCCGTGGCGGTCGATGCAGAAGGGCCTCATCCCGTTACTACCTACCGAGGGCCCGGTGGCGGCTTGATCTTCAAAGGCCGGTGGGGCGTCTGTCGGATTGGGGAAGCCTGCCCAGAGGGCGCAATCCAACATCACGGGCACATCGCTGACGCCTTTGTGATAGATGTGCTCCCAACCTTGTTCATTAGAGTGAGAACCCCAGGATGCGCTGTATGCGGGGCTGTAGCCGTTGAGGCCGTAGCTGCCGGCGCGGTAGGGATGGTTGGGACAGTACCAGGCCTGGAACTTACCACCAGCGCCGTTCGGACTGGTCCGCCGCGTGGCGATCGGGCAGAAAACCTCATGGTCGAAGCTGTCGAGATAGTAGGCAAACTGCTGCGTCCGGCAGCGTTCCCATTCGTCTCGGTCTCTTAAACGGCCTTCGTTACCCTCGGCCAGTGTCGCAAACAGCAGCGCCCACTGGTGCAGGTTCGCCTGACAGGCCACCGCCTTTGCCTGTTTCTTGACCCGCTGCAGCGAGGGCATCAATATTGCCATCAATAATGCGATAATGGCAATCACAACCAAAAGCTCTATTAAAGTAAAGCCGTTTGCTCTGCGCATAACTTTTGCCCTTCTCTTCCAAAGAGAGATAATGAGTTTCGCTGGTATGTTTGTCTGCCATAATTATAACACAATCAATCGTGGTAAAGCAAGCTGCTGGCTGAACTTTATGTCATGGATTCTGACAACCCTCAAGACAAGTTCGTCCTAAAAAGATTTCTCAAAAAAGGCTGAAGTTTGAGTAATTTTTCCTTGCCCCATTTGACGATATATATTATGGTGCTATTTAAGCGTTCCAAGGGTGGAACCGACCTCTGTCCTGCACGTCAAACCCAAGCCCTTCTTAATAATAATTAGGACAAATTGTTATTTAAGGAGATAAGCTTATGGTATCTCAAGGACTCCTGTTCTCAGAACCTTCAATTGCTGAAACATGCGTATGGTGTGAACTGTCTGAAGGCATAGATCCAGCAGAATGGGCAAGTTTGTGCCGTTACATCGGTACTCTAAGCCTAAAGGAGTTTGAGTGTGTTAGAAAAAAAATCTTGCCAACACATGGTGGTATAAAAAGCAAGCTAAATGGGATTTGTCATCACTCCGACAATTTGGTGAAAATTCCTTTGGTCAGTATAGGTCCCAGTGGGATAGGTGGAGAGTATCAGCGAGAGACATAACCAGCGTCCCACCTAATCCGACCGGATAATTTAAAGTGTTCTCCGTTTATGGAGCCAAGTAACAAAGCCTATGCCTATGCCGCCAAGGATAAAAGTGCTGGGAGTGGAGGATTACGCTGGATTCGGCAATTCTCTTCTCTTGGTGCTCTGGTCGTGTCTTAATCTTGCCTGCAAGCTGTAACCAAGGCGTAAAAGGCTGACATTTGGATAGTTTTCTGGTATCCTGTCATCAAGTAGTTTGCACTCGCTATATAGAATAAGTAATTAGGAATAAAAGTCAGCGATGTGAGGAAATGACAAGGAAATTCACGCTAAAATCAAGAACCGCAGCTGATGAGATTGACTTCGCCGCTGATCTCAATGAAGAACAACTGGCAGTAGCTACTGCACGGGGTGGTCCTATGTTAGTGGTAGCAGGCGCTGGAAGTGGTAAGACTCGGGCTCTGACATATCGATTGGCTTGGCTGGTTCACAATGGAGTAGAGCCCTCACGGATAATGCTTGTTACCTTTACGAACCGTGCTGCTCGTGAAATGCTCAGCCGAGTGGAGGTTCTGGTCAGACAGAAGACTAAAGACATTTGGGGCGGAACATTCCACCATATTGCCAATCGGCTTCTTCGCCAGCATGGGAAGAAGCTGGGTATTTCCCCAGACTTCACGATCTTGGATAGGGAAGACTCAAGGGACCTTATCGCTTCCTGTGTTCAAGAGGCAGGTGTGGACATTCATAAAAGACGATTTCCACAAAAATCGATGTTGGTTGCAATTTCCAGTTTCGTTCAAAACACTCTTGAGCCGTTGGAGGCCGTACTTACCAAACGCTATCCGATGTTTATTCGAGAAGCTGGAGAAATTGAAAAGGTGTTGGTTCTTTACTCAGCCAGGAAGATGGAGAGACAACTGCTGGACTTTGATGATCTACTCAGCTTCTGGCTAAGGCTTCTAACCGAATACGAGAAAGTTCGAAGTACACTTGCCAATCAGTTCTTATACATTCTTGTCGATGAATACCAGGATACGAATGCGATCCAGGGAGCAATAGTGGATCTACTCGCCTCGAAACATCGTAATATTACTGTTGTGGGTGATGATTCACAATCCATTTACAGCTTTCGTGGAGCAAGTTTTAAGAATATCATTACCTTCAAAGAGCGATACCCTGATGTCAAAGAATATCGACTTGAGACGAATTATCGTTCCGTACCGGAGATACTCACACTGGCCAACGCCAGTATAGAGCATAATAGCCGTAGACTTCCCAAACAGCTTCGAGCGAAAAGGCCATCAGGACTTAAACCAGCTATTGTTCCCACCCAAGACCACTTCGTCCAAACTCAGTTCATCGCAGAATACATACTTCATCTGCTCGATGAAGGCCGGAATCTTAATGACATAGCGGTCTTGTATCGCAGTCATTGGCATTCACTTGAGATTCAATTAGAGTTCCAGCGCCGCAATATTCCATTTAATGTTCGGGGAGGTTTGCGCTTTTTTGAGCAAGCTCATATGAAAGATGTGTTATGCTATATGCGGATACTGCAGAATCCACATGATGAGTTGGCTTGGCTGAGACTACTCAAAATGTTGCCGAGAGTAGGTAATGTTTTGTCGCGTAAGATGTGGCATCATATTAGCCAAGTGGACGACACTCTCAAGGTTGCTTGTGAGTCAGATACGGCCAGTCTGCTTCCTGCCAGCGCAAGGACTTTTTACATAGATTTTGTGGGACTCATCAAGGAATTGAAAAAACTGAATTCTCCAGCAGAGGTTATCGATACGGTACTGGATCGTTGCTACGATGACTATCTTGTTTCCCATTATGATGGAACTGAGCTTCGTAGGCAAGACATTCGAGCTTTGGCTAACTTTGCCGCCCAATACAATACCGTTGAGGCTTTCTTGGCTGATGTCGCCCTGACTGGAGAGTTTACCGGCGAGACTGTCGTCACCGGGCCAATTGAACAGGAATTTGTCATACTCAGCACGGTTCATCAGGCAAAGGGACTGGAATGGCCTATTGTTTTCATCCCTTGGCTGGCAGATGGAAGATTTCCGACAGACCTGGCTATAAATACACAAGAGGATGTTGAGGAAGAAAGGCGGGTCTTCCATGTGGCAGTGACCCGGGCCAAGGATGAGTTGTATCTGGTTGTTCCACAGCTTTACCGTAACCGGTCTCGGAGCTTGGTGATTATGAAGCCGAGCCGCTTTCTGACAGAGATCGGACAGGATCTAACCGAACATATGGAACTTGAAGAGGGTTTGCCACATTTGATAGCTGGCAAAGAACAAAATACTTTACCTATACAAGAACTTCAGAGTGGACTGAATACCCGTCAAAACGAGTTCGTTGTTTAAGAATGTGTGGGATTATATAGTCAGAGATCCAGAATTTTCAAGGCAGGCTTGATATTTTATTTGAAATGAGGCCAAACAGCATACTTGAGCATGTATAAATAAATGGAAAATCTCAATTAGTATGGGAAGCCAAATGAATAGATGGCGGAGAAGAAGAGGTGTACATTGCAGTTCGATAACTGCTATACTTGTGAGCGTGGCTATTTCAAACTTTTTCGTTTTAAATGATTTGCTTGCAGATAATCCAAAGGGAATTAAACACATCACCGTCTATCGAGAGAAACGTCGTTTTTGTGGTTGGCCGGCCAATCATGGAATCTGGTCCTGGGGAAATGAAATCTTAGTTGGTTTTAGCCGCGGACATTATAAAGATTTGGGGCCAAACCGCCATGCTATTGACCGTGAACGGCCGGAAGAACACCTCTTTGCACGAAGCTTGGATGAGGGCGAAACATGGTCCATCGAGAATCCTGCTGAAAAAGGTGTTATCATTCCTTATGGTGCAGCATTGCATGGCACGCGACCGCCACACCTGATCCCCAAAACACCGGTTAATTGTCCGGGAGGAGTAGAATTTACTCATCCTGACTTTACAATGACCCTTCGAATGTTAGATAATAATGTGGGGCCATCTTTGTTTTACTATTCTCATGATAGAGGTAATAATTGGAACGGCCCGTATATCCTCGAAGTACAAAATATTGATGGGATAGCAGCTCGAACAGACTATATAGTTAATGACAAGCTCGACTGCATGTTATTCTTAACAGCAGCAAAGAAGAACGGCCGTGAGGGGCGTCCCTTTTGCGCCAGGACGTATAATGGAGGTAAAAGCTGGAATTTTGTTTCATGGATAGCACCTGAGCCAAAAGGATTTTCAATTATGCCTTCGACTGTTCGTCTGTCGAAAACAGCTCTTCTGGCCGCAGTTCGCCGACGTGAAAGTAATAGAAGATGGATAGAGATATACATTTCCGAAGATAATGGAAATAACTGGCGATTCTTGAGCAAACCAGCATCTGATCTGGGTGAAGGCAACCCACCAAGTTTAATACGACTCGCCGATGGTAGACTTTGCCTATCGTATGGGTATCGTGCTAAACCATATGGAATTCGTGCACAGATCAGCAGCGATAATGCGAAAACATGGACCAATCCTATACATTTGCGTGACGATGGCGCTGGCAGAGACCTTGGATATGTTCGGTCTGTCCAACGTTCAGATGGGAAAATTATTTTTGTTTACTATTTTTGTGATAAACAATCTCCAGAGCGCTATATTGCAGCAACTATTTGGGATGGAAAATGAGATTGTATTCCCTTCTAATCAGATGACAATTTTGCTTGTTAGCTGATTTGTCACCGGTGATCTTGTATTTATAGCTGTGTACGAAACAAAATTAACATTACATTTCTGAAGTGAGGATAAAAAGAAATGGAAAAAACAAACCAACCTTTATTATCTCATGCGGAATTGATGGAATTAAAGCGATGGAATACACCGACGATTTATAATGGCTGGGAGCAGATTACTAAATTGGATGCCGGTAAAGACGCCTTCAATCTGGAGGAATGCCGAGATTTCATGCCGGAAATGGGTCCGATGGTGGGATATGCAATGACTGTTGTAATAGAGCCGGGTAATTCTGAACACCCCAAACAAAATCCAAAGGCATGGAGTGAGTATCGACGATATATTGCGTCACTTTCTATGCCAAAGATAGTAGTAGTACAGGACCTGGATAAGCCACGGACATTCGGTTCATTCTGGGGGGAGGTAAACAGTAGCATTCATAAAGCCCTGGGATGTACAGGGACAATTACTGACGGTGCAATCAGAGACCTTGATGAAATGCATAATGTAGGATTCAAAGCAATCGCAAAGCGTCTTTTTGTCGGACACGCATATAGCCATCCCGTACGTTGGAATTGTAAAGTAGAGGTATTTGGACGGACCGTTAAACCTGGAGAATTGATCCATGCAGACAAACATGGATTTATTGTTTTTCCGAGCGAAGACCAAGTTCAATTGCTGGAGGCAGCTCGATTTATGGATTCTAATGAATGCCAGACGTTGATAGCGGCCGCAAGTAACTCCACTGGTTTGTCAACAGAGGAAACACTTCAAGCCATTGACACAGCATGTGATAAATTCACTATGAACACAGAAGGAAGGTTTGGTAGGAAAGGGAAATGACGAAGGAAGGGCCGCTCTGTTTCCCTTATTCAGCAGGTGAGTTTCAAGTATTAGCCGTGCAAGGCGCGCCAGACATTGAAAACGTTACCAATTTTTGTGTTTTTTATAAAGCACTGGTATTACAGAGTTTATGGAATGGGAATTTTTTCGAATTGGCAGATAATGGCCTTTCTGGTTGTAGTCCGGTTGTGCGCGAAAACTCGCGAAAATGGGGCCGTTGTTGGTGGTGCTTAGAGTGCGGGTCGCGCGCTTTGGTTGGTGGCTGGGACTTGTCCAAAAACTGCGTGGACCACAGCCGCTGTGAAGTAAAAAGAACGCTGTCACCAAGGTCTGTGCATCGTTGCCTTAATTGGATTTCGTTTTTGAGCCCGGTTCAACGAGAGCAAACCTTAGTTCAAAGATTTTTCCGTTCGGCTGACCCTTGAGATAGAGCACACCGAAGGTACCTGAGACATCCTGCGAGACACTGGGATACCAGGCACGCTCATCTCCAGGCTCGGAGATGAGCTGGCAGCCTGACTGCCAGAACTTGCCATCGAACCACTTCATGTACAACTCACCGGTGTGCTGACGCCCACCCCATCGTCCACCCGGTGTATACTTCTGGTCGCCGTAGACAACAGCAATACGAGCAGGCTTTGATGATGTATCCATACCCATCGTTGTCGTGAAGACATTCTCGGCAATGGTGGCCGGCGAGGACCAGTCAGACACTCCATACGGCGGAGAAAGCGTGCGGTAACGCAGCTCATTCTTCCACAACGTACCCGAATCCTCTATGTACATCAAGTGTACTATTCCGGTGCCTGGGCCAAACATAGCACAAAAACGCTTGTCTGAGCCGTTGATGCCGTCGGAGTTGCCAAGGTCGACTGGTTTCGACCATTCTGCGCCGTCCCAATGGAATGCATAGAAGTTGCCCGGTGTCCCGGCTTTATAGACCTGATTGTGAGTACGGTAAATAAGAACGCGTCTTCCTTCGGAAAGCGGTATATTCTCGTGACCGTCGATCATCTGGGGCTCAGGCAGAGTTATCAGATTGACCGGTGCCTGCCAATCTGTAATGTCACCCGGCTTAGTCGCGACCACAAACGCAGGGTCCAGATGTGGCTTGGACGACTCGTCAACATAGTAGTGCCGACATGTGAAAGACAAACGTCCATCCTCCTCGATCATAGTGTCCGGATAGTAGCCATAGCTTTCTCTTGGTGATAGCTTGCCCCTCGCGACTATTGATGGCGCACTCCAGGTAATGTCGCCATTTGCGATCGTTCCGCTGCGAATCATCAGATGCAATTGCTGCTCTTAGTGACAAGGTTTGTGCAATATTGGATGATGCTGCTGCAAGAGCAAAGGCTAACCGCCGCAGTACAGTCAAGCCGCAAGACCTATAGGCATTAATTGTCCATATTCAAAAAAGAAGCCGAGTTCGTCCACCGGTCCTCCACCGTGTAGGAGGAGTCGGTTATTTTCAAGAACGGCTGGCCTACAAGCAGTCAAGCAGACGTTATGTAGCTTTCTGAATCCCTCGATAGAAAAGAGGATCTTGATCGGCTTGACCCAAAGGCCTAAGGAGAATAGCACGTGAACACAGGCACAGTAAAATGGTTCAGTGAGAGGAAGGGATACGGCTTTATCGTTCCCGACGATGGTGGCAATGATTTATTTGTCCATCACTCAGAAATCCAGTCAGAGGGCACAGCAGCCCTTCGTGAAGGCCAGAAGGTTGAGTACGAGATTGGAGAAGGCGAAAAGGGTCGTCCTT
>Ga0209979_1004738_pt1 | contig 11114 bp, 8 predicted proteins | sample AnhtaG_FD_183114 | JGI IMG/M metagenome (GOLD analysis project Ga0209979, IMG submission 183114) | Deep subsurface microbial communities from Anholt, Denmark to uncover new lineages of life (NeLLi) - Anholt_01485 metaG (SPAdes) (version 2) | ecosystem: Environmental > Aquatic > Marine > Oceanic >...
ATGCCAGTTCCTTGGAGATAATAGCACGGATATCGGATTTCATGCGTCAGGTAGATAGGGAGTTGGACAGTATCCTCCTACCTGGAGACCTGTCTACTGTAGAAGGAACACAACAAATGGTCGATGCTATATTGCGCCATTTCCCTCATCAGGACGCCTTTGTCCTGACTCCGGGGATGGCTTCTTGGCTTTTGCGGCGACATCCTCCGTCTGACCTGCTCACGAAACTAGGCTACAATAACCTTAACGCATTGCTTGAGGAATATGAGCCCAATGGTGTCTTGGCTCTGGCTAGCTGGTCAGAAGAGAGGGAATATATGGAACAGATATGGGCACTGGTAAAGGAAAACGCACGCCCGGAACATTTCGGACCTAGTGCTCTGAAACCACTGGTGGTGAGCCACGAACAATTCCCCGCTCTGGTAGAGATGAAAGAAAGCGGTGCTCTTTGTAAACTCGCTGGGAAAGTAGTGATCAGTAACCTGCATAAGGGTATGGGTGGGGAATTCCCCAAGTTACACTACTTTACTCACGTTGCTAAAAATATTATTGAGGTCGAGAGGTTCGGCAAGGCATGGCAGAGATTCGCGGAGGACAAAAAAGACTTCGGTGACAAGGTAGTGAATTCACTAGAGGGTCATTGGGGTAGGGATCCCTTATCAGCCCACAATATTTTCGAAAACGGTCATCAGCGGGTGCTGGGAGAGCGGCTGAGGGAAATGGCTCAGCGAATCAGGCAAGAAGCTAAAGAAGACCCGTCCTGCCTAGCTCTGGCAGAGCACCTCAATGATGTAGCCAACTCTTATCATCTGGCTCTGACACTTGCTGACGGCACATTTATTCCTTGCTCTGCCTGGACATGGGCGAGTTATAGTTTTAAGGGTGGAACAGGATTACCTACCCCGCTTTCCTTACATGTGGAGCGGGATTGGGCTTCACGGGAATTCCTAACCGAGTATTTTAAAGCGTGGGGAGGTAAAGAGGAAGATATAGAGGAAAAGATTGTAGAGCTTATGGAACAGGGCAGGGAATGGGAGGACTTGGCTCCTATTCTACTTGGGGGAATGAAAGAGGCTGAAGGAGTAGTGCCAGAGCAAATTATCACTCAGGAGCAGTCCCCGGCAGGAGTCTTGACCCGTTTTGTGGGGAATCCCGTACTTGAGCCTAGCAAGGAGCATCCCTGGGAATCAAAATCCGTATTTAATCCGGGTGCCATAAAGCTAGACGGCAAGGTTTATCTCATTTACCGGGCCTTAGGAGAAGACAATGTTTCTCGCTTTGGACTGGCCGTAAGTGAAGATGGATTTAAGTTTACCGAAAGGCTAGAAAAACCAATATTCGAGCCAAAGGCCAAAAGCGAGGAGCAAGGGTGTGAAGACCCGCGGCTGACCCTCATTGATGATCGTATTTATATGGTTTATACCGCTTACGATGGTTTGGTTGCTCAAATCGCCTTGGCATCTATCGGAGTTAACGATTTCCTGAACCATCGCTGGGGAACTTGGCAAAGACACGGCCTTGTTTTCCCTGGGTTTACTGACAAAGACGGCACATTATTTCCCGAACGCTTTGATGGGCAGTTTGCCATGCTCCATCGCGTTGATCCGCATATATGGATAACCCTTTCTTCCCATCTGCGTTGTCCTTGGTCCCGTAAAAGACACAGAATAGTGGCAGGAGCAATGTCTGGGATGACTTGGGATGGGAATAAAATCGGTGCCGGTGCTCAACCGATCAAGACTAAGTATGGCTGGCTACTCCTCACTCATGGTGCCGACCATGCTCATGTCTATCGGCTAGGAGTGATGCTGCTTGATTTAGCTGATCCAACCGTAATCCTTTATCGTTCACCTAATCCTATTCTTGAACCCAAGGAAATGTGTGAAGTGGGAGAAGCTGGTAAGTGTTTGGTACACAATGTCGTTTTTACCTGTGGAGCAGTGCCACGGAATGCTAACAAGGAAATACTTGATGCCGAGGACGAAGTCTTAGTTTATTACGGTGCCGCAGATACGGCAATATGTGTTGCCACAGCCAAAATCGCTGACTTAATCCCTATCGGTAACCTGAGCAATCCAGTATAGATTAGACACAGCTTCGTCTATTGCAGCCGGCAAGTGTAGCAAAATGAATCTATTTGGACTCTTTACCCCCAAGCCCACTATCTCTGACCAGGAAGTAGCCACAGGGCTGCGCTGGCTGACCTGGGAAGGAACAGTTTCTCTGGGCTTCAACAGTATTACTACCAGCGGCATTTTGGTTGCATTTGCCCTGGCACTTGGTGCTGACAACTTCCAGATTGGTATTCTGGCAGCTATTCCGTTCATTATGCAGATTCTCCAGATACCGTCAATCTGGCTCGTAGAGAAATTTCGGCGGCGCAAGGCAATCGCTGTTATATCTTGGTTCACGGCACAACTATTATGGTTCCCCATCGCAGTCATTCCCATTCTTCTCCAGGTTCCCAGTGGGAGTGCAATATCACTACTACTGATGTTAATGGCAGTTCGTGGACTATTAAGCGCCGTCTGCAACTCTGCCTGGAATGGCTGGATTCGTGATTTGATCCCGCAGCCAATACTTGGACGCTTTTTCTCAGCGCGGCTGTCGAGGGCAACTATTGCGGGAGTGGTCTTCAGCCTCGGTGCCGCCTTCTTCATAGACTACTGGCGTGGACAGGTACCAAGCGAGAGCGCAGTTTTTGGTTACACCTATGTCCTTCTCTTCGGCGCTTTGTTCCTCGGGCTGGCCAGCCCGGTGTTCATGTCGCTCATGCCGGAACCGTTAATGCAACCTGTAATGGGACCTCAGCCCTCGATAATGCAGAGACTTTCCGCACCGTTTCGAGATGCAAACTTCAGACGGTTGATACAGTTTCTGTTTTTCTGGGGCTTTGCCTCAAATCTGGCAATCCCCTTTTTCGCCGTCCACATGCTTCAGCGGTTGGGATTGCCTGTTTCGTGGGTTATTGGCCTTAGCATCTTAAGTCAGATGTTCAGCATATTGTTTCTTCGTGTCTGGGGCCCTTTAGCTGACAGATTTGGTAGCAAGGGAGTCCTCTCGTTGTGCGCATCCCTTTACCTTCTGGTAATCCTAGGCTGGATATTCACCACTATGCCGGAGGGGTACTTTCTGACCATGCCTCTGTTGGTAATCTTACATATCCTTGCTGGTATTGCTAACGCCGGAGTTATCCTTACACTAAGCACAATCGGCCTAAAACTAGCACCACAAGGCGAATCGACTTCTTATCTTGCCGGGGCGTCTTTAGCCACCAATCTTGGAGCTGGGGTGGGACCACTGTGTGGAGGTCTCCTGGCAGACTTTTTCAGTGTGCGTCAACTTAATCTGACCTTCACCTGGATTGACCCGGTCAGTTCTATTCAGCTTCCGGCTCTTAGTATCATTGGTCGTGATTTCCTTTTTGGTATCGCTTTCATTGTGGGCTTGATTACTTTGGGTGTCCTGGCTCGCATCCGTGAGGAAGGAGAGGTCGGTCGTGAAGCAATCCTTGAGTCAATGATGACGCCGATACGCGAGTTCTCACGACCTATGAGCTCAGTACCAGGATTTGCCTTTCTAAGTAACTTCCCCTTCGGCTTTCTCAAGCGGGTGCCAGTTCCCGGATTGGATGTGGCGATAGGCGTTACCGTCTATGAAATAGCTGAGATGGCCAGAGCAGCTACCTCAGCCACGGTACGTGGCCGAAGAGTAACCAAGAGATTAGGCAAGGCACTGGAGAGTGGTCTGGCTGGAATATGGAAAGCCAGGGAAGAAGTGAAGGAACATGGCATTGAGATCACACGGCAGGCAGCGCGTGGCGCGATGCATGTTGTTAATGAGAAGCCTCTGGCCATGGAACAACTAGCGGGTCCAGTAATAACGGGTGTCGTGCAAGCCTCAAGCAAGGCTGGTGTGAATCCTTTGAACGGTATCTTGGGAGCCAGTCAGGGAATCATTCAGGGGGCAGCCGAAACGGAAGCTGACCTTGGTGAGGCTGCGCTCCAGACAATAGAGGCAGCTAGGGAAGTTGCGGCACAAACTGGCCTGTCTGAGGAAGCGGCGGTGGCTAAAGCAGTTGAGGGCGTATTGCTGGCTGCGGAGGCAATTGGACCAGAAGCAGTAGCTGAAGTAGCAGAGTCTTTACCCGAGGAGGTATTACCGTTGAGCGATAAAGAGGTAGAACGTGATGGATAGCGCTTCCTGCTAAGTAAGATTCGCAAGCGTGCGATGCCATATGGGTTAGCTGTAGAATACAAATACGAAGTCAAGGAGGTGACACCGTGATAAAATCTGCTTTTTATCTTGCCCCGGATGCTAAGCTACCTCAACAGGTCGAGATAGACCAGATAAGCAACCTTCTGGGTACTGGTAAAGGACTACTATGGGTAGACATAGAGGATACGACGAGCGAAGACGCGCAGTTTCTTATGGATGTTTTTCGTTTTCATCCCTTAGCAGTGGCTGACTGTGTTAGCAAGAACATCCATCCGCCCAAAATAGATGAATTTGAGGACCACCTTTTTATTATCGTCCATGGCATCAACTACCACGTTGAGTCTGATGTGGTAGAGACCACGGAACTGGGTCTCTTTATAGGGAAAAACTACGTGGTTACTAGCCATGTCATTCCTATGAGGTCAGTGACATCTACCATCGAACGGTTGCAGGTAGACGGACGCCCTATGCGCCGGGGAGCTGACATGTTGGCTCACGATATAATAGACGTCTTAGTGGATAACATCATGCCGACAATTGACGAATTGGACCAGAAGTGCACCGATATTGAATCAGAGGTAGTTGAACATCCAAGAAAAGAGACATTAAGTTCCATCATGCAGCTCAAACGAAGCATATTGGCGTTGAACCGAGTTATGTCGCCCCAGAGGGAACTGGTAAATAGCCTTGCTCGTGGTGACTATCCCTTGATAAGCAAGAGAGCCCATATCTACTACCGCAATATATACGACCACCTAGCGCGAATCGAGATGCTTACTCAAGGCCTCAGAGACCTGGCTGACAGCGTGCTTGCCACGCATCTATCTTCAGTGTCCAACCGCATGAATGAGGTAATGAAGGTACTTTCCATAGTGGCAGCTATTTTTCTGCCTCTAACCCTACTAGCCGGAATATACGGCATGAACTTTGCTAATATGCCAGAGCTGCAGTGGCGATATGGATACTTTGTCGTTTGGGGTGTAATGGCGCTGGTAGCCCTCTCACTCATAGCCTTTTTCAGAAAGCGGAAATGGCTCTGAGGTTGTTAGCTAAGAACTACTGCTGGGGAGAAATCAGGTTTGCTCACAGCGATAGAAATATAACTTCAAGATTATGAAAGGAGGCTGCAAATGAAAATACTTCTTGTTGTTGATGGTTCGTCCTATTCTGACATGGCAACCCGGATGCTGAAGGCCCTTCGTCCTCCCTCGTCAACTGAAGTCACGGTTATGACAGTCGTGCCTGAGCATACTTTCTTGGGAGGTATTACCCTTGGCAAGATTAGAGACGCTTCGGTGAAAAAGGAGGCACAGCAAGAAAAAGCTCTCGAACTACTCCGAAGTCCAGTTCAGACACTCAGTGCTGGCAAACTGAAGGTGGATAGTCTGGTATGCTGGGGAAACCCAACTAAAGAAATCTTGAAGGTGACAGAGGAGAGCGGTTTCTCCTTAGTCGTAATGGGAGCCAAGGGGCTGACAGACCCGCCCACCTTCCGTCTCGGCAGTGTTGCCCAAACAGTGATGAGACATGCAAGGGCTAGTGTTCTGCTGGTCAGGGAAAAGAGTGCGACCGCGAATCAAGCCTTGCCGACCAAAAAGAAGACTGCCGCCGTTGGTCGAGTTTTACTTGCCACCGATGGTTCAAAGTATTCGGACATGGTAACCCAGTTTCTCTTAAACCTGCGCTTGCCGCGGCAGAGCCAAGTTATTGTGGTGACAGCACTTCAGTCCCATCTTGCAGCATGGGTAAAGACGCCAACACTCGACTTTCGAACTAACCAGGAGATACTTGCCAGGCTACAGGCAGCCGAAGAAAGCGAGGCACGGAAGATAACGGCTAAGGCAGAGAAACAATTCCAAGCAAAAGGATACAAAACTGCATCCGTAGTGATAAGGGGAGGAGCAGCTGAGTCCATACTAGCGTCTGCCAAGGAATATAAACCAGATATTATTGCGCTTGGGAGTAGGGGTCTATCTGGAATCGAGTCACTCCTCTTGGGCAGTGTAGCCGAGAGGGTAGCCAGATATGCCAACTGCTCGGTGCTAATTGGGCGTGCGCCGAGATCCGGGAACAGTCAAGTCACTCCAAAAGTCGGTTGAGAATTTGAGGGTAGTCTTCCCTGAAGCCATGTAGTAAAATTAAGGAAGTGGTTACACTGTTTTTAGGGATTGGATGATGTGTATCGAAAATACGAACATCGCTGAACATTTTGGAGCAGTCAAAATTTATGGGTTAAGACGCATCCTAGAGCTTGACTCTGGGACAGTGACCACACCTGCTGCCAAGGAAAAACCTGATTCACAGAAGGTCACTATTGAAAGCATCCAGAACATTGAGCAGAGGATGGCTATTATCCTACCTATCAAAAATGAAGACCTCAAGGTCTTTGAAGGCGTGCTTTTAGGGATACCTCACGATTGCCTAATGATTGTTATTTCCAATAGTGATCGTGAGCAAGTAGACAACTTCAGAAGCGAACAGGACGTCTTGAGCCGCTTTTGCTGTGCCACAGAGCGACAAGCTCTTATGGTGCACCAAAAGGACCCGGCATTGGCTCGTGCGCTAGAGGAAGCTGGCTATGTTGAGGTTCTTGATGATGGGGGACTGGTTCGTAATGGGAAAAGTGAGGGCATGATAGTGGGGATACTTCTTGCTATGCTGAGTGGCAAGGAATACGTTGGCTTCATTGACACCGACAATTATATCCCGGGAGCCGTCTGGGAATATGCCAAACACTACGCCGCTGGCTTTTCTCTGCTCGACTCTCCCTATGCCATGGTAAGGATATTGTGGCGTTATAAACCAAAGGTCACTGGGGAACTTTACTTTCGTCGTTGGGGCCGTGTCTCAGAAATAACTAACCAGCACATAAATCATCTCTTGTCCAGCAAGAGTAATTTTGAGACCGAAATCATTAAGACAGCCAACGCAGGTGAGCATGCCATGAGTTTGGAACTAGCAAAAAGGCTAACCTATGCCTCTGGCTACGGCGTTGAAACCCAAGAGCTTATATCTGTCTTAGAGCAGTTTGGAGGTATACTGCCATTAACCGAGAAAGAAGTGGCTGACAAAGGTGTAGAAATCCTGCAGACAGAAACCATTAATCCCCATTTGCATAAGGAAAAAGGAGGGGAACACTTGCTCAAGGAGATGTTATTGCCCAGCCTAGCTGTTATTTACCACAGCCCATTATGTGAAGATTCGACCAAACATTTAATTGTAGAACAACTAAAGAGACAAAGGTGTCTCTCCGCCCGCAAGGATGTGCCTCGTGTTAGGCTTATGCCACCTCCGCAGAGAGCGGATATGGCAAAGCTTGCCAATGCTATCGACAGGCAACTGCCACTCTATCTGATGCCCAGCGGCACAATGCTGGACGGGGAAACCCCGGCTTTTGGGAAAGTAGCCAAAGCCCCTAGTGATGTCAGAGAGGTGATCTTTACTGATTTGGATGGTACCTTGCTACATCCGGTCACCTATTCATATACGCCAGCACTGGATACATTGAGAGTTCTTCAAGAAAGAGGGACACCAGTCATTTTTTGCTCGGCCAAAACTTACAGCGAACAGCTTACTTATAGGCAAGAACTGGGTATAATCGATCCCTTCGTAGTTGAGAATGGTGGTGCTATCTTTATTCCACGGGACTACTTCCGCTTACCCTTCGCTTACGACAGAGAGGTTGATGACTGTCTCGTCATAGAGCTTGGTAGTCCCTACGAAGAAATAAGGCTTGGACTCGACCGAGCAAGGCAACAATCGGGGCTTGCTATTATTGGGTTTGGCGACATGAGCAACGAAGAAGTGGCTGTTAAGGCCAACTTGAGTTTAAAGGCAGCTGAGCTTGCGAAGCAGAGGGAATATAGCGAAACTATCATTTTGGAAGGCGACCGCCAACAGGTCAACAAGGCATTAGATGCTATCAAGAACGCCGGTTTGGATTACACCTTTGGTGGCCGATTCTACGAGGTAATGGTAGGTAATGATAAAGGAAGAGCGGTAAGAATCATAACTAAATTCTATAGGCTTAACTTCGGTGAAGTGGTAACCATCGGCATTGGCGATAGTGAGAATGACCTGCCAATGCTGGCAGCGGTGGATAAGCCTCGACTGGTGCAGATCCCGAAGAATCGCTGGGCAGCCATCACAGTACCAAATTTGAAGCGGGTAAGAGGCATTGGTCCTAATGGTTGGCGCAAGACAGTTAGAGACTTAGTATTGCGCTGATTCATTTGACACCGACAGAGTCTTCAGACACAACACCGCAGATAACCTCGGTCTCTCTCGCCATGCGACATGCCCCAGCGGTTCAACTTGGCTTCCAGAGGTTGGTTACTCTCCTATCCTCCAGAATATCGAAGAGTCACCTTTCAGCTGGATCTCGAGAGCTATATTCGACCCCATGACCTGCTGAGCCAGCTTTACTTCCTTGTTTCTTCCCTCCGCAGCGACAATGTCTCAAACTCTCTAATGAATTTCTAGTGTTTCTCTAATGGCATTCTAAGGCGAAGGTTCTAGAATGAAATTAGCAGTCTAAGCCTTAGAGTGCTAATCAGGCATGTAAGACGAAGAGGGTAGAGCTGCTAGGCCTCGCCTATGGGGGAATGCAATGAGAGGAGGGTTCGTTCAAAAGCGCTGCCCTAAATGTAGCGGCAATATCTATCCGGACAGGGATCTCTATGGCTGGTATGAGCAGTGTCTGCAATGCAGTCATATTCACTACTTGGAAACCGTAGTTGAGGTACGAGAAAAAGTAGGCAAAGCCGATCTTGGGCAAGCTCAGGGAAGCGCCTGAGGGAATAAAATAAATGTAGTAAATTGAAGGAGACAAAACTCAACACTTAAGGAGGCAAAAAGATGGGTTTATTCAAAAAGAAGCAGCAGCCTACTATTACCGAAATTAAGTGTACGGCAGAAGGGTGCTCCTTTACCTGCAACGACCTTAAAACACTGAAGAAGCACACAGACTGGAAACATCCCGAGCTGCCACAGAGCGTGAAAAAAGTCTAATGCAACTAAGAGATAATCTTGTAAAAAGGGATTTGTATTTATTCTGGGGTATGCACCCCAGCGCAAAGTTTAGTAAGCCTATCATTAACTATGTCTTGGATTGCAATAAAAGAGAGCTTGAAATTGTGCTTCAAGCCGTGGTGGAAGCTGGGTTGGTAGAAACGCATATCCAGAACGGAGTGACGTTGTACTCGCTAACAACGAATGAGGAAAAACGCAGGACAATTTTGGAATTTGCCAGGCATGGCCATAACTGTTGTTAGCCTGTGATTATATATATGATTATAGCAATGGCGACAAGTAGCAAAAGCACTAGTTGTAACAAGAGGTGAAAGAAGAGATGCACCTACATTGGCGAAATGAAAACGAAGCCAAGCGGCTGCCCAGAGCTATTCAAGAATACATGCAGCGCCGGTTCAACCTGTTACCTGAGTATCTTAAGTTACTCAGGTGCTTTGAATATGACGGTCAGGTTAATGGCAAACAAGTGAGGCGTGTCAGGATATTTAGTCCCAGTAAGGCACTTGAGAAGAAACTCTTAATAAAAACCAGACAGGACCTGGAGCAGCATCCCGAGCTGCTGTTCTACGAGGGATATATTGACAGCGAGGGGAACGCTTACGTGGCTGACCGGCAAGCACCAAGCAGTAGGGTCAAGGCTGCTTAGAGCGATTCTTCCAAGATAACGCTACTATTGACTAGTAACTATAGGGAGGGATTGGAAATGGTTAAAATAACTGCGAAAGTTGCTGAAAGGATGCTAGGAGAGGCTCCTAATGGCAAGCAGTTTTATTGCATTGACGGAAGGGTCGTGAAAAACCTGCTAGAACTGGAATTAGCTCTTAAGGAGATGAGTGAGGAAACCTTCTGCTATCACTCTAACGAAACCAAGAGTGACTTTAGCAACTGGGTAAAGGATGTAATTGGCGATGAAAAACTATCCCGGGACCTGCAAAAGAGCGCCGGCCGAACACGGGCAGTTAAAAAAGTCGCTGACAGAATAGCATGGCTAAGTAGCAAGACCATGGCAAATAGCTGATACCGAGATGGGGAGCCGACGTAGAGTGACGGCAACAGATTAGTAAACAACTTATATGTAAATACTAAAAAGTGAAAGAAGGACTAAAATGACAAGACTAGCAACCACAATAGAAAGCCAGACCTCGGGTGAGAAGGAGGAAGAACCTCCTGGTAAATCTGCTGTTCATAGCGATCTTGAAGAAAAACCTCCAAGTAATAGAGCTTCAAACAGATATAGGTTTTTCGGGCATATATCAGATAGCACATGGAATGACTGGAAATGGCATTTCCGGGACAGAATTACCAGTGTAGAGCAACTAGCTCAATTCATCCCCATATTAATTGAAGAGCAGGCGCAGCTCAGGTTAGTAACCATGCGCTATCCCCTCTCGATTACACCTTACTACCTATCGCTGATCAACCCAGATGACCCTGATGACCCGATAAGAAAACAGGCAATACCTTCCATTCTGGAAATGACCATGAGTTCAATGGGTGTGGAAGACCCACTGGATGAGAAAAGAGGCTCCGTGGTGCTGGGACTGGTTCATCGCTACCCTGACCGGGCACTTATGGTACTTACGGACATCTGCCCCATGCTCTGCCGACACTGCACTCGCAAGAGAGAATGGCGAAACGGCAGCTGGGTGCGCACCGCAGATGAAGTCGAGGCCATGCTGGACTACATTCGCCAGCACAATGCCATCAGGGATGTTATTATCTCCGGCGGTGACCCCCTAACTCTTTCCACACAACGCCTGGAGGATATTATCTCTAAAATCAGAAGAATAAAGCATGTTGAAATAATACGTATCGGTACCAGGTTCCCTGTGGTGCTACCTCAGCGCATCGATGATGAACTGTGT
>Ga0209979_1004739_pt1 | contig 11112 bp, 9 predicted proteins | sample AnhtaG_FD_183114 | JGI IMG/M metagenome (GOLD analysis project Ga0209979, IMG submission 183114) | Deep subsurface microbial communities from Anholt, Denmark to uncover new lineages of life (NeLLi) - Anholt_01485 metaG (SPAdes) (version 2) | ecosystem: Environmental > Aquatic > Marine > Oceanic >...
AAGCGACAGACGTATATTCTCTCAGAGGAGCTGATCGAGGCGGTGAAGGATTATGCCCAGAGGAAGGGGATCCCCATCACGGAGGCCATAAACGAGATCATCAGGAGGGGATTGACAGAGGGATAGCCACTTCACGGATGGAAAGGACAAAACGCATGGCCGACAACATCCTCTACTGCGGCGATAACCTGGATATCCTCCGGGATTACATTAAGGGCGAGACGGTAGACCTTATCTACCTGGATCCGCCGTTCAAGTCGAATCAGGCCTACAACGTCCTCTTTGCTGAGCAGAACGGCTCACGGTCCAAAGCCCAGATCAAGGCGTTTGAGGATACGTGGCGATGGGACCAGGGGGCGGCTGAGGCTTATACCGAGGTCATTGAAAAGGGGCCAGAGCGAGTATCAAAGGTGATGCAGGCGTTTCACACCTTTTTGGGCGAGTCTGACATGCTGGCCTATCTGTCGATGATGGCACCTCGTCTGGTGGAACTGCGACGGGTACTGAAGCCCACAGGCAGCATCTATCTTCACTGTGATCCAACGGCAAGCCACTACTTGAAGATGCTCATAGACGCCGTCTTCGAGCCAGGCAATTTCTGCAATGAAATCGTTTGGCATTACCGCAAGTGGCCTACGGGAAAGTATACCTTCCAAAGGAATCACGACGTGATACTTTTCTATGCGCGCTCTGACAGCCGCGGACGGACTTTCAATCAATTGTTCATGGAGCGTGCACCCTCGACCCTGAAGCGATTCGGAAAGGCCAAGATTGTCTCTGGGTATGATGAGACTGGCAAGCGAATCCCTTCACAGACTGAGCCCCACGACTCGGAAGGGGTTCGTCAAGATGATGTATGGGACATCGGACGTGTTCCGCCTATCAAGCAGCTCTTCCCCACCCAGAAACCCGATCCTCTCCTCGAGCGCATTATCAAGGCCAGTAGCAACGAGGGCGACACTGTCCTCGATCCTTTCTGCGGCTGCGGCACAACGATAGTCGTGGCCCAAATGCTCAAGCGCCAGTGGATCGGGATCGACATCACCCACCTGGCCGTGACGCTCATAAAGCACAGACTTCAAGACATGTTCGGAAATCAAGTCAGTTACAAGGTCATAAGAGAACCCGTTTCCCTGCCTGACGCCGAGGCCCTGGCCCGGCAAGACCCGTATCAGTTCCAGTGGTGGACGCTGGGCTTGGTGGGAGCCCGGCCCGTGGAGCAAAAGAAAGGAGCAGATCGGGGGATTGACGGCTGCCTCTACTTCCACGACGAGCCTAAGGGCAGGAAGACGAAGAAGATTATTCTCTCAGTCAAGGCGGGGCATACAGGAGTTGCGCACGTCCGTGAGCTTCGTGGTGTTGTGGAGAGGGAAAAGGCGGAGATAGGGGTGCTGATCACGCTCCAGGATCCCACCCGACCGATGAGGACAGAGGCAGCGAGTGCGGGCTTCTATGACTCACCGTGGGGCAGCAGGTACCCGCGCATGCAAATCCTGACCGTGGGTGAGCTCCTGGAAGGCAAGGGCATCGATTACCCGCCGTCCAGTCAGGTTAACGTTACTTTCAAGAAGGCTCCGAAGGCCAAGGGCAAGGAGCTGAAAGCAGAGCTTTTGCCTTTCATGGGGGAGAACCTCTGAAAAACGTTGAAGGGGTTAGACTAAAATAAGGTTTTGTTTAGTCTATAGAAAATTGGAAGCCCTGGTCATAAATAAGCATTTATGGTTGGATGTATCGAAATAGATAAACCCGCAAGGAGTGGACATGAAAGAACAAGAAATCCCTTGACTTTCTTGGGGTACCAGCGTATTATTACCGTACAAAGACGAAGGCCGGTGATACATGACATATCACCGGCCCCAAATCCAAAAGATCGCTGGCTAAGGGATCTTTTCTGGACGGCTATAAGATAGCCAATTTTCTCAGCGATGTCAAGCAAAAAAAGCACAGACGATCCCTTGGCAACGATTTTACGCAGGGGAAGGTCTGTGCTTTTTTTGCTTGGACCGGTGGAAAGGAGGCTGATCCGTTGGAACGCCGAGCGGAGAGACCGTGGGACGGGGATCCGGATTTTCCGGAGTATAAAGCCTCGTTCGTGCGGGACTATTCGGGGCCGTATGCGATCCAGTGGCCAGGGAAGCGATGGTCCACCCGCTCCCGTCCTGTTTCCGATCCGCTGATCTGGGCGCATCTCGAAGGCAAGTATTGGCTGGGGACGAAAGCCCCCTGGTATCCTCGGTTCGCCTACGTGGACCTGGACGATCCGGACGAAGCCACCTTAGACCGCGTGACGGGGACGCTGGGGCTTTCCGAGGGGCAATACCACGTCTGCACGTCGCCTTCCTATCCGGAGACGGGGAACGTGCACCTGATCTTTGCGCCTCGGTATCGGGGCAAGCCGGCCACCAAGAAGCTGATCCGGACCGTCCTTGAATCCCGTGTGCGGCGGAGCGGGGGCGAATTGTATCCGCAGACTCGGAGAAAGTTTCGGTTGCCTTTTGGCCGGGATCAGTATATCTTAGACGTGGCAGATGGCGAGCTTTGTGCGCCGCTTCCGTATGGATGGAGAGAGGCGTTGCAGTGGGTCTTTAAGGTAGAGCCGCTGGCATTGGAGCGGTTTCCGCATCAATTGGACCTGGGACTTGCTGCACCGGCGGCGCATTGGACCCGAAGAAAAGAGGCGGAGCAGCTGCTCGAGCATGGGCTGCTTGGTCCGGGCACACGACACGATTCCTGTCTGACGTTGGCCATCTATTTGTTCCGGTTGAATTGGGATACTTCGGATACCCGGGCAAAGCTCAAGTGGTGGATGAAGACCCGGCACAACCGGTTTTCCAAGGAGGTGAACCGGGGGCGTTGGTGGGTCGTGCATCGGGAGATTGACGACATCGCGTCTTGGGTGTATGAGACCTACGGTCGCGGTGGCATCTATCCGGACACGACGCACAACATCGAGGGGTGGATCACGCCGAAGGATATGCGGTTTATCGGGGAGGTGTTTCCGGGAAGTATCGTGAATCAGCGTCGCTTGTTCAAACTGATCAGCTACTATCGCCCCCGCTCGGTGTATCCCTGGGTGTTTATTCCTCGATGGCGGTGGTTTGAGATCTCCGATAAGAGGAGCTACCGAAAGTTTCGAGCCGATCTTGAGAATCGAGGGTTGTTGGACTCGGATCACCGGTACAAGATAGGAGAGTTCTCGAAGCGGTTTCGGCTGCATCTTCCCGCCGCGACGTCTCTGGATCGGATCGAGGAAGACTCCCGGGCCATCCAGAATTTCCCGGAGGCGGCATTACGGAGTTTTGGAGGGCCCAGAGAAGTCAGGGACGCACTGAGACTGTCCAGACTGGCCACCTGGCGCCTATTTGAGGCGTTTCAAATTGGGTACACTTAATAGCGTTTACAAGGGGGGCGCGAAGCGCCTCGGTTCTCGGAAGGCGGGCGGTTTGTTGGGGGTGGTGGGCCTTTGGGTTTTGACGTTCTGTTTTCTTTCATGGGGGTAAGGTGTCTATCCCGGGACTGACCTACCTGCCAGGTCCAGTTTTGTGTACCTGAGGATGCGGGTATGCTCCCAGGGGGCCGGGGCTCCGGCGCGCCCACGTAAAGCGTCGGGATACTCTTTGGCATCTTTCGCAGGCATCTTTCCCCTAACAACAGGAGATAAAAATGAGAGCAAACATAGTAGCCCTGCTATTGGGACTGGTACTCTTTACTGCTCCGGTCTGGGCAGCGAAGATCCATCTTAAAGATGGGACCGTGGTTTCCGGGAAGGTGGAGAAAGTTGACTCCGAGAAGGTAGAGCTAGTAACCCCGCTTGGGATTTTAATGACGATCCCGATGCAGAGCGTAAGCTCCATAGAGTATGAGCCAGGGGAGGCGCCCCCGGTTTTGGTGGCCAAGATCCACCTCAAAGATGGAAGTACGATCTCGGGAAAGATAGAGAAAGGTGACTCTGAGAAGGTAGAGGTGGTAACCGCTGTTGGCGTCAGGATGACTATTCCTATGGAGATCATCAGTTCTATAGAGTACGAGCCAGGGGAGATTATAACACCAAAGCCTCCTCGCCCGGAAAAGGCTGTCGAGGGCCCCCGACAGCTATCTCAAGAGTCGTCTTCAGAGGTTTTTTCCTCACTCCATGCGCTTGTGGGGGAAGAGGTGATAATTCGGCCTAAAGATGGAGACGATATTCCAGCGATTTTGAAAGGCGTTTCGGAGACGGAAAGGAAAATTGCATATAAAGCAGTCCGTAGATTTTTCGGTAAGACAACATTGGGGTCTAAACAGATTTTGGGGTTAGAAGAGGTTAGCTATATTGAGACGGGAGAAGGACAGAAGCTAAGTATGGAAGATATCCATAAAGCCATGAAAGAGGGCAGAGAGAGTTTTGCGAAGTTAAAGCCCTCTTTAGCTCGCCGTTCTATCCAATATAGAATGGTTGGAGATGGCGTCTCATTGGGGGCAGGCATAGCACGGATATATGCTCTAAATAGCGCCGGGGATGCTGTTGCGGCAGCCGAGGAATCTTCGCGGTCTGGGTATTGGGGTAACTACGAAGAGGTAGAAAGGCATGTACAAGATGCCGAAGGGATGACCAAGCTGAATAACTACCTTGTCATAGGTGCAATGGTATGGTGGCTTGGAGTGGGCTTAGCTGAGAGTAAGGAGGAGGAAGAAAACTTTAAGAGGTTCACAGTGGAGAAAGCATCTGGAGTTAGAATCTTCAAGCTAATTGGAGAGGTAGCAGACATTTCAGGGTCAATCCTATGCTGGTACTATAGCTATAAAGCTAACTCGGAGCTTCAACTGGATAATTATAGTAGAGCAGAAGAATTCTATAAGACGGCTACAACGTGGGCGGTGGTTTCGGCCGCGGGAGCATTTTCAGAGGTATTTGCTGATTTCCTGTATCTCGAAGCGGCAGCTCAGCCGGAGAGTTGGAAGGATAGAGGAAATTTGTCTCTTAACACGAGATTTAGGGAGGGATCGCCTTTCGTTGTGCTTTCGTATAGCTTTTAGGCGGTGCGTGCCTCCTCCCAGAGGAAGAGATGAGTCGTTTGCCTTTTCGTCCCCGTTCAGGTGGGTAGTGTTATGCTTCCTGAGAGAGTTCCTTTTTTGTCGGCGTTGGGGGGACGTCAATGAGGCACGCGCGGGCGTTGACTATTTCAAGCGCCAGTTTACATAATCGGATTTTATACGTCACCACGTAGTTCGGTTGTGGTGCGGATAAAATCGATTATGTAAGGGTCAGGGTGCGGATCGGAAGGGAGACTTGCGCCCCACAAGCTACCCGGAAGGTCGGATGGAAAGGGGGGGGAGGGGGAACTTGGGCGGTCAGAGAGGGCGTGGCTGTTTCCAATTCTGTCCATTCCGCTTCCTTGGCTTCGAATCGAAGGGGCTAATTTTTTTGTTGACATTTAAACATGGTTTGCTTATCCTTTGCCAAGGCTCGTATTATGGCGCGGGCTTGCTCCAGAGGTTCTCTAGGGTGAATTCCCTTCCCGTATTTGTCGGTTTCAATATTTCCTTTGTTTCTGCTTAAGGTCTTGTATTTCTTCTATAACTTCAACAGAGACGGTGATGTTTCCGTAATATAAAACGGCATTTAGGCCGTATAATCCTATGTTAGGCGGAAAGGAGACAAATTGAAAGGCATTATCCTTGGCATACGAAAGCACCCGTGGACATCACTTGTCTATTTCTTTGCCTCTTTCAGTGTGCTTTGGACTCTCATTGAGGGATTAACCCATTTCATACCAACACTCAATATCCGAGGAGTTCCGTCTCTTCTCGTCGTTGTGGCCATTGGCATTGTCCACTCGGCATGCAGAATCCGTCGCCCATCCTCGGTTACCTTCAGTATTACCCACACAAACACCAAGATTCAGATCAAGTTTGGTGACCTTTTCTGTGAGGACGGAGTAAGATGTATTGCGGTCAATGAGTTCTTCGACAGTGAATTGGGGCTTCCCGTCTCCAAGAACAGCCTTCATGGGATTTTTCTTTCTCGCTGTTTTGGAGGGCATCCTGACTCGTTTGACAAGATCGTTTCTGCTGAACTTGTTGATGCTCTGTCCCAGACGGTGCATAGGAAACAGGGAAAGGAAGCGAGATATTCCATTGGTACGACAGCAAATGTGGCTATCAACTCAGACCGCTACTTGTGTTTTGCTCTTTGTCGCACCGATATCACAACTCTCAAGGCCGAAGCAGATGTCCCGATGCTTTGGCAGGCCCTTGAGGGGCTCTACGGCAAAGCTCGACACTCTCTTGGGGGTGCCTCCCTTGTCTTGCCTCTTGTCGGAAGCGGCCTGTCAGGCATAGGCCTGCCTGCCCGAGATCTTTTGGACTTAATCGTACTCTCGATCATTGCGGAAAGTAAAAAGAAGCAAATAGCAACACTCATCAAAATAATACTTACATCTGATCGGTTTGATGAAGTAGATCTTGCCGAAGTCAAAAAATATTGGAGGTGACATTCATTATGGCATACAGAAACGGAAACTATTCGGCTTTCTATGTTGATGAACCATTCAATGAAAGCAACCTTGGGGCTCACTCAACCAAGGACTTTGTGTACTATAATTTGCTCAGAGCATGGAAAGGTGCCGATGCGTCATTCCCATTCATTGATTCACACAACAAGAATTACAACGTTAGAGACGGAAGTGACTGGGAAAAAACTCTTAAGCCAAGGATTCGTGACCGGCTCAATAACTCTAAGAATATTGTTCTATTCCTGAGTTCAATCACCAAGAGTTCGAGGGCCATTCGCGAAGAAATTGATTTCGGAATAAACACTAATGGTCTGCCAGTTATCGTCGTTTATCCTGAATACAGTGAGAAATCGGACATAATCAACTGCTCTTCAAAAACAATTAAGCAGAAAATCAAGGATCTGTGGGACAAGCTACCGATCTTCCGCAATTCGATGGGTGACGTGCCAACATTGCACATTCCGAATAAGAAATCATTGATCAAGAAGGCGCTCGAACATGAAGACCTCATGGTCAACACTAAGTGCGATCCCAGTGTTTTCTTTTATCCATGCTAGGGAATTTCTTCAGCCATTTGACCCTTGCCTAACAAGGCTAATGCAGCCGACGCAAAAAGCCGCGCGGCTGATTAGCGCCGTTAGACGGACGAGATCGTCGCTCGCGTTGTCAGTTGCCACACAGAGGAGGCCAACCATGAAGTTGATGAGACTGAGCTTGGTTCTATGCATTCTTGTGGGGCTTGCCCAAGCACCAACCGCTTTTGCGGAAAACAAGCTGGAGAGTTGGTACACCTATTGGGGACTAGGGTATGCTGACAATGCATATCCGGATGATTTGGAGGAGGTACTCGATGATTTGGAGGACCTTCCAGGGGTCGATCATCTGGCTCTGAGCCTGGACATGTTCGGTTTCTATTGGCCCAGAAGCGACAGAACGCTGGTCGGAGGAATAGTCAACGGAAGCGCGGATACTTATGAGGTAGTGGGTATAGAAATGAACATATACAACTATCTATACGCCTTCAGCCTGATACACTTCTTAACCAATAGAATAGGCCAAGGTCCGTTCGTAAGGGCGGACGTTGGGCTCGCGAGGCATGTGGCGAAGACCAATATTTTCGGTGTCAAGGATGACGCGGCAAGCGACTGGGGCACGGGCATCTTACTGGGTGGTGGAATGGGTTTTCCAGTGACGAGTGGTACGCGAGTACTTCTGAATGGGAACTTGGCACTCAGGAGAGTGGAGGGAGACGTCACGACGACGATCGGGATATCCATAAACGGGCTGTTCTAGACGTGGCGTGTTGCGCCAGCGCCCGCCTGTTGGGATGGCTTCCGAGAGATCTGTCGTACCCAGTTCGTGCTAACGGTGGCCTAGATTTGACTCGCATCAAGGCACGGCCCTGCTGTGACCTGTGGCTCCGTGTAGTGATTAGTGACAGTCAAGGATGCCAGGTAGTCGAGCGCTCGGGGTCAGGGGTTTCCGGCGGTGTGTATAGTCCCGCCGTCCAACCCGTAATGGACCGGAACTCTCTTCGCGAGTCCGGTCATCGCGATCGCGTTAAGCGAAAGGGAAAGCCGACACTGCTGTGGCGCGTCCTGGACTTTCCCAACCCTGAAGGTTTCCCCCAGCAACCTCTCATGTGATAACTTTGAATCTATGACTGTTCCCAATAAATCCCCTCAGAGCAATTCTGAGGGCCTATTTTTGAGGTGAAGAAGTTCCCACTTTGGGTAATGTGGGAAGTTTTCCCCCTTGCCACCCCCCGGAAACGGGGGTATTTTTATGTTAGTATGAAATCAGTTTCTCACTTCTGAGCAAGGAGGAATTCCCCAGCAAACCTTCGGCCCCCCACCCCAATGGACCCTCCCCCTCTCCCCTTCTTGTCTGCCAGCTTCGTAGGGTCCAGACCCCCTCGAAATTTCCCCTCCTCTCCGCATTTATGTCGTCTTTTGCGGTACAAGACGACATCACCACCAGACCAGCTCCGCTCGACCCTCCAAAAAACGACATACTTTCTCTCACAAAAAACGACATATCTCTTGACCTTTATGTCGCAATTCCGTACATTTCCCCCCGGCATATGTCGCTTTTTCGAGACCCCCCCATGCCAACTCCAGTCGCCTAATCCTGTTCGTGCACCCTTCCCCGCCTGCTATTCGCAAAAGGAGCAACCCATGCGCCGATACGAACAAAGCACCTTCCCCGGAATGTCCGCACCCAAGACGCCCATCAAGGCCCTCACTCCCGAGGAAACCAGCCAGCTGCTCGACCATCTCAGCACCCGATATGCCCGGAACTTTATGTTGGTCAAGCTTGCTCTCTACACGGGCTTGCGAAATGCCGAGCTCCTGGCCCTGAACGTGGAAGACATCGCCCCCTTCCAGGACGTCGCGCGCGAGCTGCAATTGCCGGCCAGGGCTGCCAAAGGCGGACACCCTCGCGCCATCCCTCTTCACAGCGCCATCGTGGACGACCTCCGCGAATTTCTCGCCTGGAAACGCGCCCGCAGCGAGAGCACCGCACTGGACGCTCCCCTCTTCCTCTCCCAGAAGACTCGCCGGCGCATCTCTCCCCGCGACTTCCAGCGCATCGTACGACAAGCTGGACGCGAAGCCCTCCACAGGCACGTCCACCCCCACATGTTGCGTCACACCTTCGCCACCAGGTTGATCCGACAAAACGACCCGAAAGTGGTCCAGGAGCTCCTGGGCCACCGCAGCATCTACACCACCATGATCTACGATCATCCGACAACTGCAGACCACCGAGTCGCCATAGACAGCTTGTAGCACCGCGAGAAAATCTATGATGTAAGGGTCAGGGTGGGGATTCGGAAGGGAGACTTGCGCCCATGAGAGGAGCACCGAACGTGGTTTCCAAGTGGCGATCTCCAGTGGCGATAAGCGATAAGGAGGGCTTCCGACTTCCGAGCGGGGCCCCTATCCGAATGGACGCCCTCAGATCGCTTCTAAAGTCCTATTCCTATGAAGATGAGGTCAAAGCACGTAGGGAGAAGCGGAGCGGATGGTTTCTGTCCGGAGAGGGGGGTGTGCGCCGGCGGTTGATGGTCAAGGCTTGCTCCTTCCCCCTTAGCTTGCCGCGGCGGTGCATGGCCCAAGTCCCGCCCCTTGACCCTGCGACCCCGGACATATCCTGATGGCTGAGAACTTTGGAGAAGGGGACAAAGCGTTGCTTACTATAGAGGAGCTTGCGGATCAAGGGGGGATAAGCACTGCGCTTGTAGTCAAGCTGGTCAAAGAAGAAGTCATTGTCCCGATGGGGGATAAGACGACCTTTGAAGGAATGCGATTCCACGAGAGTGCGGTGAGGATCATCCAGCGGTGGGAAGAAAGGATGCAGAGGGGAGAAGCCCCCAGGGAATAGCGTTCCCCATAGAAGCTATTGCGAAATAAAACGCCTAAATCCGTCTCCTAAATCTGCGGATATACCAGAAAATTCTCAGAAAAACCAGGAGGGAGCGGCGTGCCTGGGTGCTTACTGGCGGACTCTTTCCCCACCCCCCTTAGCTTGCGGCTTGGTTGCATGGCCCAAGTCCCGCCCCTCGACCCTCCGACCCCACTTACATAATGAATTTTATGCAAACCACAACAGCACAACGTGGTATCGCATAAAATGTCATTATGTAAACTGGGGCTTAGAACGTTTGTCGCAGCGTGATCGTCCCGTGCTTCGAGGCGGGCATAGGCCCCCCCCTCTTAGCTCGATCCCTTTGCGTGGTGGCGACGATTACGCTTGGGATTGATACACGGTTTTGCAGAGATCGGGGCTTAGAAGCGAGTTGAGGACGCACTTAATTAGTGCTCTCAGAGTTGCACGGGACAACATCCCTATCAATAGGAGCGTCTTTTGAGGCTGGCGTAGGCTTTATGGCCCGGAGTCGCACAGGACAACACACCTATCAATAGGCTTGGTGGTTTTGTGGTAGTAGTGTTTTAGTAAAAGGAAACTTGTCCCACAAGACTCGCGGCTTGTGATAGTAGTGTTTTAGTAAGCGGCTTGTGATAGTAGTGTCTTAGTAAAAGGAAACTTGTCCCACAAGACTCGCGGCTTGTGATAGTAGTGTTTTAGTAAGCGGCTTGTGATAGTAGTGTCTTAGTAAAAGGAAACTTGTCCCACAAGACTCGCGGCTTGTGATAGTCGTCTTTTAGTAAGCGGCTTGTGGTAGTAGTGTTTTACTAAAAGGAAGCTTGTCCTACAACACTCGCGGCTTGTGGTAGGGGATACGTGTTTTTGTACCTTCTATTCGGGCGCAGTCCCCCCCTCTTAGCTCGATCCTCTTTGCGTGATGGCGACAATTTCGATTGGGATTTGGGAGAATTGTCTCAGCCTCAGAGTTCCAAAGATATAGACAGGACAAAGAACCTTCCACAAGCCTTGCATAAACTAACGGAAAGAAAAACTCAAAAAAGAGGATAGACACGCTTTAAGTAGAGATCAGGGCTTACAAGCGATTTCAGCCGCACTTGATTCTTGAAGTTTTGCACAATTTCTCAGAGATTTCTCAGAGATTTCTCAGAGAATTTCTCAGAGAATTTCTCAGAGAATTTCTGAAGAAAGGGGGATCGTCCCGTGCTTCTATTCGGGCTTATTCCCCGCC
>Ga0209979_1004740_pt1 | contig 11112 bp, 10 predicted proteins | sample AnhtaG_FD_183114 | JGI IMG/M metagenome (GOLD analysis project Ga0209979, IMG submission 183114) | Deep subsurface microbial communities from Anholt, Denmark to uncover new lineages of life (NeLLi) - Anholt_01485 metaG (SPAdes) (version 2) | ecosystem: Environmental > Aquatic > Marine > Oceanic...
ATTGGTTTCAGTCTATTACTGTGATGTGCACAGGCCGACTCTCCAGCCTGTTGCCCGCTGGGTCATAACCAACGGCAGTGATTGCATGCGCCCCCGGTGCCAGCGGCCACATGGTAAGGTAAGGCGGAGCGACGATACTGGCCAGCGGCTCCTCATCCACATAAATTGTCAACCTGGCCACGCTGACCTCATCGCTTGCCCGTGCCGCAACCTCTATCCTCTGATCGGCCCGGGGCAAGGCCGGATCCAGGCGATAAACGCTGCCCTGGTGGGGACTGGTGATGATGAGCTGAAAGCCGGAAGCTACAAGCTGGTCACCAGCTTCCAACTTCCAACCTCCATCTTCCAACTTCCAATTTCCAACTTCCAGCCCTCTCTCCCTCCCCCACTCAACGGCTTCGGCTGGCAGCACTGTATAGACGCGCTCCACTATTCGCTCCGGTGGGGTATCAGAGGAAGCCAGTTGACGTGTGGCAGCATCGAGCTCGAAGAGCTGATGCGTCTTACAGGTCTCTTTCGGCTCGGTGCCGGCGATGAAGAGCTCGGTCCGCCGGTGGGGACAATAGGGGTTGGGAAGTCGGCCTGAGAGGGTGCAGACCTCCACGTGCGTTAAGCCCTCCGGCTCGACGAACTCCTCTACCGGTCGGGCCTCGAGCACCTCCTCCATGAAGTCGTGCCATATGGGGGCCGCTCCAGCGACGCCCGAAACGTGGCGCATGGGTGAATTGTCGGCGTTGCCGGCCCAGACGCCAACTACGAGATGCGGGGTGTAGCCTACAGTCCAGTTGTCCCGCCAATCGGTGGTGGTGCCCGTTTTCACCGCTGCTGGCCGGCTCAACTTGAGCACGCTCCCCTCGCCGAAGGTCGGCATTCGGGCCAGGTCGTCGCTGAGGATGTCGGTGATGAGATAGGCAATCCGTTCGTCAAGGACTCGCTCGCCCCGTCTTGGCTTTCTCTCATACAAGATACGGCCCTGGCTGTCCTCAATGCGCAGGATGGCCACCGGCTCCACCTTACGCCCACGGTTGGCGAAGGCGGCGTAAGTCGCAGTCAGTTCAAGGAGGCGCACCTCGCCACCTCCCAAAGTAAGGGCCAGGCCGAAGCGTTTGCTATCGTCGAAAGTGGTGATACCCAGGCTACGGGCCAGAGCGGTCATGCTATCCAACCCCACATAATCGAGGACTTTGACGGCCGGCAGGTTGTAAGAGGAAGCCAGGGCCTGGCGAGCCAGGACGGGCCCATGAAAGGTCAGGTCATAGTTGAGAGGTACGTAGGGCTCTCCTTCCTTGGTCAAAAAAGCCGTGCGCACGTCCAAGATCATGGTGGCCGGTGTGTAGTCTAGAGCAAAGGCGGCGGCGTAGGTGATGGGCTTGATGGAAGACCCGGGTTGGCGGGGAGCCAAAGAGCAATTCACCGCCCCGTCAATCTCAGGGTCAAAATAATCGGGGCTGCCCAGCATGGCCAGGATCTCACCTGTGTTGGGATCCAAGGCCACCAGAGCAGCGTTATGCAAGTTGGGATCGGGCAAATCGCGCCGCTGTCGGTCGGCCAGGATGGCCAGGCGACGGCGGGCGATAGACCGAGCTACCTCTTGCATATCCAGGTCCAGGGTCGTGTAAACCTCCAGGCCGCCGCGGTAGAGTCCCTCCAGCCCGAATCGCTCCTCTAAGAGGCCCCACACGTACATCACGAAGTGTGGAGCGCGGATGGGGAAGGGCACGGCGGCGAAATGGAGCTGTTCCTCCTTGGCCAGCCTGGCCTCCTCTTCACCTACGTAGCCGTTCTTGACCATCAGCTCCAACACCACGGCCTGGCGCTCCCTGGCTGCCTGGGGGTTCTCCAGGGGATTGTAGACGGCTGGGGATTGCGGCAGGCCTGCCAAAAGGGTGCACTCCGCCAGGTCCAACTCGGCCACCGATTTGCCGAAGTAAGTCTGGGCAGCGGCCTCCACACCATAGGCCAGGTTACCGTAGTAGGTCTCGTTCAGATAGAGGGCCAGGATCTCGTCCTTGCTATAAGCTCGGGCCAAGCGCCAAGCTAAAAGGGACTCGCGCAGCTTGCGGGTCAAGGTGCGCTGAACACGCTCCTCCGGGGATAAGAGGAGATTGCGAGCCAACTGCTGCGTAATGGTGCTGCCGCCGGCGATCACCTCGCCGCCCCGCAGGTTGATGATCAGGGCGCGCAGGATGGCGCGCAGGTCCACACCGGGGTTAGTATAGAAGTTAGCATCCTCGGTGGCAATGGTGGCCTGGCGGAGGTGAAGGGGGATTTCGTCGAGGGGCAAAGGGGTGTGCTTGCCGGCGTGGGGATCAATGATCTCGTAGAGGAGGCGACCGTGGCGGTCGTAGATTTTGGTGCTGGGGGCGATGGCTTGGGCGTACAAGTCGTGGAAAGACGGGAGGTCAACGATGAGCCAGGCGTACAGGCCACCACCCGCCACGAGCAGGATTGCTATTGAAATAAATAGCAGAAAACGCCAGTTCCGCAACATCATAATGCCACTCTCTCCTGTTGATTATACACCCTTTCGTTAACCTTAACAAACAGTTCTTGCCTCTTTGGTTGGTCTGTGCTATAATCTTACAGGGTTGGGGAGGGTGCCGGAGTGGACGATCGGGACGGTCTCGAAAACCGTTGTGGGGGCAACTCCACCGTGGGTTCGAATCCCACCCCTCCCGCCATAGACGCCCCACTCAATCGGTTAGCGCGGAGAGGTAGCATAGTCCGGCCTAATGCGCACGCCTGGAGAGCGTGTGAGCAGCAATGCTCCGTGGGTTCGAATCCCACCCTCTCCGCCATTTGACTTTTTACTGTTTATGAAGTACTATATCAATGGTCGTGCTAGACGGGGAGCTAGCGGTGCCCTACACCCGCAATCCGCTATAGCGGGGTCGAATTCCCCCTCGAGGGTCGGTGTTTTCCAGAACTGCCGCGGTTAAGTGGCGTTGAAGGTTGGGTCCTGCGCGGCGGGAGCCTATGAACCCCGTCAGGTCCGGAAGGAAGCAGCGGTAAGTAGCAACTCCTGGGTGCCGCAGGGTCGCCTGGCCGGAGCTGGCTGGCCCCGGTAAGCTGGGGAGCCCGATTCGACAGGGGGTGCACGACCAGCGTTTCAACTAAAAGGAGGGGCGGGAATTGGGGCTCGCCCCCTTTGTCGTATGGAGGGAGAATCGGTCGGGAAGAGCTTCGACGGCTAAGCCTCAGGTTCTGAGATCGCGGAGGACGCTTGTTGGAAGAAAGCATCCCACCCAAACCTGGCTCACCTGGATGGAGGAACTTCATCAGGAGTGTAACAAGCTGGCGACCTCGAGGGGAGCTACCAGCACTGGCTGTGATGTTGATCTTGGCCAGCATCCTCACAGTCGGGTATCTCCGGACGCAAACCCAAGTGACCCTTTTGGTGAATGGCTACCCTGAGCCTTTCCGCACTCACCAGACCTCAGTGGAAGCCCTTCTGAAAGAGGCTGGCCTGGCGATCCACCAGAAGGACATCGTCTCGCCGGGATTGGAGGCCCCCATCGCGAATGGAGAGGTTATTTTCGTCCGCCGGGCCAGGCCAGTCACCGTCCAGGTTGATGGCCGCACCATTGAGACGCGGACCCACAGCCTTACTTTGAGCGGCTTGCTGCAGGAGATAGGGATACCCCTCAAGCCTCGTGACAGGGTTACCATAGATGGCCAGGAAGCGAGTTTGACAGCTAGCCTACCTGGTCAAAGGACGGTCAGCCGGCTTGTGAGCAGCCGCGGAGGCAACACGAATTGGCATAGCCAGGTTGAAGATGCCCCTTTGCGCATCGTGATCCAGCGGGCAGTGCCCATCTATCTCGATGATGGCGGCACCCTCGCCACTGTTTACACCACCAAAGCTACGGTGGGCGAGGCCTTGCGCGATGAGGGCATCAGTCTCTACTTGGGCGACCGGGTTGACCCCAGCTTGGGTAGCCCTATCTCGGCGGGCCTTCGGGTCTACATCCAGCGCTCCAGGCCAGTAACTATTCAAGTCGATGGCAGCCTCGTTAAGACACGCACTCGGGGGGAGACGGTGTCCGAGGCTCTGGCCCAGGAAGGGGTAGCCTTGCTGGGCAAAGATTACATAGAGCCAAGCGTAGATGCCTCCCTGGACGATGATGTGGCCATTCGCGTGGTGCGAGTGAAGGAGGAAATGGCCATTGAGCAGGACCCCATCTCCTTCGAGACAGCCTGGCAACCTGACCCGGAGCTGGAGCTGGACCATCAGCGCCTGGATCAGGAGGGCGAGGACGGGGTGACTAAGCGGCGCATCCGCGTTGTCTACGAAGATGGCAAGGAGGTGGAGCGAGCCCTGGAGGCCACCTGGGTAGACCGTGAGCCAACAACCAAGGTCATCGCCTACGGCACCAAGATCGTCCTGCGGGAATTGGAGACACCCGACGGCGCCCTCAAGTACTGGCGCAAAATTCGGGTGCTAGCCACATCGTATACGGCGGCCACCTCGGGAAAGAGCCGGGAGCATCCCCAGTACGGCATCACCCGCCTGGGTTGGCAGATGAAGAAAGGCATCGTGGCTGTTGATCCCCAGGTGATCAACTTGCGGACGAGAATGTACGTGCCCGGCTACGGCGTGGGTGCTGCTGGCGATACTGGTGGCAAAGTCAGAGGTAGGCACATTGATCTTGGCTATGGGGAGAATGACTTCAAGCTGTGGTATAAATGGGTTGATGCCTATCTCCTGGCCCCACCGCCGCCCGCGGATCAGATCCGTTGGGTATTGCCCGGCTGGCCCAGGGAACGCTGATGAGGCCAAGAAACTTTAGCGGCTTGTACTGAGCCTGTCGAAGTAAGGGAACACAGGGGGACAGCCCGACATTAGGATGTCCCCTGTTTTGTCTTGACCGTCGAGAACTCACCGCAGAGAACACAGGGGGCGCAGAGGTTTTACTTGATTTTCTCCGCGCTCTGAGCGGACTCCGCGGTGAAATCTTGCTCTGCTGGTAACGAATTTGGGGTGTCAGGAAATTCAGGTGACAGGCCGATGATGGATGTGCGGAGGCTTTTGAAGGAGTTTGACATACAGCCCAGGAAAAGCCTGGGCCAGAATTTCTTAGCTGATCAGCGAGCATTAGAACGCATCGTTGAGGCAGCCGAACTAGGACCTGGGGACATCGTCCTGGAGATCGGGCCGGGGTTGGGCACATTGACCCGCTGCCTGGCAGCGGGGGCAGGGTGGGTAGTGGCCATTGAGTTAGATCAGCGTTTGGTGGAGGTCCTCAAGCAAACATTGGCTGATTTGCCCAATGTCGACATCATCCACGGCGACATCCTGGAGCTAAACCCGGCTGATCTGCTTGAGCGGCAAGTGTCCAGCTTTCAGTACAAAGTCGTCTCCAACCTCCCTTATTACATCACCTCCGCTGTCCTCCGTCACCTCCTCACAGCCAAGGTCAGGCCAAAGCTGATGATTGTGACCGTCCAGCTAGAGGTAGCCCGGCGCATAACCGCTGAGCCCGGTGACATGAGTCTGTTAGCTGTGAGCGTTCAGTTCTATGGGCGACCTCGCATCGTGGCTCGTATCAAAGCCAGCGCCTTTTACCCCTCTCCCCAGGTTGACTCGGCGGTGATACGCATTGATCTGGACGGCCGTCCCCTGGTCGAAGTGGATGATGCTGACAGCTTCTTCAAGGTAGTGCGAGCGGGTTTCGCCCAAAGGCGTAAGCAGCTTCGCAACGCCTTAGCGGCCGAGTTAGCCCTTCCGGCCAGTGAGGTAGCACAAGCCCTGAGCAGGGCTGGTGTTAACCCCAAGCGTCGAGCCCAGACTTTGGGCATCGAGGAGTGGGCCAAGGTTTGTAACGAGATGCAGTCGCGGGGCATCTCCCAGAAAGACTAGAAATTCAGGCGGCTATAATACAAACTGCCCAGGGCCAAAGGCCCTGGGCAGTTTCGCTGTTTTAAGTAGTCCTAAGTCGAGTCGTTTCGCAATCGCGTCAAGCGGCTGATCAGTGCTCGATAGTCACCTCCACTTCACAGGGTTCCGGGTAGTTGCCTGTTTTGTCCACGACGACCAGACGGAAGGTGTAAGCACCGGCCGGAAGAGGCGAGGTGTCCCAAACGCCCAGGAGGCCATCAACCACAGGTTCCCCGAAGCTCTGCAGGAACGACCACTCAGATATCCCCTCGCGGCGAAACTCGAACTTGTAGTAATCAAAATCGTCAATGTTCGCCGAGCCCATGATTTCCACAGGCCCCTTGAGTACAGCGTTCAGCGTAGGATTAGTGAGCCTGGCTTGAGGATTGGGACAGTCAGGCAAAGGCAAAACGACAGGTTCGGGCGTAGGAGTGGGAGTAGCCTCAGGTGTCCGCGTTGTTGGGGGGCGAGGTGTCCGCGTGGGGGCGGGCGAAGGCGTGGCTGTAGGCGGCCCCAAAGTTGGGGTTGGTGTCGGCAGCAGTAAAACAGTCGGCGTGGCCTCACTCTCGGTCTGGAGATCCAGACTGGGCTCCAAGAAAGCGGCGGTGAAGTAGATTGCTCCACCTAAGATCGAGACGACGAAAACCATGCCCATAGAGCGAAGCCTGGTGCTGGCGGCCGCTTCCTTCTCCAGCGTAAAAATCGCCCGGCTCTTTTCGCGGTGGGCCGCGATAGCCCTTCCGATGTAAAACAGAATGCCCAGAATACAGGCGCCTATCAGCCAAATGTAGTACTCAGAAACCAACTGAACCAGTGTCGTCATTTATCTAAAGAGCCCCCCTCACTAGCTAGCAGACTGATGACCCCCTTGAGCAGAGCAGCGAGCTTAGGCACGAGGAGCTTGCCGGCCTCCAAAACCTCCTCGTGGACGACCTTTCTCTCCCCCGTTGGTTCTATGACAGCCACATTGCTGATCCCGGAGATGCCCAACACCCGTATGCCCGCGTCGCGGGCGACGGTGACCTCGGGCACGGTGGACATGCCCACGGCATCGGCACCGATGAGGCGGAGGAACTTTAAGTCGGCTGGGGTCTCAAAGGAGGGGCCGGCCAAGCAAATATACACCCCTTGATGAAGAGGCAAGCCCAGGTCCTTGGCCACCCGCAGGGCCATCCCCCGGAGCTCCAAATCGTAAGCTTGGGACATATCAGTAAAGCGGGGCCCCAGTTCAGGGTCGTTGGGGCCGCGCAAGGGATTGAGGCCGGCCATGCCGATCAGGTTTATATGATCAGTGATGAGCATCAAGTCGCCGGCCCTGAAGGCAGGGTTCAAGCCGCCAGCGGCATTGGTCACTATAAGAATACCGATGCCCAAAAACTGCATCACCCGGATGGGCAGGCAGATGTGTTGGGGGGAATAGCCCTCATAATAATGAGCACGGCCTTGCATGATCAGTATCTCTTGGCCCTCCAACTCCCCAATGACCAATCGTCCGACGTGGCCTTCAACAGTGGAAACTGGAAAGTGAGGGATCTCACTATAGGGTATTACCTCGGCTCCCTGCATCTCTTCGGCAAGGGGATTCAGCCCTGTACCCAACACCAAGCCGATGGTGGGTTCATGTTCCGTGTGGCTGCGGATGAAGTCGGCTGCCTCAGCGAACTCCTTGCGGGTGAAGAATTCGGTCATTACCACCTCCTTCGTCTGGTCGGCGGGAGCTACTTCGCTCTCGGGTGAGCCTTGTCGTAGACCTGGCGCTTGTGCCTGCTGGTTACGCGGGTGTAGATTTGGGTGGTTGAGATGTTGGCATGTCCCAGAAACTGCTGAACGTCCACCAAAGTGGCCTCTTTGCTCTCCAGCATATGGGTGGCAAACGAGTGGCGAAAGGTGTGAGGAGTGATGTCGGGGGCAAGGCCTGCTCGCTCGACATAGTCCTTGATGATAAGCCAAAGGCCCTGGCGGGTTAAGCGCTTGCCCCGAGGGTTTAAGAAAAGGGCCTTCTCATCTGGATCCTTAAGGAGTTGGAGCCGCCCTTTTCGCAGATAGGTCTCGATAGCCTGGACAGCGCGGGCGTGTATGGGGATGATCCTTTCCTTGTCGCCTTTGCCAATGACCCGCACACTGCTCGAAGGCAGGTTTATGTCGTCTATGTCCAGCTCCACTAGCTCGGTGGCCCGCATGCCGGTGGCATACATGAGTTCGAGCATCGCTTTGTCTCGTTGTGCCTTGGGCGTCGAGCGCTTGGCGGGTTCGGCCAGCAATAGCTCCATCTCCTCGGAGGGGATGGCTTTGGGCAATTGCTTCTTCACCTTGGGCGAGTCCAAGGTGGCCGTGGGGTCATCTTCGATGAAGTCCTCAGTCACCAGGAAGTGAACGAAGGATTTGGTGGCTGCCACCTTACGGGCCACTGTAGAAGGAGCGTATTCCCTTTCCTTAAGATATAATATGTAGGCGATGATCATATCTTTATCTACTTCATCCCAAGACTTGACCTCGAAGGTATCCTGATTGTTTAGATACCTTGCGAGCTGGGTCAAGTCGTTCCGGTAGGCAACCAAGGTGTTTGGAGGAGAGCCCTTTTCCAGAGCCAGGAAATTCAGAAAGTCCTCGATCTTTTCCAGCATAGTCAACTCCTTCCGATGGATAATACATATAGACAGACCGGCAAGCATATTATATCACAGGTTTGCATAAAATCAAATCGAGGGTGTGGCCACCGTTTCCCAAAAGACATCCTGTTCGTGCCAAGGGTTCACTTCCTGCATTCCAACACCTCCAGCGAGCAGCTTTCTGGCTCTGGTGGTAGCGAGTCGCGGCCTAGAAACTTCCCAGGTGTTATGATAGGCTGTGACAAAGTATTTTCCTACTCAAGGTACTATGCCCATCCGGAAAAACGATGGCAGCTCGCTGGAGCGCGGACGCAAGTCCGCAAGCTTGCGTCTGCACTCTAGATCCCGAATTCTCAGGTACCGATTATGTCGTAAAAGGCTGGATTTGCCAATATCCGAAAATCTGGGGAATCTCTGACCTAGCATGCCTCTGGGCCTGATCTTGAGAATCAGGTCACAATATCAGCATCGCGTCGCCAAAGCTATAAAAGCGATAGCCCCTCCGAATAGCTTCTTGATACGCTCTATCAATCAGCTCCCTGCCAGTGAAAGCCGCTACCAGCATCAAAAGGGTCGAGCGCTGCAGGTGGAAGTTGGTGATCAGGACATCTACGGCACGGAACTGGTAGCCGGGGTAGATGAAGAGATCGGTCCAACCGGAAAATGGTTCCAGGTTCCAGGTTCCAGGTTCCAGGTCACCTTTGGATTTTGGATTCTGGACTTTGGCCTTAAGACGGACGGCCGTCTCCAACACCCTGACCGAGGTCGTTCCCACCGCTATGATGCGCCCGCCCTCGGCCTTAGCGCGGTTTATTTGCTCTGCCACTTCTGGGCTGAGCTTGCAGTACTCGCTGTGCATGGGGTGATCCTCGACGTTCTCCGTCCTCACCGGGCGGAAAGTATCCAGACCAATATGGAGGGTGACGAAGGCGAACTCCACCCCCCTGGCCTCGCATTCTTTCATCAATTGCGGCGTAAAGTGCAGGCCAGCGGTGGGAGCAGCCACCGAGCCCTTGACCCTGGCGTAGATGGTCTGGTAGCGTTCCGGCTCCTCTAAGGGTTCGTGGATGTAAGGAGGCAGGGGCACGACACCCAATTCGTCCAAAAGAGGCTCGATGGGCACTTCGAACTCTATCAACCTCACGCCTTCCCCTGCCTGCCCGATCACCTCCCCGACTACCCCTTCAGCGCCTTCTGCTTCACTTTCATCCCGATCCAGCTCTATTCGCGTTCCCACTCTTACCTTCCGCCCCTTTGTCAGTACCTCCCAAACCGTCTCGTCTCTCTTAGCCACCAATAGCAACTCAACTTTGCCACCTGTGGGCACCTTGCTCCCAAACAGGCGCGCTGGGACGACCCGGCTCTCATTGCAGATCAGGACATCGCCTGCTGCCAGGTAATCGGGGAGGTCGCGAAAGGTCCTGTGCTCGATGGCCCCGGTCTTGCGATCCAGCACCATCAACTGTGAGGCATCCCGGGGTTCGACGGGCGATTGGGCGATGAGCTCTTGGGGGAGGTAGTAGTCGAAACCGCTTGTTTTCACGATCTCACCTGCCCAACAGGCGGATTACTACGTTCAGGACGATGGTCAACAGAATGCTGAGCACGATGCAGGTGACGATGGGGAAGTAGAAGCTGAACCCCTCCCGCTGGACGACGATGTCGCCGGGGAGCTTGCCCAGGAAGGGCACTTTCAGCTTGGGAACGAAGATCAGGAGGAGCCCCATGATGACCACCAGGACCCCCATGAAAACTAGCATCTTGCCCATGGCCTCAAATCCCGGCATCTGCATCACCTCGCTGTTCCCAAACGCCCAACGGAGGATTATGAAGTCCGCCTTCCTCGCGGATTAAGGCCCGAGCAAATTCGAGGAATTGACACAGTGCTTGTTCTGGCTCGGTGGGTAGATGGCTTTCTGTTACTTTGTTTGGGCTTCCATCGTGGAAATGCTGTGGAAAGGTCGCCACATATTGCCATCGTGAGTGCGGCATGTTATCATGGCGATAAATCGTCCCATCAATGTGAGTCCGCTCCTAATGGTGGGCAAATCGCCCCTGAATTTGACCTGACCACCAAGAATCAATGTACGAGCCATCGTTCAAGAGCACCCGCAGCTTATCGCGCATAATCTCAGTCATTTGAACGACATCAGCAAATTCGCTCTCGGCGATTAGCCCTGATTGGCGGAGGTTGACCATTATAGTTCCTTTAATAACCGTCGGATGCGCTCTACCTGCGTGGTCAAGTAGTCAACATTCTAAAAATCTTCCAAAACGTCTTCTTCCTCCACCGAGCCATTTTTGATCAGCTTGTCCATCTCCTCAAGGGAGGTCACCCCGAACTTGGCGCACCTGGATCGCCGCTCGGAATCTAACAATTGCATCTTGTCTAGAAGAAAAGCCCGCAGGCTTTGGCGAAGGAGTTCCTCCTCGCTCAATGCAAACTCCTGAGCGATCTGTTTAACGGCAACCATGATAAGAATACGTCCTCAATACGCCAAGCCCAAACTTGGGCAAACCTTCAGTTCATTTCGGCTAGCAAGGCGTCAATGTGCGCCTTGTTGTAACGCTCCCACTCGCTGTAGATACAGCCGCAATAGCTTTGCCGATAGAGGTCGTGCTCGC
>Ga0209979_1004741_pt1 | contig 11109 bp, 10 predicted proteins | sample AnhtaG_FD_183114 | JGI IMG/M metagenome (GOLD analysis project Ga0209979, IMG submission 183114) | Deep subsurface microbial communities from Anholt, Denmark to uncover new lineages of life (NeLLi) - Anholt_01485 metaG (SPAdes) (version 2) | ecosystem: Environmental > Aquatic > Marine > Oceanic...
CTTAACTTGGCGGAAGGGCTGGGGAAGCAGCGGCAACAAGTTGAACAAAACGTCATAAAGTGCAATTAGGAAGCTGGCTTCAAAAACAGGAATCCATATATTGGGTCAGGTACTTATACGAACGCGATTTCTCTTGCACCCAGACTCCTGTAAATATCGAGGGTGTTCTTATGACAGGTCAATACGATGACTTGCCGGCTATTTGAGAACTCTATAAGGCCTTTAATCGCCGCCGGACCCCTATCATCGTCGAAATTCACGAGAATATCGTCCATTGTTATGGGCATTGGCTCTGATTCAGTCTCGTACACTCTGATCAATCCGAGGCGCATTGCGAAGTATAGCTGCTCCCTTGTCCCTCGGCTCATTTCTCTTATGGTCTTACGTTTTGCTGAGCGATCTTGAATTACGAGCTCGTTGGTTTCAGTCGGCTTGATAATCATTGAGTAAGTATGATTGGTGATCTTGTCAAAAACGTCGGCGGCAGCTTTGATTACCTCGGGCTGTCTCGTATTTTCATATTTGGAGATAGCTTTTGCCAGGGCGAACAAAGCTATCTGGGACCTGACCCAATCGGCCGAGTAATCGCAAAGTTGTTGCTTCCTAATTTCCAGTTCGGTTTGTTCCTCCGCCAAGTCCTTGGCAGACAGGTCATCGAGTCTTGCCTGCAACTCGCCGATTTTCCGAATCTTATCGTCGCGCTCTATCTTTAATCCCTTGAGCCTTCTCTCCTTGATCTCCAGTGCAGCAGCGACTGCTGCTGGGTCCGTTGCAGCGATTGAGGCAATGAAGTTGTCGTAATACTCACCGATACCGACAGCTGATTGAATGGTTGTCCGGCACTGCTCCACGGTTTTCTTCAAGTCTTCACGCTTCCGGAAAACCTGGTATTTTAGCCTGAAATCGGTCTCATCGTTGGCCCCGGAAGACGAGACATACTCTTGGAGTTCCTGTTTGGCCTGGTCCAAAGATTCCCGGTTGCTACGGATTTTCTGTCGCCGCCTCTCGATCTCCTCCTCCAAACCTTCTTTCTTGCTTTTTGTTGTCTTTGCGGTACTTAGTTGTTGAGTAAGAATCTCTATGCTCGCGACGACATCATCACTAATCTTCGTCTTGCCGAGAGAGTCAACTACTTGATTGAGTAGATTGTTAACTGCATCGATGGCGTTTTGCATCGCTTTTGTTCTGGAATCTAATCCAGCCAATGAATCCTGGTCTGATTGTATTTCCTTTATTGTTCTAACAACGTCAAGTGCTCCATCAGGAGACAGGCTTTCATTAAAACCTATACTTCTAAGCTGCCCTTGCCACTCGCCAGATATTTTCCTGTAGTCTGATTCTGCAGATGATAAATCATCTGCATATTTCCTTTCCAGGGGATCGGGCGCCAGAGATGGGCTCGGCTTTCGTCCATTCAAGGCAAGAATCAGGCCAACGATCAATAGGCAGGCGGAAAGTACGGACAATGCTGGCTGCGAGAAGATAAAGCCCAGGGCAAACCCGGCCGCACCCAGGGCGACACTCAGATATCCAGTATTTCTCAAGAACGGAGGGATGCGAACCCCGCGAGACGCTTCTCCGGCCTTTGAATCTAAGTGTGCCTCCAGCTTACTCTTTATGTTCTCAATCTTGCGTTTAGCTTCACCAATCTGGTCTTTCGCCGTACGGCTCTGGTCTTCTTGTAAGTGGGTGAACTTGAAATTCCTCACTTTATCCTCGGTCCATTCGGGGCCAAGTTTTTCGATTTTCGTCCGGATGGTATTCGCGAGGGTCGCTCTATGTGCTCTTACTTGGGTAATATCTTGGTAAACACTTTTGAACCGCTCACTCTCTTTTTGCAGAGAGATGATGGATGGTTCAACTCCAACTATTCGGTCGTCGTAGACTAAGCCGTCTTGCTTTTGGTCTAGTTTCCTCAGTTCGCTGGACTCGTCCCTAACCTGTTTCTCGAGATTTGAGACCGCGGTCTCAAATCTCTCTAACTTGGTGAGTGCATCTTCGCTGAACAGGAGTGTTTCAATAATAGCGGCTAACTTGGCCTCAGCATCTTTCAGGTCAACGTAGGTTGGAAATAGGGTCTTTTGGGCTTGTAGTCGGCGCTGATCTTGCTCCAACTTAGTAATCTCCTTATCCAGTGACCCAATCGCATCTTGAAGTTGGTCGCGCTCTTCAACTAGTTCGTCATATTTGGACAAAAGCTTCCTGCTCTCTCCAATACCCTTTTCCTTATCTCGGATATCGTTGTAAAGTGCGGGAATCCTCTGAACTGAACCACCGGGCTTGAAAATCGCCTCTGCTTGCTTCAGAAATGTGCTATGAAGCTCTGTTAAGGATGTAGGACCCAGCTCCAGTCCAGCACCGTAAATATGGTTCTTGACCTCTTCCTCCTCCAGCGTTCTCAGCGCCTGCAACTCGTCTAGACCAATAGCATATACATTCTCGTAGAATCTCTCTGAAATTCCTGCGAGTATTTTATTCAGTTCCTCTTGCCTCGAGAGTTCTGCAGAGTCGGTGGTGACCTTTAACGGTCCTCCAGAGCGACCTTCTTTGCGAGATATTGTGATGATCTCGCCATTGGTAAGCTGACAAACTATCCTCCCCCCATAAGCCCCACCAGCGAGAGCTGGGTAAGGATTCGCACCGGTCGGGGCACGAAATCCAAATAGTATGCGCCTTATAAATGCTACTAAGGTGCTTTTCCCGAACTCATTGGGCCCATAAAGCACATTTGTACCGGAAGACAATTCGGTGGCGTGCTTGTTAAAAAAGACACCAAAACCATCGATATGGATTTCGCGTAGCTGCATCTATGTTTCCTTTAAGAGCATGTCAAGCATCTGCTCTCTTGCCCCTTTGGTAAGAGCCAATAAATCCTCTTGTGGCAATTCCTCTAGGTAGCTATGCCCCTGCCATTTAGTAAAGAGGGTCTGGAATGTCACACGTAATTCTTTCCAGTGTTCACTTTCTAGAGTGCTCAATTCGTCGAAAACAGAAACGATATCGGCGACGAAATCGTTCCCCTGTCTTAACAAATCCAAATCATACGCGCCGGCAGTATCGAGATTGAGTCTGCCAAGCCATATCCACGGTTCTCTGTTAGCTAATTGCTCTCTAATGTTTGCAAGTAAGTCTGAAATAGTATTTGTTCGCTGTAATTGAGAATGAAGACTGGTTCTGTCTTTCAGCGACAAACGCATTATGACACTTCGCCCATCTGACTTATCCGATACTTCTATGCATTTCATAGCGGCAGAGTCTAAGATCTCATCTAAGGAGAGGCAAGCAGAAATATCAACAAAATCTGACACATAACGAACTATATCAGTGGGAACAAACTTGATGACAGGATCAACTCCGAATTCGAGGGTGACGAGGTAGCATCCTTTTGAACCGATTTCGCCCGGACTTCTACTCTGTGAACAGCCGGGATATACAATCGCCGGTCTCGCGGGCCTGAGAATGCTGCCTTGGTGAACATGTCCCTATGCCCAATAATCTATACTGGTACTAGCCAGACCTTCGATACTACATGGTGCATAAGGCTCGTGTCCTGTATTGGTTCCTACGTTAGCGTGCAGTAATCCTATTCGCGGTATGTGTTCCTCTGTAGGAGCGAATCTCAGCGACAGGTTTTCTTTTATGTCTCGCTTGGCGAAGCTTATTCCATAGACCATTGCAATGGTCTCATCGTGCTCCTGCAAAGGAATGCATTCAACTTTGTCACCAGGAAAAGCAAAAACTCCCTCTGGCCATTTCAGCGTTGCTGACCAACCGTTTAGAGGATCGTGATTGCCGTAAGCAATAAGAGTGCGTATGCCGGCATCGGACAGTCGGCTCAAGCCACTTCTAAAACGTAACTGGGCTTGAAGACTCTTATCTTCACTATCGTATACATCTCCAGCGATGAGAACGCAATCGACGTTTTCTTTTATAGCTAGAGTGACGATATTATCAAATGACAGATACGTGGACTGATAGAGTAGGCCTCCAAGATCAGGATTCAGTTCTGAGATGCCCTTGAACGGCGTCCCAAGGTGGAGGTCAGCACAATGAATGAATCTCAACGGTTTCATATAACTAATTCCTCATTCACAACGCATCTGCAGAAGGTATAGTAGTCACTAGCAGGCGTGTTTGTCAAGCTCAAACATGGTTTTTCACCAAGAGATTTATGGATATAAACCACAATTTACGTAGTAACAAGAAATAGAGAAGTAAAGTGTATAGGTCAAGCGGGCGCAGCGCAAAGACCATTCTCCAAGTTGCCTCCTAATTCATGTAACAAAAAGCCATTTTGTTGACTGCGAGTATTGTCAATAAACCAGGGCGAAGCTCTTCTCAAAAGTTTTACCTTTTATCCTGTTTGGCGAGCCACTCATTTAGGCACTTTTTCTAGTCTCGTGGTATGAGATAAACCGGCTAACGGCTAGAGCAGCCCGCTCGATGGAGGGGAAGACAGCAAGGCCCGATTTGATATACCTGTCCTTGGTCTCCGTGAAGACGGATATTCCCTGGCTGCTGCCCCCATAGGCGAGGACTACCACGAGGGGCTTATGCAATCTCTTAGCTGTTTCTATTATCACCTCACGGCCCATCTCCACTATGGCTCGCGCCGGGCCTTGGATGATGCCGAGCCCCAGTTCCATGTGAAAAATGATGGAGTTGACCTCGGTATGGCTGGCGACTAGCTCCAGGGTACGAGATATGTCCTGGGGCAAGAACATGCTGGTGGTGTCTATGGGATTTCTGACGCTGGTGCCTGCCACAGGGGTAAATTCCCTGAGTTGACTCCTGATCTCCGGCGGGAGAGGAGGGACAGAGAGGCCTGCACTCTCGCAGATATCTGCAGCCTCTACGCTGGCCCCGCCACCGGATCCGATCACCCCCACATTGCGGCCCCTGAGTGGTGGTAGATGGCAGAAGGCCACAAGCAGGTCGCTGAGTTCATCCATGCTGTAGACCCGGATGGCTCCTGCCTGCTTGAGCAAGGCATTCCATATCTCCTCATTGCCTGCCAAGGCCCCCGTATGTGAGCTGGCTGCTCCGGCGCCTGCCACAGTCCTGCCTCCCTTGAGCACGATGACTGGCTTGATCGCGGCCGCCTTCATCAACGCTCTGCGAAACCGCGGGCCTTCCTTTACTCCTTCTACATAGGCGGCGATTATCTCAGTATCCGGGTCCACGGTAAAATGTTCAAGGAAGTCTGACTCGTTCAGGTCAATGGCATTTCCGTAGCTGGCGACCTTGTTGAAGCGGAGGCCGCGAAGTGAGCCCATCTGGAGTAGGTTTCCCGCATTGGCCCCGCTCTGAGACAAGAAGCTTATGTTACCACTCTCCTTCGCTTCGTCAGGGATGCCCATGCCGAAGGTGATCCGGCTCTTGTAATAGTGGAGGCCCATGCAATTGGGGCCGATGAGGCGCACACCGACTCGGCGGGCTACGGCTAAAAGCTCAGCCTCTAGCCGCTTTCCCTCTTCGTCACCGGTCTCGCCGAAGCCAGCGGTGAATAGGTGAACTACCTTCACCCCCTTGGAGCCGCAGTCTTCAATAAGCTGGGGGGTCAGTGGGGCCGGGATAAGTGAGATAACATGATCCACAGGTCCAGGCACATCCCTTACGCCGGGATAAGCCTTCAGCCCGAGGATTTGGCCAGCTTTGGGGTTTATCGGATAGATCTTCCCACCATAGCCAAACTCCAGCAGACCCTTTAGGAATCCTTGGCCCATCCAATTGTTTGGATCGCTGGTAATCCCCACTAGAGCAATAGAACTAGGGTGGAAGATACACTCCAGCTTTCGCCCGTCTCGTGATAAGCTCGGGTCTTGTGTTGTCATATCCTTCAAAATACCTCCTGTGGGAAGATGGCTAGGGTAAGCATTACACAAAAAAGACTATGTGATGGCAATGAGTCTACATTTGCCCAGGTGCCTCAAAGCTTTATTCTAACGTTGCGGTTCTTCGTAGTCAAGGCCAAAGTGAGAAAGAGAAGGGTGCAAGTAATGCTACTCTGGTCAATGCCTATGGCGTAGAACCTATTCAGAGGAGGGGCCTAAGAAATGAGGTGCAAAACTAAGGGCAACATGAATCTGGCACCGCCGAGCTTTGGCCTCAAGGATATGCAGGAGCACGAAGAGATTGCGTCGTTCGTGTGTGCTCTCACCGCTGTGCGCAGTACTTGCTCGATGCGTTGCTGTAGGAGATCGAAGACTAGGCTACATCGTCTTGCCACCTTTGGAACTCTGGGGGCCGTCCATGGCAGGCAATAGCAAGCGGGCCAGAGATTCGCTTTGTGACAACTGGACTAGCATTTGGCGCTAATTCAACGCTCTTGCGCTTTACAAGGACAACAGGCTATGGACGCTGTGATACAAATCGTCAGCGAAAAGGGCACATTCTGACGGTTTGTTACGCTTGGCCTTTTTAGAAAGTATTGACAGCTAATACGCTAAGGTCTAACATTCTCCATGTTATTTGAAATGGAATATCACGATTAAGATTGGAGTGACAAAAGACATGAATGGTGAATCAATCGTCCACCAAGAGTATGACCTGGGCGGTGAGCGCTCTGCGGAGACGCACTACTACCATATGGAAAGGGTGATCTTTTCCTACGCTGAGGACGGCACGCGGACGGGAGTCGAGAGGTATAACCTGCGCCTAATAATCGAGCCCGGAAATCGGTCTGCCGGAGAGGCTGACAAGTACACCTGCGCTGGTTTCGCGTTGCAAAAAGATGACCAGCCCAAAGTCACGATTCCAGCGCTAGAGGGGTGGTCGTACAACATCGTGAGCGGTGTGGAGGTCGATGAGCAGGGACAGATGTTCGGAATCCCCCACGTTAAGTTCGAAGGTCTGACTAACAGCAACGATGAGATGCTTGAGCCTATAACGGCGTATCAGATCTATGACTTATTCATTGGTTTCCGCGGCTTCACTGCATTTGCGGAACCAGTCAAAGACTTAAAAAGGATCGGGGACAAGATCATTGCTAGTCCGCCTGGAGAGTCACCTATTAACTTGGGCAGCAACATTGCGGAGGGGTCCACGTTCAAGAACGATGAGATCACGCTCGAGTTCAAAGGTCTGAGCGTTGTGGGTGGTGCGCCCTGTGCCGTCTTGCATTTTTATTCGGGCGAGGGTTCGTTCACGTTCATCTTTTCGCCCGCACCGAATATGGAGGTTAAGACAGTTGGAGGGACCCATTATTGGGGCGACATATACTTGGATCTAGCATCGAAGTGGGTGAAGAAGGCCGAGGTTCATGTAGTGGACATAATCAAGGCGACCATGGGGGATCAGGTTCTTAGCACCGGGGCGGAGCTAACAATCAACACGATAAAGGCGGTGCCGAAAGCGGAATTCCAAGTACATTGAGCAGGGTGATTTTATCCACTTATGCACATTCCATATTCAGTTGTTAAGGTGCTGTTGTCTATCGTGAGAGCTGATACTTAGAATTATTCCTTTTTCTAGGCGCAACATTCTGTCGAATGTAAAAGGCTAGCGTTGTTACTACTAGATGGTGGAGACGGGGGAGGGTCGGTCTCCATCGTACCGAAATTATCTCCCACAGCCTTAGACAGCGGCGGGCCTTGGCGGTGGTGTTCTATAGCATTGACCAAAAAACAACTCTCCGCCAGTGACTTGACACGCCTTTCGGAACAGTTCCCGAACTCTTGTTTGAGAAGAAGCAACTCATTCCGGCTCTGCAGCAGTTGCTTGTCTCCTATCCAAGGCCCACAGCATAAGTCTATTGTATCTGGCAGCATTCATCAAACAACATTGACGTCAAGCTTGCTAGCTCAACGGTTTGATACGTTGGGGCTTGTTAGAGGTATTGACAACCGGCAACCAGATGCTTAGAATAGCCATATTAGTTGAAATGGGAAATCCCACCTGACAATGTTTGGGAGGCTAAAAATGAGAAGGTTTAAATTATTTGCTATAGGACTGACTATAATAGGACTGAGTATAGCTCTCATTTTCTCGCTTCTGATAGGCTCTGCTGGCGGAAGTCGACCACAGACCGGAAGGGTAACGTTTCAAAATGGCGAGGTTACACTCGCTGGCAACCTTTTCGTTCCCGTGGGTGAAGGGCCGTTCCCTGCCGTCGTAATAGTTCATGGCTCCGGAAAAGAGACGAGCCGCGATCTTGTGCTCCATAGCTGGTTCTTTGTGCATCACGGATTTGCCGTATTGACCTATGACAAGAGAGGGGTTGGCGAGTCCAGCGGAACTTATAAGATGGTTGATATTAAAAATGGTGAATCTGTATTAGAGGATCTGGCCGGTGATGCACTCGCCGGTGTTGAGTTTCTGAAAGGTCATGACCGGATCGATCCGAACAGGATCGGCATCTTTGGCGGTAGCCAGGCGGGCTGGATTGCTCCGCTTGCTGCTTCAAAATCATCAGATGTTGCCTTTATTGTCCTGTTTTCCGGCCCAGTATGCACGGTGGGGCAGGAGATGTTCTATAGCGGTACAACTGGTGCTGGCCCTGGCGACAAGATAGAGGGCATTTCACTGGAAGAAGCTTCAGATATGGCACGTGATTACGCCGGACCGCATGGTTTTGACCCATTACCTTCACTGGAAGCAATCGACATCCCCGGCCTCTGGATGTTTGGTAGTCAGGATCGAAGTACGCCTGTCCCACTATCCGTTGAGAATTTGGATGCCTTGGTCGCCCAGCAAGGCAAGGATTTTAGCTACATCATTTATCTAAACGCAGACCACAACATAAGGGACCAGGAAACTGAGCAGTTTTATCCCTTTATGATTGATGCCTTGAACTGGATGGTTGAAAAGTTTGGGGATTGAATCAATTAATCGGATTTAGACAAATAGAAAAGGTGGGACGACTCTAAATGTTGTCCTGCCTTTGACTTTCTTGGTAGCCAAAACTGCGAGCTTCGCGAACTTTTCCGGTGTAAACGATTAGCTAACTTTTTATAGATTTTTACGAGCAGTTGGAAGCACAAACCGGATTCGAACTCTGTGCCTCGATAGACTCTTGGCTTATCCCCGGTAGGTGTATAAAGGAAGCTTTCTGAAAAGAGACGGCCCCAATAGAAGGTGACACCGCTTCGAGGTCGATCTACATCATGCCGAAGTCTCATCCAAATACAAAAAGCGCTAGCAGCAAAAGGCTAGCTCTGCGAACTGCCTAACTGGAGACGGGGGAGGGTCGGTCTCCCCGTCCGGATTAGGGTGTCGTATCTGTGGTAAAAAAGCGTGCATTTTGTAGAAATTCAGCTTTGTGGTACCCCTGGTGGGAATCGAACCCCCGACAAACGGTTTCGGAAACCGATGCTCTTCTGATATCCACCTATATTCGCTGATACTAGTATCGATTGAACAAACGTCCAGAATGTGTGAGGTCACAATAGCTTGGTTTGTTACCTGGATATAGAGGTTCCTTTTTACCATTGACAACAAACTTCAGAAATAGTAATCTGACACAACTCAAAAGTTAATGGGGTAAACAATGTCACGAGAACAGATATCCTATCCTATCTCTGTCAAAGGTGAGCTTTCTGAGCCACCGGCTCGCGGTTGGTGGCTCCTCAAGTGGTTACTGGGGATTCCCCACTACATTATCCTAGCGTTTTTATGGGTAGCCTTTGTGGTGGTTACTATCATCGCCTTTTTTGCTATCCTGTTCACGGCAAAATACCCAAAGGGTTTATTTGAGTTTAACACGGGAGTTTTACGCTGGACGTGGCGGGTCGGGTTTTATGCATATCAAGCCTTGGGTACCGACAAGTACCCACCCTTTACCCTGAAATCTGTTGACTATCCGGCTGACTTGGAGATTGAATATCCTGAGAGACTGTCCCGGGGACTGGTACTGGTGAAGTGGTGGCTACTGGCTATTCCCCACTATATAATCGTCGGTATCTTCCAGGGAAGTGGAGAAAGCGGAGGCGGTCTGGTTTTCATTTTAACCATAATCGCTGCAATAGCACTCTTATTTACCGGTAAATACCCCGAGGGTATTTTCAAACTTGTTGTAGGTATGAATCGCTGGACATACCGTGTTGCCGCTTACGCATCGCTAATGACAGACAAGTATCCACCCTTCCGCCTTTGGGATGATTAAAGCTATGGCTGGCATTAAGACAAAATATATATAAACGAGATAAAATCACCGGATCAAAGTGAATAAGGAGGAATACTCATGAAAGCGATTGTACACACAAAATACGGACCACCGGATGTTCTTCAGCTCAGAGAGGTAGAAAAACCTACTCCCAAGGACAATGAAGTACTGGTAAGAATATATGCGACAACAGTAACGGCAGCGGACTGCACCTTCAGAAAGGGTGACCGGTTTGATTCAAGAGTTGTTGTCACTGGTCTCATAAGACCCAAACATACTATACCAGGGGCTGTGCTAGCCGGGGAAATTGAAGCAGTAGGCGAAGATGTAAAATTATTTAAAGAAGGTGACCAGGTTTTTGGATCTGCCGGTACCGGTTTTGGTGCTTATGCAGAGTATGTATGTCAGCGTGAAAAAGGAGTGCTGGCAATAAAACCGGCCAATATGACCTATGAGGAAGCCGCCGCCGTCTGTGATGGGCCATTAACAGCATTGCTTTTCCTTAGAAAAGGAAATATTCAGAGCGGACAAAAAGTTCTTATCAATGGAGCTTCTGGAAGTGTAGGTACTGCTGCGGTACAGCTTGCCAAATACTTTGGGGCAGAAGTTACCGGGGTATGCAGTACCACGAATTTAGAATTGGTGAAATCTCTGGGAGCCGATAAGGTAATTGATTACACTAAAGAGGATTTTACCAAAAGCGGTGAGACCTATGATGTTATTTTCGACGCGGTAGGCAAGAGTTCATTTTCACGTTGTAAAAGCTCGCTAAAGCAAAGAGGAATCTATCTTACAACTAACCCTGGGCCGTCAGTGTTTATTCAAATGTTATGGACTTCAATGATAGGTAGCAAGAAAGTAATATGGTGGCCAACAGGATTAAAGGAAAAGGCTGAAGATTTAATTTTCCTCAAAGAGCTTATTGAGGCGGGAAAGATAAAATCGGTCATAGATAGACGCTATCCGTTGGAACAAATTGCCGAGGCTCACAGGTATGTCGAAACAGG
>Ga0209979_1004742_pt1 | contig 11108 bp, 13 predicted proteins | sample AnhtaG_FD_183114 | JGI IMG/M metagenome (GOLD analysis project Ga0209979, IMG submission 183114) | Deep subsurface microbial communities from Anholt, Denmark to uncover new lineages of life (NeLLi) - Anholt_01485 metaG (SPAdes) (version 2) | ecosystem: Environmental > Aquatic > Marine > Oceanic...
GCCTTCGCGCCAGCCCCCGGCGTCGCCCTGGGCCGCGACCAGTTGCAGCGCCGGGCAGTCGACCGCGTCGAACGGGGCCGGGCGGCCGCTGTCCCCGGGCCGGCCGAGCGCGAAGCCGGTCAGGCTCAGCACGATGTCCGGGGCCGCCTCCGCCAGCAGCGCCGACACGGTCGCCGCCGCCACCGGGTCTTTCAGGCCGGCGGCGTGGACCGGCAGGGCGTCGAGCCCGCGCTCGTCCAGGGCCGCGATCAGCGCGTCGACGGTCTCGGTGTTCGCGGACTGCACCAGGGCGCGATAGAACAGGATCGCCGCGACCGGCCGCCCGCGCTTCCAGGCCGCGCGCAACTCGCCGAGCGTGGGCTGGGCCAGGCCGGGCCAATAAAGTCCCGCGCGCAGGATCGGCCGCGGCTCGCGCCAGTCCTGTTTCTCGCCCAACAGGTGGGCCGCGTAGCGCAGGAAGCCGGTCGCGTTGTCGAGGCCGCCATGCACCAGGTATTGCCAGAGCCGGTGCCATGCCTCGGGCGCGAGCGTGGAGGCCGCGAGCAGCTCGGGGTCGGGCTGGTCGTCGCCGGGCAGCAGCGCGAGTCGCGCCCCGGTGCGCCGCGCCAACGCGGCGAGCTCGTCCACGCCGTAGGGCCAGTAGCCGCGCCCGCCCAGCAGGCGCACGGCGACGAGCCTGGCGCGCGATGCGACCCGATCGAGATACAGGTCGACCGACAGGTTGTGGCGCAGGCGCAAAAGGTTCGCGAGGCGCAATGTCGGAAAGTCGCTCGCCAGCCGCGCCCGCGCGGCGCTCAAGCAGGCGATCTCACTGTCCGCGGCGGTGAGCACCACGATGTCGCCCGGCGTCTGGCCGAGGTCGACCGCGGCGTCGCTGTCGCCGACCGCGCCCGGCTTGGCGGCCAGCAGATGCATGTCAGGCCGCCGTCCCGGCCGCCGCGGCCACGGCCGCCTCGACCGCCGCGCGGTCGAGGCCCGACCGCCCGATCACCACCAGCGCGCCGCGGCGCTTCTCGTCCGGGCGCCAGTCGCGGTCGAAATAGGATTCGAACCGGCCGCCCACGCCCTGCAGCACCAGGCGCCGGGACTTGCCCGGCACGTCGAGAAACCCTTTCACGCGCAGGATGTCGTGGCGCGCGACGATGGGCTTAAGGTGCCGGATCAGCGCGCCCGCGTCGGCTACCGGCGGCATCGGCAGGGCGAAGCTGGCGAAGTCGTCGTGGTCGTGGTCGAGGCCCGCGGCGTCGTGGTGCGACTTGCGGGCCGCGAGGTCGTCCTCCGCCGCGGCGTCGATGCCGAGCAGCGCCTGCACCGGCACGCGGCCGTGCTCGCTCGCCACCACCTTGACGCCGGGCCTGAGGGCCGTCGCGATCGCGCCTTCCACGCGGGCGCGGGCGTCGCCGTTCAACAGGTCGCGCTTGTTCAGCACTACCAGGTCGGCGCAGGCGATCTGGTCCTGGAACACCTCGTCGAGCGGATTGTCGTGCTCGAGCGACGGATCGGCCGCGCGCCGGCGCGCCACCTCCGCCGGATCGTCGGCGAAGCGCCCGGCCGCCACCGCCGCGGCGTCCACCACCGCCACCACGCCGTCCACGGTCACGCGCGCGCGCACCTCGGGCCAGGCGAAGGCCTTGACCAGCGGCTTGGGCAGCGCCAGGCCCGAGGTCTCGATCACGATGTGGTCGGGCGGGTCCGCCCGGTCGATCAGCCCGAGGATCGTGGGCAAAAAGTCGTCGGCCACGGTGCAGCAGATGCAGCCGTTCGCCAGCTCGACGATGTCCTCGTCGCGGCATTGGGCGATGCCGCAGGCCGTGACGATCTCGCGGTCGATGCCGAGATCGCCGAACTCGTTGATCACCACGGCGAAGCGCCTGCCGCGCGCGGATTCCAGCACGTGGCGCAACAGGCTGGTCTTGCCCGCGCCGAGGAACCCGGTGACGACGGTGGCGGGAATGCGCGCGCTCATGGGACGGACAACCTCCCCGGGGCACCCCGCCCGGACCTAAGGGAATGGGACTGCTCGGCCGATGGCAGGTCTCCTGGCTCAGCGGGTCGCCGCTTCCGTCCCGCCTTCCCGCGGCGCCTCGGGGGCGCCGCAGTGGCCGCGTGGACGAAGGCTCGCCGCCGACAGTTGCGGGGGCAGCTCCGGTGCGACCGGATTCCCTCTTGGCCCCTGATCGGGGACCATCGGCACGACATTGATAGCGGAAAATCGTGGAAAGGTGAAACAACGAAGCCTTCAGCTCTCAGCTCTCAGCTATCCGGCTGACGGCTGATTGCCGAAGGCTATCCCTTCAGCACCAGCGGCAGGCCGGCGGCGGTCAGCACCACGCGGTCGGCGATGGCGGCGACGCGCTGGTTGAGGATTCCCTGCGCGTCGCGGAAGGCGCGGCCGAGCGGCGTGTCGGGCACCACGCCCTGGCCCACCTCGTTCGACACGGCGATCACCGGCGCGCGGCAGGCGCCGAGCGCCGCGACCAGCGCGTCGCAGTCCTTCACCAGGTCGCGCTTGGCCAGCATCACGTTGCTGAGCCACAGCGTCAGGCAGTCGACCAGCGCCGGCCCGCCCGGTTCCAGGGCCTTCAGCGCGTGCGCCAGCTCGATCGGCGCCTCCAGCGTGGTCCAGTTCCGGTCGCGCAGGCGGCGGTGCTCGGCGATGCGCCGGCGCATCTCCTCGTCCCCGGCCCGGCCGGTGGCGATGTAGACCACCTTGCCGCGGGCGGAGCGCGCCAGCTCCTCGGCGTAGCGGCTCTTGCCCGAGCGCGCGCCGCCCAGCACCAGGGTCAGGCGCGGCAGGACGCCCTCGGGCGGCCCCTTAGGCGACCGCGGTCCCGCCGGCATGGCCCATCGCCGGCCGCCCAAGGCGCGGCGACATGTTGACGGTGTTGACGCGCCACGCCGCCTTCGGCCCCAGCGGGTCGATGTGGTCGAGCCGCGTGACCGAGAGGTTGTCGATGGCGAAGCTGAGCGCGGATTCGGGCGAGCAGCCGCAGGCATAGGCGAGCGCGGCGCGGATCGTGCCGCCGTGGGCGAACGCCACCACGTCGCGCCCGGCGTGCTGCGGCGACAGCCGCTCGATGCAGCGCGTCACGCGCGCGATCACCTCCACGAAGCTCTCCCCGCCGGGCGGGCGCGTGCGCGCCGGCGCCAGCCAGAAATTGTGCGGCAGGCCGTGCTTGCTGTAGATCTCGGCGCGCACTTGGCCCTGCCAGTCGCCGAAGCACTGTTCCGCCAGGTCGTTCTCGATCAGGAGCTCCGGCTTCGCCAGCCCTTGCGCCGCCACCGCCTCGGCGGTCTGGTGCGTGCGCTGCAGGTGGCTCGCGACCCACACCGCGCGGCGCGGCAGCATCGCGGCCAGCGCCCGGAACGTCTCCTCGTCGCTCACGTTGGCCGGCGGGTCGGCCTGGCCGTACACCCGGCCGCCGTCGGCCGTCACCGGGGCGTGGCGCACCCACCACCAGCGCGTGATCTTCACTTCGGTCATGGTCCGATCGGTTCCGTCGGTTCAAGCGGTGAAATTGGCGGCGGCGGCGAGCAGCACCGCGATCTCGGCGGCCTGCTGCACCGCGCCCAGCACGTCGCCGGTATAGCCGCGCAGCAGGCGCTGCGCCAGGGCCGCGACCGCGATCGCGGCGGCCGCCGCGGCGATCAGCGCCCACACCCCGGCCGCGGGACCCAGCGCGATCAGCGCCAGCACGACCGCGAATCCCACCGCCACCGCCAGGCGCTCGGGCGTTCCGGCGCCGGCGCCGAGGCCCTCCTCGCTCGCGGGCGGAAACCGGCTCATCACCGCGGGAATGGCGGCGCGCGAGATCGCGTGCGCGGCGATGAGGGCGAGGATGGCGCCGCCGGGTCCGGCGATCGCGGCCAGCGCCGCGGTGCGCAAGCCGATCGAGAACGCCAGCGCCAGCGCGCCGTAGGCGCCGATACGGCTGTCGCGCATGATCTCGATGCGCCGGTCCGGGTCGCCGCCGCCCAGCCCGTCGGCCACGTCGGCCAGGCCGTCTTCGTGCAGCGCCCCGGTCAAGCCCGCCGTCGCCAGCACCGCCAGCAGCGCGCCGGCCAAGGCCGGCAGGTGCAGCCAGTGCGCCAGCGCGAACACGATGCCGCCGACCAGGCCGATCAGCGCGCCCACCGCCGGCACCGCGCGCCAGGCCCGGCGCAGATCGGCCAGCGTCAATTCGCCGCTATGGACAATCGGCGCGCGGGTGAAAAAAATCGCCGCGGCCTTCAGGTCGTGAAGCCAAGCCGCCGGCGAATTGTCGGCGGTTTCCTCGGGGTTGCTGTCGGGCGAGGGGAGATCGGTCATCGCACAAGTCCCAAGCTGGGGTGCCGAATCGTTTTGGTCCCGAATGGGCCGCCGCATGCCGCATCGGCGCTGGCCGGCCCGCCCGCGCTTGGTTATAGACGACGCCCGTGCGCCCGTCAGTCCCCTCGGCCGCAATTCCCGGAGCCGCCATGAAGCCGCAGCAACCCGTCGCCAGCTTCGCCGAGATTCGCGCCCTGCTGCGCGCGCTTCCAGGGCCCGACCGCGCGGCCGCGGACGCGGCGGCGGCGCGCGAGGGCCAGCTCACCAAGCCGCCCGGGGCCCTGGGGCGGCTGGAAGAATTGACGGCGTGGCTCAGCGCCTGGCAGGGCCGCCATCCGCCCCGGCTCGAACGGCCGCGCGTGGCGGTGTTCGCGGGCAACCACGGCGTCGCGGCGCAAGGGGTCTCGGCCTATCCGGCCGCCGTCACCAAGCAGATGGTCGCCAACTTCATCGCCGGGGGCGCCGCGATCAACCAGCTGTGCAAGACGATCGACGCGGATTTGCGCGTGTACGAGATGAACCTCGACGAGCCCACCGCCGACTTCACCCAGGGGCCGGCGATGAGCGAGGCGGACTGCGCCCACGCCATGGCTTACGGCATGATGGCGGTGGAGCCCGGCCTCGACATCCTGTGCCTGGGCGAAATGGGCATCGCCAACACCACCTCGGCCGCGGCGCTGTGCCACGCGCTCTTCGGCGGCGCGGGCAAGGACTGGGTTGGCCCGGGAACCGGCGTCGAGGGAGACGGGCTCAAGCGCAAGATCGCGGCGGTGGAGGCGGGCGCGATCGCCAATCGCGCGGCGCTCGGCGATCCGCTCGCGGCGTTGGCGGCGTTGGGCGGGCGCGAGCTCGCGGCGATCGCCGGCGCCGTTCTGGCGGCGCGGCTCGCGCGCGTTCCCGTCGTGCTCGACGGCTATACCTGCACCGCGGCGGCGGCCGCGCTGTACGCGCTGCAACCGGGATTGCTCGACCATTGCCAGGTCGGGCATTCCTCGGCCGAGCCCGCGCACCGCGCCTTGTGCGCGCGCATCGGCAAGCGGCCCGTGCTCGACCTCGGCATGCGCCTGGGCGAGGGCACCGGCGCGGCCCTGGCGGTGATGGCGATGCGCGGGGCGGTCGCCTGCCACGTGGGCATGGCGACCTTCGCCGAAGCGGGCGTGAGCGGAAAGGAGGGCTGAGCGCCCGCCGGCCGGCCCCGCCGCCGGTCACGGCGCCCGCTTGCGGCCGTCGATCATCGCCCGGATCAGGTTCTCGCCGTGCTCGATGCTGGCGAACAGCACGCCCACGACATGCAAGGCGATCAGCCCGAATGTCGCATGCACCAAGCTCTTGTGCAGCGTCTCGATCCACTTCGCGCCCCACAGCGCGTCGGTCGTCATCAGATGGCCGGTGAGCGCGATCGCCGACAGCATGGCGAGCAGCGCGACCACCATCGCGCCGCCGGCCGGGTTGTGGCCGATATGGCGGCGCGCGTTCAGCCGCAGCATGTCGGCGAGATAGGCGCGCACGGCGCGCGGCCCATGCACGAAATCGAAGAATCGCGCATGCCGCGGGCCGACGAAACCCCACGCGGCGCGGAGCGCGACCAGGCCGGCGAGGGCGTACCCCGCGGCGAGGTGCAGCCACGCGATGCCTTCGCCGCTCGCGTAGGCGACCAGGAACAGCGCGGCGACCGACCAATGGAACACCCGCACGAACGGGTCCCACACGCGGACCGTCGCCGGCGGCTTGGCGCCGCCGGCTTCGGTGGTCGTGCTGGCGATGGTCATCGTGCCGCTCAGATGCGGCCGACGATCTGGCCGCTGGTCGGATCGAGGAACAGCTCGGTCCGGACGCCGCCTTTGTCCAGCGTGTAGATCTCCGCGCAGCTCTCCTTGTTCAGTTTGGCCTTCCGCACCGTGTAGCCCATCGCCTCGACCTTGGCCTTGAGCGCGTCGAGCGACATCCACTGGCTCTGCGGGGCCGCGGTGCAGGGCCGGCCCAGCATGCCGGCGAAGGCCGCCGGCGCGGCGGCGGCGACGAGGGCGAAGGCCAGAATCGCGGTCTTGTGCATCGGTGTCTCCCGTTGGCGTTGATGCCCGCATGCGCAGCGGACGACGCGCACAGAAGATCACGATCGCCCCGTCGCCAAGCTGACGGCCCGCGTCAGCGTGCTGTCAGCTTCGCTGCGGCAAGATGGCGCAGGATCGGACCGGGAGTTTGCGCCACCATGCGCCCCATCGTGCGACCCATCGTCATCGTCTTCGCCGCGCTGCTGGCCGCGGCGGCCCTGTCGCTTCCCTGCGCCGCGCGCGCCGACGGGAAGGCCGACCAGGACGCCGTGCGCCGCGCGGTGGAGCGGGGCGAGTTGCGCCCGCTGGCGGAAATTCTGGCGTCGCTGCGCGGCCGCCTGCCGGGCGAGGTGCTGGGCGTCGAGGCCGAACGGCGCAAGGGCCAGTGGGTGTACGAATTCCGCGTCGTCGACGGCAACGGCCGGCTGTACGAGGTATATGTCGACGGCAAGAGCGGCGCCATCGAGCGGATCAAAGAAAAGTAATGCGCGTCCTCGTGGTCGAGGATGACCCGCGCATCGCCGCCGACATGGCGGGCGCGCTCGCCGCCGCCGGCTACGTCGCGGAGACGGTTGGCGACGGCAAGGAGGCGTGGTTCCGCGGCGACACCGAGGACTACGCGGCGATCGTCCTCGACCTGGGCTTGCCGAAGATGGACGGGCTGGCGGTGCTGAAGCGCTGGCGCGAGGCCGGGCGGCGCACCCCGGTCCTGGTGCTGACGGCGCGCGGAACCTGGGCCGAGCGCGTGGAGGGCATCGACGCCGGCGCCGACGATTACCTGCCGAAGCCGTTCCGCATGGAGGAGCTTCTGGCGCGGCTGCGCGCGATCGTGCGCCGCTCCGCGGGCCATGCCGGGCCCAAGGTGACCGCCGGGCCGGTCGCGCTCGACCAGCGGGAAATGCGCGTCAGCGTGAACGGGACCGGCGTTCCCTTGTCCCCGCTGGAGTATCGGCTGGTCGCCTACTTGATGCTCAATCGCGGCCGCGTGGTGCCGCAGCACGAGCTGATGGACCACGTCTACGGCCACGATGCCGACCGCGATCCCAACGCGCTGGAAGCGCTGCTGGGCCGCGTGCGCCGCAAGCTGGGTGTCGAGCTGATCGAGACGCGGCGCGGCTTCGGCTATGCCGTGCCGGCCGAACGCGCATGACCGCGGGATCGCTGCGCCTTCGCCTGATGGTCGCCGGCGCTGCGGCGATCGTGCTGGCGCTCGCGGTCGCGGGGGCGGGATTGGCGCTCTTGTTCGATCGCCATGTGCAGCGGAGCCTGTCGGAGGACCTGGACGTCTATCTCCGCCAACTCGCCTCAGGCGTCGACATCGCGCCCGACGGGCAGATCGTGGTCAACCGCCCGCCCGCCGATCCGCGGTTCGCCGACCCGCTTTCGGGTCTGTACTGGCAAGCCGGCGACGACGCGGGCGCGACCGTCCGCTCGCGCTCGCTATGGGATACGGTGCTCGACCTGCCGCGCGACGGGCCCGGCCGCGGCGAAGCGCATCGCCACGAATTGCCCGGCCCGGCCGGCGCCCGCGTGCTCGTGGTCGAGCGCCGCGTGCAGATCGCCGGGAGCGGTTCGCCGCGTTGGATTCGCCTCGCCGTCGCGGCCACCCTGGACCGCGCCGCCGTCGCGCGGCGCGCCTTCACCGCCGACCTCGCCGCGGCCCTCGGCTTGTTGGCCTTGGTCTTGGTGCTGGCGGCCTGGGCGCAGATTCAATTGGGATTGCGGCCGCTCGACGCAGTGCGGCGCGGCGTGGCGGAGATACGTTCGGGGCGCGACCGGCGCCTGGGCGCCGCCGTCCCGGCGGAAGTGCGGCCGCTGGTGGACGAGGTCAACGCGTTGCTGGATGCCCAGGACCGCGAGATCGTGCGCGCGCGCGACCGCGCGGCCGACCTTGCGCACGGGTTGAAGACCCCGCTCTCGGCCCTGGCGGCGGATGTCCGGCGCCTGCAAGCGGCGGGTCAGCCCGCCATCGCGGGCGACATCGATGCGCTGGCGCAGACGATGCGGCGGCACATCGATCGCGAGCTGGTGCGCACGCGCCCGAGGACCGGCGCGGCGGTGGCGGCGCCGGTCACGCGGGTTCTGCCGGTGGCCGAGGCGCTGGTCCGCACGCTTTCGCGCACGCCGCGGGGCGAGAGCATCCGCTTCGAAATCCAGATTCCGCCGCAGACGATCCTGCCGTTCGACCACGCCGACGTCGCCGACGTGCTGGGCAATCTGATGGAGAACGCCGCGCGCCACGCGCGCTCCCGCGTGCGCATCGATGCCGCGGCCGGGCAGCCGGGCGCGGTTGCCGTGGAGGACGACGGGCCCGGCGTCGCGCCGGAGGACGCGAAACGAATCCTCAAGCGCGGCGCGCGCTTGGATCGCGGCGGCAGCGCCGGGCTGGGGTTGGCGATCGTCCAGGACGTTCTCGATGCCTACGGGTGGCATCTGAACCTCGGCCGGTCCGGACTCGGCGGCTTGGCCGCGGTGTTGGGGCCCGGGAGTCCCTTGGCGTCAACCGAATCGCACGGCCGCAAGGAAGCAAGCGACCCGCGCCGCTAGGCGGGCGGCAGGCTCGCCCGCGCCCCGGCGCGGTCGCCTGCCGCGTGGGCATGGCGACCTTCGCCGAAGCGGGCATGAGCGGAAAGGAAGCCTAGGGAGCTAGCGCCAGCGCTTCTGCGGGCGCTGGCCCGGCCGTGCGCCCACGGGCATCGCGGCCGCCTTCTCGTCCTTGTGCCGGTAGATGATGCGTCCGCGCTGAAGGTCGTAGGGCGTCATCTCCACCGTCACGCGGTCGCCGGCCAGGGTGCGGATGCGCGCCTTGCTCATGCGCCCCGCCGTGTAGGCCAGCACCACGTGCCCGTTGTCGAGGCGGACCCGGAACCGGCGGTCCGGCAGGACCTCCAGCACCGAGCCCTCGAATTCGATCAGTTCTTCTTTCGCCATCGTCCGCTCTCGGAGCCGGCGCGCCGCCTAGACCAGCTTCAGGTTGGCGGCGGAGCTGCGACCCTGGCGGTCCGCTTCCAAGTCGTAGCTCAGCTTCTGGCCTTCCTTGGGCGGAGCGATGCCCGAGCGCTCTACGGCGCTGATGTGCAAGAACACGTCCTTGCCGCCGTCGTCGGGCTGGATGAAGCCGTAGCCCTTCTGCGCGTTGAACCACTTCACGGTGCCTGTAGCCATAGTCTCGTCTCCTGTCTCGAGTTTTCGGGTGGCGTGGTCAGGAAGCCGGACTATGCCGCCCGGCGCCCATTATACCCGCGATATCGCCGATGGCTAATCGCGGGATTCGCGGTGGAGCGGCGCGTTCCGGGCTCGTCGTTGGCGGGACGGCCGACGGCGGCCGGGGCGCCCGTCATGGGCAGCGTGCGCCCGGTCAGGCGTTCGATCGCCCGCAGGTGCCCTCGCTCGGATGGATCGCACAGCGAGATCGCGGTCCCGCCGGCGCCCGCCCGCGCGGTGCGGCCGATGCGATGGACATAGCTCTCCGGCTCGTGCGGCAGCTCGAAGTTGACGACGTGGGTGACGCCGTCGACGTCGATGCCGCGCGCGGCGATGTCGGTCGCGACCAGCACGCGCAAGCTGCCGGCATGGAAGCTCTTGAGCGCGCGCTGGCGCGCGCCCTGCGACTTGTCGCCGTGGATCGCCTGGGCGTCGATGCCCGCCGCATCGAGATGGCGGGTCAGGCGGTCGGCGCCGCGCTTGGTGCGGGTGAACACGATCACGCGCGCCATCGCGGGGTCGCCGAGCAGCTCGGCCAGCTTGGCGCGCTTCATCGGCGCCTCCACCAGCAGCACGCGCTGCTCGATGCGCTCGATCGGCGTGGCCGCGGGCGCGACTTCGACGCGCACCGGCTTGTTCAGCAGCTCGGCGGCGAGCCCGGCGACGCTTGCCGGCATGGTGGCCGAGAACAGCAGGGACTGGCGCGCGCGCGGCAGGGCCGCCGTGATCCGGCGCACGTCGCGGATGAAGCCCATGTCCAGCATGCGGTCGGCCTCGTCCAGCACCAGCACGGACACCCGGTCCAGGCTGAGGCAGCGCTGGCCCATCAGGTCCAAGAGGCGGCCGGGCGTGGCGACCAGAACGTCGACGCCGCGCATGAGCGCGTCGATCTGCGGCCGGTGGCCGACGCCGCCGTAGACCGCGGCCAGGCGCAGGCCCAGGTGGCGGCCGTAGCCGCGGAAGCTCTCGGCGATCTGCAGCGCAAGCTCGCGCGTCGGCGCCAGCACCAGTGCGCGCGCGGCGCGCGGTCCGGGCGCGATGCGGTTCGCGGCCAGGCGATGGAGTATCGGCAATGCGAACGCGGCGGTCTTGCCGGTGCCGGTCTGGGCGATGCCCAGGACGTCGCCGCCCGCGAGGATCGCGGGGATCGCCTGGGCCTGGATCGGAGTGGGGGTGAGGTAGTTGTCGGCGCTCAGCGCGCGAACGATCGGCTCGGCAAGTCCGAGCCCGTGAAAAGCGGAAGTCATCGGTGGAATCGAATCCTTTGTCGCCGCGGCCCGCGCCCAGTTCATGGGTCGAGACAGGCGCGCGGCCTTTGCGCTGCTTACCAGCGCGACTGGAACAGCATTGTTGGGAAAAGTGTCTCGGGATGAGGCGCCGGAGGAAGTCCGCGCGGCGCATCGCGCTATCGCGAGAAACCGTTGCGGCGCTTACATGGGGCTTCGGCGGCGGAATGTCAAGGATATTCGCTGCACTGCGTCAAAGCCGCCGGCGGCGCGCCGCCAGCGCTTCCGCGCGCCGCCGGCGCGCCCGCCGCGCCAGCA
>Ga0209979_1004743_pt1 | contig 11108 bp, 10 predicted proteins | sample AnhtaG_FD_183114 | JGI IMG/M metagenome (GOLD analysis project Ga0209979, IMG submission 183114) | Deep subsurface microbial communities from Anholt, Denmark to uncover new lineages of life (NeLLi) - Anholt_01485 metaG (SPAdes) (version 2) | ecosystem: Environmental > Aquatic > Marine > Oceanic...
AGGCCGGATGTGCGCGGCAGGCCGGGCCTCAATCCTCTTCGCTTTCACCACACGGTTGATGGTGATACCCTGGAATCAATGAAGCAACTAGCTGTCAAGCTGGGTTGGTGGGCTAGAAACGTGGGCAGAGAATGGCTGTTCCACCCGGCAGGACTCCATCACGCAATCACCAAGGTCGTAGAGGGGAGCGAGCCAGGAATCTCCACCGCAGTGAACGAGGAGGACGCTGAAGGCAACCTTCGAGCGATCAGGGATGCAAGGCGACGGGCCGATTGCGTGCTCGTCCACCTGCATAGTCACGAATGGCATCCGGACATAGGTTTGAGTGCCCCAGCCAAGTTCATCACCGACTTTGCTCGGCGTTGCATTGAGGCCGGGGCGGACATCTTTGTCGGCGGAGGGAGTCATGCGCCGCTCAGAGGGATAGAGCTTCATAAGGGTAGGCCGATCCTCTATGATCCGGGAGATTTCGTCGTGATGACTGATACGGTGACGAGACTCCCCTCCGACTTCTATCTGAGTCCGGGACTCGGAGGTGAGGTGCGAAACAACAAGGCAACGCCCGCGGATGCCTTTGAGGCACGCAGAGCATTGCCTGCGCCACTGAATCCGCCGGGTGGCTACCATTCAGCAAGAGTCCAGGGTGCCGTGGTTGCTGTCTGCTCCCTGGGAGACGGGGGTTGCAGTAGGCTTGAGCTCTACCCTGTGATGATGACTCGCAGACCTGTCTCCCAATCCGGACGGCCCGTGCTAGCCGATGCCAAGGTCGGCAGAGAGATCGTCGAGTACCTCGCAGAGTTGTCTGCGCCCTTTGGCACGAAGATAGAGTATAGGGAGGGCGTGGGCGTAGTTGAGCTGTGACCGTGCTTCAGTCGGAGAGTGGCTGAGTGCCAGAGTCCCTGTCCATGCGGTGGCGCACGCGCATAACAGACCTGACGAAAAGCAGGAAGGACCCCCTTCGCGACAAAGCCTCCTCAGAGGAAGAGCAAATGATAGAACGGAGAATCCTGGCGGATGCTGTCCTCAGTACCATCGTGCGGGCCTCTTGCTGTGTTCCGCCGGACGTACGGTCCGCTATTGAGATGGCCAGAGAAAGAGAAACCCAGCCAATATCCAAGAGGGCCTTTGCGCATACGCTTCAGAGCTTGGATCGTTGCTATGAGCGCGGCAATCCCGCTTGCGGTGATACTGGCTGGCCCCTCTTCTACTGCAAGATCGGTAACGACGCGCAAATCGAAGGGGGCATCCTGGGGCTGGAGGAGGTATCAAAGCAAGCAGTCATCAAGGCCACGAGCGAGGGCTTGCTAAGGAAGACCATGAAACACCCCCTGACCGGAGCTGACCCGGGCACCAACATCGGCATGAATATGCCCAGCTTCACCTACAGATTCGCACCTGGTGACTCGGTCCAGGTGACTTTCGTCCCCAAGGGAGGGGGAGGAGAGTTATTTGGGGGATCCAGGTACGCGGTCATAGCGTTTGGCGACGGAGTAGTAGGCATAGAGAAGTTCATCGTTGACTCCTATGTCTCCGGGGTCAGAGCCGGGGCGATCTGCCCGCCAGCCATCGTAGGCGTTGGTATTGGGGGTACTTTCGATGTAAGCGCCAAATTGGCGAAGGAGGCAGCCGTGCTGAGAGTCATCGGCAGTCGCCATCCTGAACCTCAGATAGCCAGAATCGAAAAGGATCTGTTCGATGCCCTGGGCGAACTGAAGGTGGGTGCCATGGGCTCCGGAGGAGACATATCGGTACTCGGTGTCAACGTGGAATATGCGCATACCCATATTGCAGGCATAACCGTGGCAATGAATGCGAATTGCATCATAGCACGTCGGGCCACTTCGCGAATCCATGCAGACGGCCAAGTAGAGGAACTTGATGATCCGTGCTGGTTTGACGGGAGGTAGGGATGGCTGAATTCCATCTCGCTGTGCCTTTGAGAGATCAAGACATCAGCAGGCTGAAGACAGGTGACGTAGTGTACTTCTCTGGCGAAGCATGGACGGGTAGGTCACGTCTGCACAAGCGCGTGTTCGATGAAGGTCACGCCCTGCCTTTCTCCACCAAGGAAAGGAATCTATTGATTCATGTGGGGCCCATAGTCATCAGAGATGATGGAAAGTGGCGACTCACTGCCTTCAGTCCCACGTCAAGCATCCAAGTTGAGAAGTGGGGACCGCGCGCAGTCAGAGAGTGGGGATTGAAAGCGATCGTAGGGAAAACCACGATGGGCAAGCCCACAATGTCGGCCATGAGGGAGTCAATCTGCATCCACGCTACGCCCATAGGCGTGGCCCCCGGGCTTTTCGTGGATAGAATAGTGATCAAGGACGTCTTCTGGTACGATGAGCTGGGAAGCATGGAGGCTGCATGGATCCTCGAAGTCAGTGATTTGGGGCCTTTTCTGGTTGACATTGATTGTGAAGGGAGCAACTACTTTGAACGATTGGACGCCAGCATAGACGAGAACAAGAAAAAAGCGTATCGGAGACTGGGCATTCCAGAGGACTTCCAATACACAAAGCTGTACTAGAAATGACTCGGGAATCCCAAGCACGAGCGTCTTTGAGCGAAGAATCCTGACGATGGGCCAGATGGCTGAGAAAGGAGAGAAGAGAGATGTTTGAGGGCGTCACAGAGCAGATCGTCGATTTCGCCATTGGGACCGAGTATGATGATCTACCGCCAGAGGCCGTTGACAAGATCAAATGGGTTCTCCTTGACACAGTAGGCTGTGCCCTGGGCGGCTACGTGACCGATAGGGCCAAGCTGGCTCTTGAGCTCATCGAGGAATCGGGGGGCAAGGCTCAGGCCAGCATCATCGGCGGCCGTCGCACCTCCTATGACCGTGCTGCCTTCGCAAATGGGGAGCTAATCAGCGGGCTAGACTATGATATTCTGGGCCCCATTACGGGGAGTCATGTCACGCCCTATGTGACTCCCCCCTGTCTGGCCATTGCCGAAAAGGTTCATGCCTCAGGCAAGGAACTCGTCACGGCACTTGCCTTGGCCCACGAGATCGGTGGGAGGTTCTTGGCTTCGCTGGCGGGGCACAAGATTCCCAAAGAGGACCCCCCATACTACGAAGACAGCCCAAGGTTCTCCCATGCGTACTCGTTATTCGGCGGAGTGGTCGCCGCCTGTAAACTCCTTGGCCTTGGTGCTGAGAAGATGTTGAATGCGTTTGGCATCGCTGGTGCCAGCGCTCCGGTACCCGCTGGTCAGAAGTGGGAGTTCATCACTGGGCCTGCGATCATGGTCAAGTATAATGCCTGGACAGGATGGGCGAGCCAGTTGGCCACCGTGGCAACGTTGCTTGCTGAGAAGGGGTTCACCGGCGATGCTACTATTCTGGACGGGGAGTGGGGTTTCTGGAAGATCGTTGGTTCCCCATTCTTCAAAGAGGATGCCCTGTTCGAGAGACTGGGGGAGGACTGGCTGGCAGACTTTGAGTTCAAGAAGTATCCTGTGTGCGGGCAGAACCGCAAGGGCATAGAGGGCATCAGGCGCATTGTGAAGGAACGTGGGATCAGGCCCGAGGAGATTGAGGAGATCGTCGTGAAGGCAGATCCCTTCATGCTGACGCCAAACCGGTCGATGGTCGAGGTGGCGAGCTTTGCCGACATGCAGTTTTCCAACGTCAACATTTTCGCCGTTGCTGCCTATTACGGCGATATTCCGAGTCCTGCATGGCAGATGCCCATGATCTATGACGACCCCAGGGTCAGGGCGCTGGCCAAGAAGGTCAAGGTAGGCGCGCATCCGGACGCAGAACGATACATCGTTGAGTCGGCCAAGACAGGCAAGCGTGCTGCCGTGCCTTGTCTAGTGGAGATCAGGGCAAGAGGGGATACGTTCGTCACAGAAGTGACGAAATCGCCAAGGGGCACTACCGGAGACCCCATGACCGAGACCGAGCTGGTAGAGAAGTTCGCGACCAACGCTTCCTACTCTCCTCTCCCAAGCGATAGGGTCGAAGAGATCGTGCAAACCATCGCCGAACTGGAGGAGTTGCCTGGTATCTCTAGGCTAACCAGACTGCTAACCATCGGCTAGGATGAGGGGTGTCGTGGACCGTGGGGATCGAGCCGTCGAGGTGCGAAGCTTCCCCGTTCCCCAGGTCGGACGGTGGGGAAGCGCTGGTTCAACTCGAAGCAGTGCTGCGACAGTGGGGTCCGCCGGCCACGGCTGAGAGCGGGAGCACTCGCATAGCAGGTGCCGGCACGTTTTCGTGTGGCATCTGAAACATAATCAACAAGAGACGACAAGGGGAGGCGCTCATGGATCTCAAGTTGACAGGGAAAGTAGCCGTCGTAACCGGAGGCGCAGGGGGTTGTGGAAGGGCTTATTGTCTGGCCTTCGGCGAAGAGGGATCCCGGGTAGTCGTGGCAGATCTGGATGGCGAGGCTGCCGAGCGGGTTGCCGAAGAGATCAAACGTATGGGAGGCGAGGCACTGGCCATCAAGGTTGACGTCACCAAGTGGGAAGACGTCTGCAATATGGTAGACAAGGCTCTCGAGGAGTTTGGCCAGATAGATATCCTGGTGAACAACGCCGGGATTCGAGGCATGGCAAAGATTGAGGAGTTTCCCGAGGCATTGTGGGATCGCGACATGGACGTCAACCTGAGGGGCCCCTTTTTCTGCACCAAGGCCGTAGCCGGCCATATGAAGGAGCGTCGCTACGGGAAGATCATCAACCAGTCCTCTAGCTCGGCGATCAGCGGTCACCGCACCGGGGGGTCGGCCTACTCTGCAGCCAAGGCGGGCCTTCTGGGGTTCAGCCGTTCTATGGCTTTGGAGTTGGGCCCGTATGATATTACGGTCAACGCGATTACCCCTGGGATGATCGACACCCCCTTTATCGCGGCCATGCCTCCGGCAAGGAGGAGACAGATCGAGGAGCAGTGCCCGTTGGGCCGTATCGCCGAGCCCGAGGATTTCGTGGGTCTGGTGCTCTTGCTGGCCTCTGATCGTTCCAGCTACATCACGGCGCAGACCATCATGGTCGATGGCGGGCAGCGCCCATCATAGGCTTGCCCGCCCGTCAGCTGCGTGCTCGACGGCGAACGATAGAGATCTCTCGAATCCGGTGAAACTGAAGCAAGGAGGCCAAAATGAGGGCGAATGTGCTAAGAGAGCTGCTGAATGCGGGGAAACCGACTATCAGCACTCGGATGATAACCACCTCACCACAGATTGCCGAGATAATCGGGCACACCGGCATGTTTGATTTCATCGAGCTGTGTGGCGAGTATGCGGCCTGGACGCTCCCCAATCTGGAGAGCTTTGCCCGGGCTGTGGATCTGTTTCCGCACATGTCTTCAATGATGAAGGTGGAGAAAGAGCCACGGCTTTTCGTCACCCACAGAGCACTGGGTGCCGGCATTCAGAACGTGCTCTTTGCAGACTGTGATTCGGCCGAAGAGGCTCGGGAGTGCGTTCGCTGCGTGAGGCCGCTGTTGCCCGAGGACGGCGGTCTTCACGGCTGTGGCGTGCGGCGAAACGTGGGCTACGTACTTGAGAGCGGCAGCGAGGCGTGGGTCCAAGCGATGAGGGATGTGGTCATTGAAGTGATGATCGAGTCCAAGAGCGCGATGGAGCAGCTGGACGAGATACTGGAGGTCGAGGGGGTGGACATGGTCCACTTTGGCCCCTGCGACTACTCGCTCACCGTCGGTAAGGTCGGGCAAAAGGGAAGCGCCGAGATGAAAAGAAAGAACCGCGATGTGATCGAGACCGCTCTCAAGAAGGGGAAGCGTGCCCGGGTGATACTCAACAGCTTTGAGCAAGCCATAGAGTACGCGGAGATGGGAGTCCGTGATTTCTGCATCGGTTCGGACTTGGGCACTCTTTACAGCTGGTGCAAGTCAAACGGGGAGCAGATGCGAGAGCTCCTCGCCAATATGTAGGGCAAGCCAGAGTATGTCTGTCTTGGCAATCTGGAAGCGGCCCAGACGATCGCATGGTCTGCTGGAAGGGGAAACGAACTGTCCGTTTGATGGGGAGGTTGGCTCATGGGGATGACCATAGCAGAGAAGATACTGGCGAGGAAATCGGGGCTGAGCGAGGTCAGGCCGGGGCAGTACGTTACAGCCAAGATAGATCTGTTGATGGCTGGCGACTCTAGCGCCCGGGTCTACAAGGCCTTCAAAGAGATCGGGATAGACCAAGTTTGGGATCCCTCGAGGGTGATCGCTCTAACTGACCACGACATTCCTGCCCCGACTGTCGAAGCTGCTGAGAGTGACGTGCTCAAGAGGAAGTTCGTTCAAGAGTTCGAGCTCGAGTACTGGTACGACATAGGAAGAGGGGGCATTTGCCACCAGGTGCTGCCCGAAAAGGGACATGTCGTCCCGGGCTCACTTATCGTCGGATGTGATTCCCACACCACTTCCTATGGAGCGTTCAACGCGGCGGCAACGGGCACTCAGGTTCCCGAGGCTTACTGGATCGCGGCGAAGGGGGAGCTTTGGTTCAGAGTGCCTGAGACCGTGAGGTTCGAGCTCCTGGGTGAGCTTTCTCCCAGGGTCATGGGTAAGGATGTGATACTCAAGGTCGCTGGTGATTACGGCACCGAAGTAGCTGCGTACAAGTCGGCCGAGTTCGTGGGCCCGGCAGCACAGAAGATGAGCCTGAGCGACCGATGGGCCATCGCGAACATGGGGGTGGAGATCGGGGCCAAGTTCGCCATTTTCGAGGCGGATGAGAAGACGCTGGACTTTCTAAGGGGGAGGGCGAGGGGACCTTTCACGCCGGTGAAGAGCGACCCCGATGCTTCCTACGAACGGATCTATCGGCTGGATGTCAGCGATCTTCCACCTCAGGTGGCTTGTCCTCATGATGTGGGCAATGTCAGGCCCGTGTCTGAGGTTAGGGAGGTGCCCATTGACCAGGGTTTCATTGGCTCCTGCACGGGGGGAAGATTGGAGGATCTGGCGATAGCGGCGGAGATCCTGAAGGGGAAGAGGGTGCATCGGGGGGTGCGCCTCATCGTGAGTCCCGCCTCGATGGAGGTGTACAAGGCAGCGCTTCGGGCCGGGGTACTCGAGACGCTCGTAGAAGCTGATGCCATGGTGTGCGGACCGACCTGTGGCCCCTGCCCGGGACATCACCTGGGCATCCTGGCGGCGGGGGAGAGGTGTATCTCGGCATCCAACCGGAACTTCAGGGGGAGGATGGGGAATCCTGAGTCCGAAGTCTATATTGCCTCGCCAGCCACAGTGGCCGCTTCAGTCGTAGCAGGGGTTATCGCCGATCCAAGAGACATGTGAGGTGATTCGTGTTCGAACCAGTCGTCAAGGGAAGAGTGTGGAGATTCGGGGACAACGTCAGCACTGACTACATCATGCCTGGCTTCGCGCGGGGAGAAACACCGGAGGAGCAGGCGGCCTTCTGCATGCGTGCCATCCGTCCAGAGTTTGCCCGAGAAGTGATGAGGGGAGAAGTGATCGTAGCGGGAAGGAACTTTGGCTGCGGTTCCAGTCGTCCCGCTGCCCAGAACTTTATCACGTTGGGGATAGGCTGTGTGGTCGCCGAGTCCTTCTCCAGGCTGTTCTTCCGAAGCTCGGTCCACCTTGGTTTCCCCATCCTGTATTGCAGGGGAGTGCATGATGCCTTCGAAGAGGGGGACATTCTGGCGGCAGACTTTGATGGGGGGGAAGTGAGGAACGTCACCTCAGGGCAGATCCTTCAGGCGGACCCCTTGCCTGAGGTAGCCATGAACATCCTGCGAGCCGGAGGGGTTGTGGCTCTGCTCAAGCAAGAGTACGGGAAGAAGTAGGCGGACGGCACGCGGGCTTGGGCTACGCCTTTGGTCAAGGAGTCCCGGCAAAGGTCGGAGGCCCCATCTCTCCAGGCGCAGCAGGGGTCACCGTGCCCCATATCCACCTCGCGAGTGTCCCACCGAGTCATGGGAGTCACCCGATCACATTCTTGCGTCAGGATCAGACATAGGAAGGAGTCGAGCACGTGGACCAGCAGTATGTCTGGGACATCGCAGAGGTAGTGAAGAACAACCCAATCCCGGATCACAGGAGGCTGACACGCACTTTCTTGGTAGACGGCAAGTACTGTACCGCCTTGGTGGTCCAGGCTCAGCCCCAGACAGAGCCCTTCATACACATCCACCAGGAACACGATGAGTACCTCTATGTGCTTGAGGGGGAGGGGTGGGCCCACATCGGGGACAAGAGATTCGAAGTCAAACCTGGGTGCCTCGTGTACTGCCCTGCTGGCGAGGAGCATGGCTTCTTCATGCAGGTCAAAGGGGTCAGACTCTCCATCTATGGCCCACCGTTTGACCGTGAGAATCCCGATAGAATCGTCCCCAGTGGGAAGGACTTGGTGTAGCACATAAGATCGAGCCGCCACGCCCTTTGAGCAGTGCGCCCAAGCTGAATCGGCGAGGAGCCGGGCACGTGCATCCGCTTGGGTGCCAGGGCGGGTAGACTCATGTGCGGCTCGGATCACCTCGATGGTGCTCAAAATCACCCAGGTGGGCACGGTGACCGAGGCGCTGGCAGCCTGTCGGCTGACTACGAGCAGCGGCTACAACGTGCACCCCTGCGGCAGTCGCGGCGATGGGGACAGCATCGGGGATTTCGCCGTCGGGCTGAACGCCGGTCAGGTGAGAGGTGGAGACCGTAATCGCCTCCTGGCCATCGAAGAGGAACTTGGCCGATCTGCCATCTGGCTCGGGAAAGAGGCGTACAAGGGCTGGCGTTAGTAGCTCGCGCGTTTGCCGGGTCCCCCCGAACTGCGAAGTACGAGTGGCCGGGGCTACCTTCCTCTGTCTCAGGGAAGGGCCAGCCGAAGTTGTGCTGTCCTCCGCTGCCGGCCGCTCGGGTCAGTTGAGTCAATTGCATCAGAGAAGGGAGAGAAATGAAGACCACAGCAGCAAACGGAGTGGCACGGATTCTGAAGGCAGAAGGCGTGGAGTGGGTGTCCACCTTTCCCTCCTGTGGCGTGAACAACGCCCTGGGGAAGGAGGGCATACGCCTGCTGATGATGCGAGAGGAGCGGTATGCGGTGGCCATTGCCGACGCGTTCTCACGGGTCACCGGCAGGAAGAAGATCGGCGTGTGTACGATGATGGGAGGTGTCAACGCTGCCGGCCTCCAGGTGGCATACGGCGCCATAGCCCAGGCGTTCGAGGATTCGTCGTCGGTCCTGTGCATCTCCGACGGCGTGCCCATTGGCGCTTCGGGCAACAGCCACTATGACGTCACCCTGGGCTTCAAGGCCGTCACCAAGTGGATCGGTCACATCGACCAGCCCCAGCGTGTGCCCGAGTTCCTGCGCCGGGCCTTCACCTATCTGCGCACAGGGCGCCCCGGGCCGGTCCTGGTTACCATACCCCGGAACCTGTGCGCGGGGGAGTACGATGACGACGAGCACCCCTACATGCCCGTGAAGGGCTGGCGATGGGCGCCCGATCCCGACGATGTCGGGGCGGCGGTCAAGGCGCTGCTGGCGGCCAAGAACCCGCTGCTGTATGTGGGTGAGGGCATCTACTACGGCGATGCGACGGATGAGCTGCTGCAGTTCGCCGAGCTGGCCCAGGTGCCGGTGATGACCACGTTGAAGGCCAAGAGTGCGTTTCCAGAGAACCATCCCCTGTCGGTCGGGGTGCGCGGTGAAGTGGCGACCCACTTCCTGGAGGGGTGCGACCTGCTGTTCGCCATCGGTTCGAGCCTATCCCCGGGCCGGTTTAGCCAGACCATTCCTAACCCCAACGATAAGACGATCGTCCAGTGTACAGTGGATGAGCTTGACATCAACAAGAGCTACAAGGTCGATTGCGCTATCATCGGCGATGCCAAGTTCGCCCTGCAGGCTCTTATTGAAGAAGCCTCTTCGCAGACGGGCGGCGGCCGCAAGAAGAATCCCGAGCTGCTGGACGAGATTCGGGCGGGGAAGGAGCAACTCATGGCAAAGTACCGCCCGCTTATGGAGTCGGATGAGAAGCCCATCAACCCCTACCGGGTGTACGGCGATCTGATGAAGACCATCGATCTGAGCAACTCGTTCGTCACCCATGACTCGGGCAACACCCGCGATCAGACCAGCACGGTGTACGAGGGCCGTATTCCCCGGGGCTACATGGGCTGGGGCAATGTCTCCACCCTGGGCTTCGGCCTGGCAGCGGCCATGGCCGCCAAACTGGCCTACCCGGAGCGGCAGTGCGTGAACATCACGGGCGACGCGGGCGTGGGCTATATGATGGGCACCTTCGAGTCGTTGGTGCGCAACAGTGTCGGCGTCACCACCATCCATATCAACAATGGAGGCTTTGCCGGCTACGGTCCAGGCTTCTGGGGACCCGGGCATGATCCTTACACCTGCGACGTGAGCGATCACTCCGTGGCCGACATGTCCAAGGCAGTGGAGGCGCTGGGATACCATGCTGAGGACGTCACCGAGCCGTCGGAGATCATCCCGGCGCTGAGACGGGCCTTCGATGAGAACCGAAAGGGGAGACCTGCCTACCTGGAGGTGATCTGCAGCCAGTATCCGGTGTTTGGCCAGTGGATCAGACGGCCGCTAGCGGGGCATTAGATCGCCGCCGTGTAGTACGCCGTCGGACAGGTCCTGACCGGCCCTCGTTCTTGCGCTCTGGCCAGGCTACGAACCCGGCAGCACTCTCCGGTACCTTGCGGTGCGGCGGGTCACGCCCACGCGAAGTGGGAAACCCGCCGTAAGCAGAGCGCACAGAGGTAGTCTGATTCTAGGGCAACTCCTCGGAACATGCCATGCGGGCCAGCGACCCTTCACTACGGGGTGCCAGCGACCAGTTTTTCTTGGGGACAGGCGATATGTGTGTCTGTGCTTCCACCATACTCATGTCATACAAGGGGAATCGAACATGCACCCATTTGCAGAACTAGCCGTTCCAGTAGGTTCAGTGGGCATCCACTGGTTCGAGCAAAACGCATATGCCCTCAAAGATTCGCAGGGCACCATCGTACAAGTCGATCCCTACTATCCTGCTGCGCGACCTGCCGAGAGATTCATCTACTCACAGCCACCACTGATCGAGTCTCAGCTTCCGACCGATTATGTTCTGATGACGCACGCGCACGGCGACCACACCAACCCCGAGACCAT
>Ga0209979_1004744_pt1 | contig 11108 bp, 10 predicted proteins | sample AnhtaG_FD_183114 | JGI IMG/M metagenome (GOLD analysis project Ga0209979, IMG submission 183114) | Deep subsurface microbial communities from Anholt, Denmark to uncover new lineages of life (NeLLi) - Anholt_01485 metaG (SPAdes) (version 2) | ecosystem: Environmental > Aquatic > Marine > Oceanic...
ACCGTGCGAACAGATTTCATGGCCTTGTTCTGCTATTTGTCTAACAATTCCCTCCCGGCCTGCAATGTTTCTACCCAAGAGAAAAAATGTAGCCTTAGCATTATTTTGAGCAAGTATATCCATTATCGCCCGGGTTAATCTGCAGCCCGGACCATCATCAAACGTTAATACAAGCGAGTGGCACTTGCTCGCTCTTCGCGCTAACAGCCATCGCAGGAACCTTCCATAAATCAGGGGTATACCGGCATACACAAAAACCAACATGCCAATAAATAAGCCAGCCAATACAAATGGAATTTGGTATTACCTCCCTGCTCAAGGTACACTTTTTGGATTCTTTGCCTGCAGCAGATTCCGCCAGCATCGTTTTACCCAATGTATCAAACCGATTCTACGCAAAACACACTCCAGTCCCAAAGACAGAGACCTTGTTGATGATTGCAGTATATTAATGAATACGGGGTATAACCTCGGTGCAAAAATGTAAACTGAGGCTTCCGGCCAAGACTTCGTTCCCAGCCTTTCCTTATAGGCAGCATCGCCGAAACCATAGTCTAACGTATCTATCGTAGCATCAACGCAAAGATCTTCAATGACCTTCACCCAAAGTAATGCCCCTGGCCCAAAGGAACACCACTTTGGATCATAACCCATATACTCCGGGAAAAATGTCGCGTTATAACGAACGCCAAATTCAAAAGCACATGGAACACTGTTAACATACAAGATATAAGCTCGTAACCAACCATCCCTTGCTGCTTGCCTTAATAATGCTCGCGTAAGCGAATCATCGACAATTCCTATATTCATTCCGTCTTTGTATGTTAATACCGAAATCTCACAGGCAACTTCCATTATATAATCGATTTCTTCCTCATTGCGATAGCACACAACTTTAACAGGCCCATTGCCTTCTTCGGCCAATTTTCTCTCGCATCGCCGCCACTCTCGCTTATGCTTGCTGGGTATCATCTTATAAAATGCTTCAACACTTTCCGGTATGTGTGTTTGCCAATGCAAGTCCAATGTAGGAAAATGATCTCTGCACAAAAAGTTGGTCATTGTTTTTATCAAATGTGAATCGATCAGCAAGTGATTGAAGAAAGTAACATCTACTTCGCCGTGTCTTAAAGTATTAATCAGCTCTTGGAGTAATATGACACAGACTTCATCGGAAGGCCGGCCGAGGATACCTCCATACAAAATAGTCAAACAACGCAGTGATGGCTTAAGCACCGTGAAGTATCCCACTCGGCATGTGATCTGACGCCTTTCAATGCGACCTATTACCATTACTTTTGGTTTGCCCTCATAAGACAGAAGCATTATATGCGGTTGAACGGCTTCTTTCATCGACTCCACGACGGAAAGATAACGGTATATGTCCACATTGGGTGCCGGCAGAGATTCACCGCACTGCATCTGCTCCCATGTAGGACGAAAGGTCTCGATTTCTTCGAAGTTTCTTGCAACGACAACTCTCCAACCATCAGGTAGTTTTATTTTATTGTTTTTTCTTGTAGGTTGATTCATAGTTACCTGCCTTGACGTTATGCTAAGACAATATTCCCCTTACGATTTTCAGTTCTTACCTACTTCTCATCCTTAATCTTCTCATATCGCACAAAGCGGAAAGATGAGCCAATTATTCCTAAAATACAATAAAAAAGCGGCATCAGTTGCCCAAAAAAACTAACTGACATCCAGGTTACCATCACTGAAAACAATATGGTGCCCAAAACCCAAGATAGGGATTTCATTTCCGGATTTTGCGCTTTTTTGTACATATGTAAAAGATCGCGAAACGCTGTTGTAAGCACACCCCAAAGAACCACAATCCCAAGTATGCCGTATCTTACCCCATTCAAGATAAATTCGTTAGTCACATCAGTTGCGCTCATTCCCAAACTCGGCCCCCATCCAGGGTCACGGTCACCATAACCAAGCAAGTACCATTCATCGAAATGTTCGAGCGCACAATCAATAAGTTTGGCGCGGTGCCAACTCGAACCCCCCAGAGGGTTTGCATAAGTAGCTACAACATGGTAGAAAGGCCTATTGCTCGCTACTCCAATGAATAGACAGAAAGACGCGAAAAATATAAGCATTAGCTTGACCCAACGCTTTTGCCTTTCCATTGCCATGCAGAAAATCACCACTATCACCATAACCCACGGGCCGCTCGACATGCTGCTCAGAGCACCGATCAATGCCACCCCTGAAAGAACATACCCCCAAACCCGCCAGTTATTCTTCTCGTGCCGCAAGTAATAAATCAGCGGCAAAAACATAACAAAACCACAGCCAAATAAAATGGGATGGCTAAACGGTCCCACAGCCCTGCTCAATCCCCAACGTCTTTCAAGAATCTTACCAACTCCTCCATACCACGGACAAAAACGGAAAAGAGGAAGAAATGGCTGCCAGCCGGTAACAGACTCAATTACACCTAATATTGCCAGAGGTACCAGGACGACACTTATGCACTTTATGATAGATATTAATGTCGCCCTGTCAGTTACTACAAAACGGGCGACAATATAAGCAAACCATGTATCCATCAAAAAGCCGCCCCTATTTTCTATGGTAGATATCGATGGTCGGGTAACACAAAGCACCCCAATGTATACCACCATGCTTAACGTCACCCACGTGTCCAATCGTGACCAGCTAAACCTATTTTGGATTCGGCTGTCACATAAGCACCGCAAAAGCAGCACTGCAGCCACTATACGACCAACTGATATGTCTATCGTGCCTATGCTCACCACCAGATAACTGGGATACCACAACAAGGCTGTAATATACACTGCTAAGGCATACGCTGGCCGTAACGTTATAGCTAATAGAGAGAGGATAACTGCGATTGTTAAAGTTACACCTTGCATTGTGACTCAATTTCGTCAAAAGTTATCAGAGGGTTATCTGTATCACTGCCTTCTTGCGGTTTGTTGCCTGCGGTGCGGATCTTTTCTATCAATGCTGCAATACCGTATTCACCCTCGCCAGCAAGCGCATAGTCTAGCAATCCCTCAAACTCGACGAATAAATCTTCTGGACAGCTCGTTGAGGGGTGTGGCCCCCCAATAAGTGTTATCGCGTCAGGAAGTGTCTCCCGGATGCAGTGGAGAGTCTCATGGGTTCCTTTGAAAAGCGTTGTGAAAACTTTGATGCCGACTACGTGGGGACGCAACTCAAGAAGCTTCCGTTGAAAGTCCTCCATCCTCAAGTTCACGTTCCAGCTCAGAAGAGTAACATCTGCTCCCGCTTTTTTGCAGGCCGCCGCGACATACCCGAGGCCGGTATCGTTAAGATCATCCACCGTCACCCATCGCTGAAATCGCCGGTTCATAGGTGGGCACAGAAGTATCCTTAAGGAATCTTTAGCTCTTACGAAGTGTTCATAACGCATATCTGTCTCCTTAATCTTGCACTACCGTCTTATATCACTTGCTTGTGACAACACATCCTGGAATATGTTCAGGGCTTTCCTCTGTGTTTCAGGAATAATGTTCTTGAGATGTTCTCTTATCGCATTGCGTTCTTTAAAAACCTTTGAGAGAGTAGTGAAAATTCCACCCATTGAATTCTGACGCATATCGATCGCCAAATTGCCTATCCCGACTGAATCAAACACGCCGGAGAACTTCTTGCTGTAGGCTAAACCCACCGTAGGGATGTTTTGTGATAAAGCTGCTACACAAGAATGCATCCGCGAGCCAATAAAGAAATCACTCAAACCTATTATGTGCTTTATTTCACCCTGGTCGTACTCGCCTTTCACCAGGAATATTCTGCCGGGGTATATTTGCCTTAACTGCTCATAAATCTTCAGGCACGCATCAGAATCACTTTCCACTTCATAACCCGCCGGTGGAAACACATGGGGAATTAGTAAAACAACTACTTCCTCCTCTTTTAGGAGCATCTTGATAATCTCACAAATTAGTTCTCGGTAGTCGGTTTTCAGACCAAACATATTATTTCGACTGTAGCCACCGTTGAACAAAAGCCCGCTGACATTCAGGCCGACCACTATCGAGTTCTGCGCTCGTATATCTGCCGATGGCTCGATGTCAAGTTGTTTGGGTTTCCGAGAGTCCAAAACAAAGGCGACATCGGGGGCGAACCTAACTTTCCCGTTCTCGGAATCATTTAGCAGTTTGTTGACATATTCTACGCCCGCCCTGTCTCTCGAATAGACCAAACTGGCGTGCTTCAAGATATACCTCGCCATCACTTTAGTTAGTGGTCTTCTAAATGGCCCATATGTTTGGGGCAGCAAGACCAGTTTTTTCCCTAAGAAGATAGCAAGCCACTTGCTCAAGAACCCTAAAAAGAACCTTCGAAAACCATAGATGTCGCTGAAGCTGTCACCACCAGTGATATTTGCTACAAGATCCGCCTCAAAAAACATTCTGAAATAAGGATTACGCTTAACCAAGGTGTCCTTAAATCGCGACCTCGGCAACACTCTCGCAAGCAAACCGTAAAATGCAAACCACAAAATATGATATGGCAAAAAAATGTTTTTTGAAAACCTTATAGGAAGTGTTTTGACTGATATTTCTTTCCCCATAAGGAATAATAGGTGTTGGCCAGGTACATACCCACTACCAAGAAGGATAATTTGAGCATTGGGCCAGCGGTTTAGAATACACTTAATCGAGGATTCAGCAAGGGCGCTGACCCCCATGTTACCGGTATGAAAAGATGCGCCGAGTAAGCCTATTCTTATCGGTTTGAGCTTGGTATCTGAGCGTTCAGGCACTTTCTGCCTCCTCCTCACGTACGAGCTCGACGGCCGCAGCACCTGCCTGCTTGTACCGTCTCCGGCTGTCAGAAAACTTGGGCAAAAGCAGACCAATCACGCTAACAATAATACATGACAATACCCCAATCGCAAAATGCAGCATTGGCAAGTTCGGCGTGAGACCTCGTACAACCACGACAACTCCCAATACGGGAATCGCCAGGGCCAGGCCGGGCACCCAGGAAATTGCATAGTCGAAGATATTCAATCCGATTGTCTTACGTATAACGGTGACCTGCACACACATGGCAACAAAACTTGCCAGCAATACAACTGCGGCGGCCCCTGTGAGCCCAAAGAGCTTTATACTCGGATATATCAACACAACCAAAATAAGAACGCGAAGCCCGACAAAGGCGCGGTGTTTGGCCGGTTGGCCAATGCCGAAGAACACACAAGCAAGTATAGTCCCTTGTATGAGAAGTAAAATATAAAGACACAACAAGCCAAACGGAACCGCAACTGCCGAATACTCTGCGCCAAAGACAAAAGTCAATATCGTTTTGCTGCAAATTATGGCCAGCGCAATTGGGGGAATTACAAATAGTGCTGTAAATTTAGTCATTTGCAGAACTGCTCTACAAAGAGCCTCTCTGTCATCCTGCTTTTCAGCAAATGCCGGGAGTAGAATCGGACTTATTATTCGGCTAAAGAGGTCCCGTGGTGCAAATGCCAGCGTCAAAGCCATTCCATAGAAGCCAACTAACGAAGTTGAAACAAGTTTGCCTGCCACCAGTATATCGATGTTAAAAGCGATATACGTAAGAACAGGCAAGCCGACCATCCCCCTCGCAAATCGGTACAATCCCTGAAAACTCTCTCTATCATAAGCAAGTTTTGGCATGAAAGGGCACAGAAGATATGACATCAAACATCTGGTGAACCCGGTCGCTGCAAATCCTATCACGATCGCCCAAACATTTCTTAAGAGAAAAGCCAATGTGATGGTAACAATAGCCCCCAAGACAAAGCTACCCTGCGTTATTACTACCGCCCTGCCAAATCTAAACTTCTTTTCCAATACGTGCGCCCTCGGGCTGATGGGCCCATTAAAAAGTATGCTAAGAAAAGCCACTCGAACCAGAGTTGTCAATTCTTCCAATGAATAGCGGGCCAGTAAATCGGGCCTGCTGCGGAAATAAAACTCACACAGCCATGGTGCCACGATGAAGGCAACCGCATACAGTCCTATTGCTCGCAGGCTTTGAAACCACCACGCCATGTTAAGGTATTCTGGGTCGGCACCATTTTTATGCTGAATGACCGACTGTTTGATACCGACCTCGGTAAGAACCTCAAATAACTGCGTTAGAGCCAGTATCATCACCATCAGCCCTATCTCCTGAGGTACCAGCAACCGGGTCAGGGCAACCTTGCTCCCGAACCCAAGGAACTTGGCAATGAAAGCTCCGATCACTAAAACAACACTGCTGCGCGCACAACGCGCCTTAAGGTCATCACCGCGGAATTGGCCGACTATGGCGGAAAATTTCTTCTTCAAGCAGAAAGGTTCCTTCAATTTGCGCGCAGATAGAAATCTCTTAGTGTTAACAAAGCGCATTCATAGAGCGATGTGATTTGCATCCACAGATTAATTCCGTTGAACTCAACGAAAAAAACAGCCAAAGGCGCAGAGTTTAGAGTTTACTCTGCGCCTTTGGCGTTCTTGCTTTACAGCACCACCATCGCCATAACGGCTTTCGCCGAAGCTGCGGCTCTCGCCGAAGTATGAAGTGCTAAGTGCAAAGTACAGCAGCTTACGCTGAAGGACTAAGTATGAAGTACCAATTACAAAATTTTTAGTCATCCTTTCTTTCGCCCTTCATCTATCGTACTCTGTACTTTTTTGATGATCGTTGTGAGAATTGCGATCAGTTCGTTGCACTCAGCCAGAAGTTCCTTTGTCTGGTCATGCGAGACGATTCCGGACTCAGCCAGAAGGCGAAGCCAGTACTTCGTTTCCCTCGCTTCTTTACGGGCAATTGAATACTTCGAGACAAAATCGGGTTTGCTTTGTGCCGCCTGTCCCTCTTCGATATTTGCACCGACCGACGTTCCGGAACGAAGCAACTGCTTTGCGAGTATTTGCTCTACGCCCGGCTTTTTCGATAATCCCTGACACAAATTTACAATTCTCAGCGCAAACTTAAAAGTCCGCTCACACAAATCCCTTTTCTTTTTGCCTTCCAATTTCGCCCTTCAAACTTCGTACTTTTAACTTCGTACTTTGGCATTATGCCTTCGTACTTCGTACTTCTAACTTCTAACTTCCTTTTACGCCGTTATGGTTGCGCTGATAGTTTCGGACCATGGGCCTTTTTCGCCGCTGCTTTTGACCCATCGCAGCATATAGTGGGCGGTCTTGCCGCCATCTTTGCCATCGTATTCGACAATATACGGACTTGCCGTATCCATCGATATAAAGCTGAGCTCATCGGCACTGGACGGAGCCGCTTCGCCGACAGCGGCGACCTTTACCCATATCTCACAGCCCATTATCCCTGCCGGTTTGGCCCGACTTGTCGGGGTTGCCTCATCGGTAAATCGAATCTCATGCCGCAGCCGCTGTTCGAATAGAATTTTCGAGAACCGAGCTTATCTGAACCTGTGCCACGTATCGGGCCGGGTCGCCGGCAATAAATTGGGCCTGCGGCCAAAGAGTCCTGAAAATCCTTCTCATCGGTGATAATCTGACCTGAAAAACTATATTCCAATAAGTAAGATTGGTTTTGGTAATGGTGATATGTTGAACAAATGAATAGCCCGGATTTTTTAAAGCCACGGAGTGCACAGAGAACACAGAGAGTTAAGTATTTTACATCAAAACACTTAGCTATTTATCACCATTTTGGCGTTTTCTCTGTAAATTACAGGGTGTGATTTTCGGCTATTTACACTAACAGCTTTTACGTAACAGATAGTTAAGTTACCTTTTCGCAAGATTGATGAAATATGCGGGATAGAAACTTAAATAGGAGCAAAGATTTCCAATAGAATCAGGCGTTTCGCTTCAGACCGTTAATTACTCCGTCTTTTCGCCGGTTATCGGCAATAGCACCGATACCGAGAATGCCGAAAAGTGAAACAGCAACACCGACAGGATTAAGCGCGCCGCCTTCAGCAATTACCAGAGCGTACTCGAAAAGCTGTCTTTTGAAGGCATCCTGCCTGTTGAGTTCTTCAAACTTCAATTTTGACTCCGTAAGGAATGTGTCGACCTCTATTTGCAATTGCGGCCTGTTCACCATCCTGCCGGGCGTTTTCATAGATTCGACCATGGACTCGCATCCATAAGCCCAATAGCCAATAGCGGAACAAATAACAACCGCTAAGGTAAGGCATTGATTGTGCCTGATTGTACACCATATTTTTTCGAATGCCTTTTTCACCTGTCTGCACCTTCCAAAAACTTGCATTAGAAGGGCCAAAACGCTTTTTTTTACCCATATTTAGAACCCTACACCTATGCCCTTACTACCTCGTGCCCCACGCGCCCGCTAGTTCAGAGTATCGGAGGCCCAGCCTCACGGTGCCGCTTACCCAGCCTCAAGATGCCCAACAGCATAACTCACGATAACAGAGCCTACCGAATCAAGCGCCAAGACCCTTATATGGTTCATTTTTCGGCTATAGAAGATTACGGAGGAGGCGGACCTGCTGGGGTTTCAAGCGTTTCATCCAGCCGTCCGGTGCGAAGCTCTGCCGAATCCCTGAACCGCTTGCGGACTTCCAGGTAATACTGGCCGCTTGCTATGGTTGGGACCAAAAAGACCAGTTGGCCGGGTTTGTTCTTCTGGATGGCGGTAGCCTTTACCTCGGCGCCGCTGCCCACATTGACAAAATAAATGCCCTCATCGGCCTGACCGGGTTCAAATTTAAGCCGATGGCCGTTAATGGTACCGATATTGTCCAAGGTTATCGTCCCGTTGATATCGCCGGAGCCGAGATCAACGTATTCCAGCAAGGCAGGTGCCGGTTTGATAGCTTCGGCCTTGGTGACGGTCGCACCTTCACGAACCGTCTTGCGGACCCTGGCGCCGGGATTTGCACCTACATCTATACGATGACGAGATGAATCGAACGTGTCGGTAATACCATTAAAAACACCCTTGATTCGGGGAAACAACTCGCAAAACCCACCAAGTTGTACACGGTAGCCATCCAATAAATAGCCTTCAGACGCCATAATGGCATCTTCAAGAACTGCAAGGATATCGGCCTTAGTTACAGTCGAGCCCTGGTCGATCATCCTGTCTGCTATTGCCTCAAGGTCGGCCGAACCGGTAATCTTGACTTGTGCAGCGTAATCTTCCGGATCGCTTGTAAGATGGTTTTCAAATAATGCATAATTTATAGCCATTTGATTACTCCTTAAAAATAATCGATATAAGCGTTACATTTAATACTGCGCTTATAATCGGAAAATGTTCAGTATTTTTCCAAGCCTTATATTAAAAATATTAAGATTACTTAGACACAGATTAACACTGATTAACACCAGATTTATTAACTTAGCCACAGATTACACTGATTTTTTTATAGTTATGAGTTCGTAGTTCGTTGTTCATAGGCCAATAATCAATAATCAATTATCATTATGCTCTGTTGAAAAGGCTGAAGTTTTTTCTGGGAGTTGGTCGAGTTATGATATATGAAGACAAAAAGAAAAATGACCAAATCGCCAGTAGCACTGGCCAGAGTAGCTTTGCAAACAGCAAAAGAGTCTCTACCAGCATACTCACATCCATTTTCGCCAAAACGTTTTACACAACATCAGTTGTTCGCCATTCTGGTCTTGCGTCAGTTTCTAAAAACGGACTATCGCGGCATAATCCAGATGCTCGAGGACTTCTCCGATTTACGCAAGGTCTTGGGGCTAAAAAAGATACCACACTACTCAACCCTTTGCTATGCCGAGCAACGGCTGCTAAAAAAAGGGCTTTTGAAAAGCTGTTAGCTTCCATATTCGAGTTGGCTGTTGGTCTTGGAATGCTGGATGAGCCCCCAGAAGCAGCGATTGATTCAACCGGGATGGAGACCAGGCATGTCAGCCGTCACTTTGTCCATTGTACCAAACGGCCTTCGTATTTTCGCCGCACCTGGCCGAAAGTGACTATCGTTTGTGATACGCATACGCATCTGATTGCAGGCTGCATAGTTACACGTGGGCCGAGCTATGACTTTGGTTTGTTTAACAAAGTGGTGCGGCAGGCTTGTAAGCAGTTGACGTTTGCACGGATTCTCGCCGATGCTGGCTACGACAGTGAAGCCAACCATCGCTTGGGTCGTGAGATACTGGGTATCCATACGATTATAGCCCTGAATGCTCGTGGCTTCACAAAAACGCCCAACACGCCATATCGTGCGGAAATGAAACGAGACTTTGAAAAGGAAACGTATAATCGTCGCTGGCAGGTTGAAAGTGTCTTTTCCCGTAATAAGCGTTTGTTAGGCTCAGCTTTACGTAATCGTACGGAGGTATCACGCCAGCGTGAATGTTTATTAAGAGTATTAACGCACAACCTGATGATAATCAGGCGTGCCGCATAAGCTTTTCAACAGAGCATTATCATTAATCAATCTTCTCAGACTCCGTCCCCGTCGGCTGCATTGAAAAAATCAATGTAACTTCTTATATCAGCAACTGATAACTGATTACTAACTATTTTTCTCACCACGAAGGAAAAGAAGTATACGAAGTTTTTTATAATCTATTTTTTTATCTGGTCTGTTTTTTTATTTCTTTAAATCTTCGTGCCCTTCATATCTTCGTGGTAAAAATCTTTTCTTTTATCTGATAACTAGTTTTTGATATCTGAATTCATATAATCTGCTGCCCTGACGGTGCCATTTTCGTCAGGAAAGTAATCTAATATTAAATCTGTAAAATCATTAGCTGCTGTTCTAATTGAATTCTCCAGAACCGAGCTTATCTGTACCTGTGCCACGTAACGTGCGGGATCACCTGCGATATTTGGGGTCCTCCATCCCACGCCGGAGAAGACACCTTCGCCGGATGTAAGTTGGCCATTGACAATGTAGAAGTTAAGGACCACCTGCTCCTGATATTGCGCTGAAGGCCAGTGAAAGCGATGTATTGAGCAAGGTATTCTCCTGCTGGTGTTGGAAGTAACTTCTGACGGTTGGGTATTGTCATGGATCCAGCCGCCCCCAACGTAACAAACTTCAGGTCTGTGGCCAATCATTGTTCGCGGACGAGCGGTATAAGCAATATATAGGTTGGCCCACTCATTGTTCAATTTGTTTATATATAGGCGATTTATAAAATCATCAT
>Ga0209979_1004745_pt1 | contig 11108 bp, 9 predicted proteins | sample AnhtaG_FD_183114 | JGI IMG/M metagenome (GOLD analysis project Ga0209979, IMG submission 183114) | Deep subsurface microbial communities from Anholt, Denmark to uncover new lineages of life (NeLLi) - Anholt_01485 metaG (SPAdes) (version 2) | ecosystem: Environmental > Aquatic > Marine > Oceanic >...
CCCAAACTAAATAACGTCCTTCTCTATCCTTTAACGCCAAGCCATTGTCCCCTCTAATCAACTGGCAGGCATTTGTATACTTAAGCAGGAAGTCCTCATCATACAGTTCTTCTTTTATCAATACATTGGCTATACTAAGCGCAAAAGTAGTGTCCGTCCCCGGCTTAATGGGTATCCACTCACCACACCAAGGTGCCGAATCCCCTAACTTGGGGTCAATAATGGTAAATTTACAACCATTTTCCTTAGCTTTGTTAGCTATAGGATATAGAGGTACATTACAAGCTGCGCCATTATTTGTCCCTGTACCGGGGAAGTTTTGTCCAGCTATAACTGCATATTTCGTACGAGACCAATCGGCTACTCCCAAAGCAAGATTAAGCCCATGATTTTCACCAAAGGTTACCGCTTTCTCAACGGCGTGGTCTCCAAAGCACACTTGACCATGTAAGTAGGATATGCCTGACTTTACCGCTGTGCTCCAATAATATAAAAAGGGAACGTTATCCTGTTGATATGGACACCCCCACCAGATTTCAAAGTATTCCGGATGCCCGGCGTCAATATACTCTTTAAGCTTTGCCGCCACTGCGTTAATAACTTCCTCCCAACTGCACCTTACGAATTTTCCTTCCCCCCTTTCACCGACTCTTTTAAGCGGATAAAGTATTCTGTTTGGTGAGTAGACCCTATCGCCAATCCCTGAAATAGCCTTTCCGCACACTTTTCCATCCCAATCCTGGATGTTCTCCCCTTTAACTTCTACTACCTTCCCATTCCTTACTCTGACTTTCATCGGAGCCCCTATGCACATAGCACACGCACTATGAACCCACTTTCCTTCATTGCTGGGATTCTTCAATGGTTTCATTAGTAACCTCCATGTAGAACTTTGCTAGGGGCAGAATGCTTGCCCTAGCTACTATACTCCAAAATTATTACCTTGGCGATTTTTAGTGAAATCTCAACAACCATTTTATGGGCAATCAATCTTGGCACGCCAGAATGAAAGCAAGAGATTGGGTTGAGGAGATAGAAATGGGAAGGCTCGGCATCCTCAGCATGCTGATACCTAGCCTTCCCACTAATCTTGATACCTGGGATATAAGCCTTAACTTTTGCCTATCCGAAACATCTTGGTGCCACACACGGGGCATATCCCCTGAGTTGCCGGCCTACCATTTTTCATGATTATACTCTTAGTATCCTTCATCTCCCTTTTGGCGTGGCATTTCACACAATATGCTTGCATCAGGTCTACCTCCCTTTTTGAGTATGACAATAAACTATTGCCTCCACAATGTCAATAGATACTAATACCTAACTTGCTTGTTTTCCCCGTTTCTCCTCTCTTGCCTTTCTAGCCTGTTGACAAAGCTCCAGGTTACGCAGCCGGGTAAGATATATAACCTGCCTAAAGATGTACCTTTTCTCTTTGAACATTTAAGTGTCGGGGATAACGTTGGTTAGTCCTAATAGCGGGCAAAGCTAGGCAAAAAGGTAGCAATCTGGGGGAAAGCTATTAGTATAATGGTACAAATAATCAATGCACCAAGGAAGGGGAATATCCCCTTAAAGATGGTCTCAATGGGTATATCTGGAGCAATCCCCTTAATTACAAATACATTTACCCCTACCGGCGGTGTGATTACCCCCATCTCAGCTACTAATACAACTATGACCCCAAACCATATCAGGTCAACGCCGAGGCCGATAAGTACTGGGAAGAGGATAGGGATGAGAAGCACGATTAGAGCCATAGAATCCATAAAGAAGCCACCTATGAAAAATATAATGACTATGACCCCAATAATACCCATTGGCGGTAGAGGAAGCCCCCCTACCCAGTCAGCCAACATAAAGGGTATCCTAGATACCGCCATGAAGTGACCAAAGATTACCGCCCCGGTAATAATGAATATAACCATACAAGCTGTTCGCAAGCCATCCTTAGTAGCCTCAAAAAATGTTCGCCAGCTAAGCTCACGCCTGGCTAAGCCGATGACCAAAGCACCGCCAGCTCCAATCGCCCCCGCCTGAGTGGGACTGAACCAGCCGAGAAATAACCCCCCGATGACCAAAAGGAATAGAATTATGGTCTCAATAAGTCCGGTAAGCGCTCCTAGCTTCTCTCTCCATCTGGTTGGAGCTCCAGGGGGACCGAGGGCAGGATTGCGCAGGCAAATAAGAGCAACCGTTAACACAAAAAATAGGCTAAGAAGTATCCCCGGCAATATCCCGGCGACAAAAAGTTTGCCTATGGACTCCTCGGTCAATATCCCATAGACAATGAGGACGGTGCTCGGTGGGATAAGGATGCCAAGCGTGCCGGCAGCAGCAACAGTACCAGTGGCTAGTGTGTCATCGTAGTTATACTTCTTCATCTCCGGAAGCGCTATCTTACCCATTGTCGCCGCAGTAGCCGCCGTCGACCCACATATAGCAGCAAAACCAGCACAGGCGAGCACGGTAGCCATGGTCAGCCCTCCACGTAGCTGCCCTACCCAGGTATAGGTCGTGGCATAAAGCCTTTTACTAATTCCCGCAGCGAAGGCGAAGGAACCCATGAGGATAAACATTGGGATAACACTTAACGGGTGAGAGGAAAAATAGTCGAAGATATCTCGGGCGAGAAGACTAAGTGCCGCTTCTGGGGTGGTTAAGTAAGCAAAACCAGCAAGTCCGACTAGGGCCATAGCGAAAGCAATCGGCATTCTGAGGAGAAACATTACGAGAAGAACGCCAATGCCAATGATGCCTATGGTAACTGGGCTCATCTTTTTACCACCCTAGTTAGAGAGCTAAGAAACTCTCGTAAAAATACCAAACACACTGGGATACTGGCAAGGGCAATCCCATAAGCGAAAGGATAATAGGGTATGTGGGCGGTTGGGCTATACTCGCCTGTGGTTTGAAAGGAATAACCAAGCACACAAAGTCGCCAAATAATCAGAATGAAGAGTCCTAATCCAAGAAGAAGAACAATGCTGTTGATAACTGCTTGGGTACGCCTTGGAAGCCTGGCGACAAAAAACTCTACTTGGACATGCCTGCCAATAATCAGCGCCATGCTGACAGCAAAGGCAATTGCTACTATCTGGGAAAGCATCACGATGTCAATGGCACCAAGGATGGGCAACAGAAAAAGCTTTTGTCCCGCCACATCGATAATAGTGATGGACATCATCAGCAGCAGCCCAGCCATCCCTATCCACTCAAACCAGCCACTTAACCGACGATTAAACTTTTCAAATTTGCCTAACACTGAGCCTCACTCATCAGCTTCGGCGGGTGTAGGGGCAAAGCCCCCGCACCCGCCCTAGGGTGGGAAAATAGATTGATAAACAATCAGGCTATCAAGCTTAAGTCCCCAAGTTCACGAGCCTTGTTCCCCCAACTGTTGGAGGGTCTCCCTCAGGGGGTCAAAGCCTGTTCATTTTTTCACGGCCTCATCTCTTCAGGCCCGGTTGGTGACGGGATGCGCCATTCTATCTGCTTCACCGTCCAGTAGTCAATTCGCTCCCGCAGGAATTCAATCCAGCCTCTAACCTCTGCCTCGGAAAACCCTTTATCCACCATATCTCCTACATACTTATCTATTACCGGTTCGACAGCTGCCTGCCACCTGGCCGCCTCGGCTGGGGATAACTCAATGAATTCTACGCCCTGCTCCTCGCCAAACTCCTTCCCTTCGAAATCTATCGCGTTCCACGCCAAAGCAAATTTCTCCTTATACTCTCCACAAACCTCATCAAAGATTCCTTTAACCTCTGGCACCAAGTTTAACTTATTGTAGCTGTCCTTGTTCATCACCACATAAAAGGGGTAGCCAGTGCCAGCTTGCCAGCTCACGGTGGTATAGCCGACAACTTCAGCAAACTTGAATGACTTAAGTGTCTCATAGGGGCTATACTCCCCATCAATCGTACCTTTAGCTATCGCATCATAAACCTCCATCATCGGTGTCGGAGCCGGGGTTCCACCTAGTGCTGCAATAATCTCACCTGCGAGCGCGGGGGCTCTTATGGTTACCCCCTTCATATCCTCCAGTGTGCGCACTGGCTTCGTACTCTTAATGAGACTAGGGTTGTTGACATGTATCCATAGCACTTCCACCTCATCCCATTCCTTGGGCTTAAATTCATTGTAGAAGTCATCAGCAAATTGAGCACCTACCCAAGCACTAGGAGAGCCCAGAGGCAGACCGGTAACTTCGGTAACAGCCATGCGACCTGGGGTGTAAAAAACATGGGAGTAGCCTATGTCAGCAATTCCGGTAGCTACCCCGTCAAACATCGCCGGAGCTTTAAGCAATGCGCCGCCAGCATAGTAATCAAACTTCACCCTGCCATCGGTGCGAATTTCCACTTCGCGGCAGAATTCTTCTAACACTGTGGATTGTCGAGCCGGGGTAGGGAAGTAATTAGCAAATTTTAGCTCGAATACCTCTGGCGGTGTCGGCGTTGGTGTCGGCGTCGGTGCTGGCGTCGGTGTCGGCGTCGGTGGGGCTGGTGCTGGCGCAGCACAAGCTGCCAATACTAAAACCAGACAAACGCTACCCAATAGTACCAGTAACCTTTTCTTTTTCACTTGAATTCCTCCTTATTTAATAAGACTTTGCTCTGCGGAATATTAAGTGTTATCTCATCTACCTCCTCCTTTGCTTATTTTCAGCTACCTAAACTTACGGTTAACTTTATCTAAAAACCAAGAGGGTGCGTCTTTTCCTATTGTTAACTCTCTATCTCCCTTTGTCTTTCTAGGTTCGTTAGACATTTGCTACACTTATACTCTTTGTATACTACTTATTGCCCGAGTTGTCAATACCTTCTGGGCTATGGGGTCAAATTTATAAACCATAGGCTTCTTTGAGCAATATCATGGGGTGGTCTACCTTAAGCCCGGTGCCAGCTTCAATCTGTAGCCTACAGCCACCACAATCAGTTACTATCCGGTCGGTGGGATTTTCTTCTATCTCACTATATAGCTTACCGGCTATCTCCTTGGACAGTTCATAGTTTACCTTTTCATAGCCATAGGCACCGCCCATACCACAGCACTCCTCGCTAATCTTCTTTATGGCAATGCCCACGATTAACTGTAGCATCTTAACCGTCGGACTATCAATTTCCTGACCTCTCAAATGACACGGGGTGTGGTAGAAAACGGTCTGGGGTATCGGGCGAAAGTCAGTATTCAACTGACCTATTTCATGTAACTTGAGCAGATATTCCGTGATGTGATACAGATTTTGCGATACCTGCTTTGCCGGTTCACTACCGAGCAGCCGTGGGTAGTCTTGCTTCAGGAACAAGCTACAACTGGAGCAGGTGGTTATCAGGGCATAGCCATCTGATACTAACCGGCTAAGCACCTTGGTATTAAATGCCATGTTTTTATATGCTCCTTTGGTATTCCCCTTAGCTATCATCGGTAGCCCGCAGCATACTTGGTCAGGCACAATCACCTCTACTCCGTTCTTGTGGAGAACCTTTATCGTAGCTTCGCCTACTTGCGGATAGTAGTAATTGGCAAAGCAACCGCTATAATAAGCCACCTTTTTGTTAGCTATCAAATCATCAGCCATGTTTCTTAAACCACCGTCTAAATGTCTGGGAATGGAAGGTGGGTAGATTGGTTCTTCTATCTACGCCGATGATAACTTCCATCAGGATTCTTACCAGCTTCAGTCCCATCATCCAGTTGGCAATAGGAGCAGCGATGGTGCCCAGCTTAGCCAGTACCTCTGGCCTGCCGAGCATCTTATGCCTAAATGATGTCCCGTACTCGGTGATATAGTCTATCTTTGCCTGCCACATCAGGTAGGGAAGGTCAATATCTACCGGACACTCAATGTGGCAGGCTTCACAATGGAGGCAGACATCAATAGCCCTGCCGGTTCCATATAAAAACTGGTTGAGGTAATTCCTTGGTGTCCAGATGTAGTCAACATCAGTAAAGGAGTGGCGGATAGGGCAGTGCTTGTTACATGCCCGGCAACCAATGCATAAGAATAAGTCCCGGAATTTACCCTCAAGTAGCCTGATTCGCCCGTTGTCAAGGATGATTAGGTGGAGCTCCCGTTCCTTATCGCTTGGTGGCAGTGGTAGCTCATCTATCGCTGGCATTTCACCCGGTCTTGGTTCAATACCGAGGAGAATACTTTCCATACCAAATATACCCATACACTGGGTTTGGAAAGCGGCCTCCTGCCTTGTTTTGACAATCTTATCTAGACCAACGACGAGGATAATCTTGCTTGCTTGCCGCAAATCCTTATAAATGTTGGAGAAATGCTCTAAGAAGAACACAGTACTATCCTCGGCGGCTATGGCATTTACCCCGAGGACTGCCAGGTATTCCTTGGTTTGTACATCGGGGAGGCCAGCCATTTTTATGGCAGTGTCAAAGGTTGCCCTGAGGTTCTTATCAAGTAGCTGGGGGAGGTCCCAGTAATCACGGATTTCCTTCTTGTTAATCTCAAACTCGTTGACATAAGAATTGATAACCGTAAACCCATTATCTATTAGCCCTGGTTTTAATTCCTGAGTGACGATACTGGAGTTATTGATTGATACTGTGCTTGCCCCGTCTGAAATTCGGGCAATATAGGTCACGGCATCAACATTATCCACTGCTGATTTTAGCTTTACCTTTGGGTATTTCTCGGCCAGACTCGTTTTGAGTTCCTCAACAAGCGAGCTTATATTAGCCTGAGCATATTGCCGAACGTTCTTAAGCTGCTGTTCAAGCTCATCAATACTAGCCGTCTCCGGGATATGAGCTGCCTTCTGACCACCTTCAAATAACTTCCTGGCAGATAAATCTCTTTTTTCAGTTTGTTCTGGCTCCATTATCCAGATGGGTAAATCCTTGCTCATCTCAATGCCTTGCCATTAATTTGGGGGGCAACGCTCCTTTAGGCAAAATCAACTTGCCATTAATTCATTGGGGCATCTTAGTAAGACACCCCAATGAATTTAGTCCGTCAGCCGGATCTGGTAGCCTATACACTGGCGATAGCAGCAGCGACCTTCTGCAGGATAGCGGTGAATTTTTCTGCAGCGGCTAACTGCTTTACACCGCTAACCTCAGCGGCATCAACGTACTGTATCGCCTCTACATCGCAGAACCTGACGCATTGCGGGTCGCCGTCACAGAAATCACACTTGATTACCTTGTTGGCTAGAATATCAAACCCTATAGCCCCAAACGGACAGGCAGCAACACATATCCGGCAGCCAATGCAGATGTCATAATCCACCACCACTCTATTTAGCGATTCGTCTCGGGAGACGGCCTTTACCGGGCATACTGCCTGGCACGGAGCTAATAGGCATTGCTGACAGGTCATGGGGACGTATCGCCCTTCCCCTTCCCATTTGACTATTTTTATTCGGCTTCGAGCCGGGTTGCTTACCCCCTCGTGTTGAACGGAACATACCAGCTCACACAATCGGCAGCCGGTGCATTTTTCGTAATCTATCATTAACACTTTGGCCATGAAGTAGTCCTCCTTAGCAGAATATTGCGATACTAGAGCATATGAGATGGCTCTTTATCTATGCCCAGCTTCTTTAGGGTCTCCGGACGGGGAACTCCGTTCTCATCCCAGCCATGATGCTCGTAGTATTCGTCTATCATCTTGGTAAACTTTTCTCTATCTATCGTCTTGCCGCAAGCGGCAGGTACGCCTCGTGTAGTTGGCTCGTCATAGTATCGGTCAACCAACCAGTCATCCTTTCTGGTTAGTCCTTCCCTGATGTTGAATAGCCTTTCTATAGTATAACACCTGTCAGCAACGTTCCAGATATCAAGCGGTGATAACTCTAATCCAGTATTGAGGTAAAGTAGCCGAGACCATTCTTCAAAATTGGGGAAGTTTGGTCCAAGGAATACAGTGTGATACTTACAGATACCAAGGCAATCCACTGCCTCATAGCACGTCTCTTGCCATCTTACCGGCCATGCTTTCCCCTCGTAGTCTTGCCAATGTGAGGTTAGCGGACCATCATAGGGAACTGGCTGACTATATATTGCTCTTAATACTGGCTCTGGCAGCCCGTAAAGGTCAATTGCTGGTCGGCCCCTGAGGTGGTCAGAGCCCCTTGAGGCAACAGCGATATTAAGAGCCAGGGCTGGTGTTGCTCTCTCATCTGAGTGAAGGTTGCTCATCCCCTTGACATGCACCAGATATTTAATTGCGTTCTTGCCTATCTTTTCAGCTGCTCTCAATGGTCCCTCAGCCAAGATATCACCCAGTCCCTCTCTTCGGGCAATACGGTGCACCATCTCAATAAGTGCTTCAGCATTGCCAAACCTTAGTTCTAAACCACCGGTATCTTTATCAGTGAGGATTCCCGCTTCATATAGTTCCATTGCCCAGGCAATCATGCTGCCTGCCTCTAGGCAATCTATACCATATACATTCAATAGGTGATTACCTGCTAAAAGAGCAACCATGTCTGCACACCCTGGCTCTGCGGTTAAGGCACCCTGTACGGTATATTCAGGCCCCTCATCATAAACCCCAGCATAGGTACCTGATGGAATAACATATTTGGCTCGGCAGTGAACCTGACAGCCAAAACAACCGGCATAGCCGCTCACATATTTGTCAATCTCTTCAGGCTCAATAGCATCACAATACTCAAATTGATTAGTCTGGAAGTTTCTAGTCCTGATTCCGCCCCACGAATTAGTTGCTCCCCAGATGAATGGCGTGCCTAATCTGCCCTGTGTCTTAGATACCTTGGCCGCGACTACCTGGTCAATTACATGCTTATCATATTCTAGGGCTTCAACGGGGTGCTCTATCTTTATATCCATAGTACCTCTCACTGCTATGGCCTTGAGGTTCTTGGAACCGAGGATGGCACCCGTCCCTGTCCTGCCCCCAGCATTCTTAAGCCCGGTCATGACATTGGCATACCTCACCAGATTTTCACCAGCTATACCAATGGTTAATACCTTTATATCTCTATCGCCTAGTTCTTCCCGAATAATTTCTCGAGTCTCACTGATATCCTTTCCCCAGATGTTCGCTGCATCCCTTATTTCAATTTCACCATTATGAATCCACAGATAGACTGGTTTTGCCGCCTTTCCTTTTATTACCAGATGGTCAAAGCCAGCCCATCTCAGCTCAGGGGCAAAGAAACCACCCATATTGGTACTAGCGACATAGCCGGTAAGCGGCGACTTGCCACCAACATGGGTTCTGGCAGAGGCAGAGGCTAGGGTACCGACCAGAACCCCGGCGCTAACCAACGCCACATTATCCGGTCCCAGGGGGTCAACGCCGGGTTTTATATGGTTATACATCAAATACATATCCAGCCCTCTACCACCGAGGAACTTCTTTCGCACCTCGATGGGGATGGGCTTTGTCTCGATTTTACCTGTAGTTAGATCAATATAAGCTATCTTTCTACTTAGAGCCATATCTACTTCTTACTCCCTTTCTTTTTAGTTTTAGCTGTGGCTTCCACGGTCAACTGCCTGTTTACACTCCAAACTGGTCCCCTTATCCTGGGAAAGTCTGGCCATAACCACGTTATGCGCCACTCAAAGCTACAATGAGGGCACTTATATGTTTGTGACCCCTTTGGGGGTGTAATCCTCTCCATGCAGTTCATGCACCTAACTGCCCCCGTGGTTCTACCTTTGGCTGTGATTTCGGCTATTGTTTCCTGGTTCAATGTGCCTTCCTCCTTTTTAACAGACGGCTATTTAAGTAAGATGTCCAAAGCTCATAATATAATAAGGAGTCGTTAGCGTCAAGTATTTACCGGTCTGCCACCTCTAAAATAAACTAGGTTAATCCATGCCACACAAAGTAGCGTAATGTTACTCGCTTCTAGCTAGCAACTATATTTCTTTTTATTAGCCCTAAGCCGCGTTTGGCAGAGATAGTTAAGTAACCGAAAGAATTTATTGGAACTGCCACAATGTCCAAGTTCACCCTTGATAAGCTGTGTGGTATGATTGAAAATGATGTTCATATTCAACTACGAAACCTTGATAGACCCTTTATTAAGGAACATTAGGAAGTTTACTCCTGAGTTCTCTGGTATGAATGCTGGAGACAGGGTATTGACAGTTACCTTGGTAAGGTTTATATTAAAACCCAAACATGTAGAAAAACCTTAAGCTAACATATTCTGATCGTGGAATGTGGAAATAAGGATGAAACAAGTGATGCCTATGGAAGCAGCCCAATCGAGCAGTTAGGAGTTAAAGACGATAAGGAAAGATTGATTATTATGAAAATTTAGGGAAGGAGGGATTGAGTATAGGAAAAACTAAAAAGGGTATTTTATAAACCAATTGCCAAAACTTTTAGAAAAAGGAGGTCATCAAGTGGCGCAAGAAGAAAAGGAATTAACCGGGGTGGATGCACTGGTAAAAGACTATGAGAGAGCGCCGGTGCCTGGGGAGAAGCAGAAGAGTTGGTATAACGTGGGTCTGGTGTGGGGTGGTGTTGCCGCCTGTCTGGCTTGTCTCATGGTGGGAGGTATAGTCGGCTCTATGCTCAACCTTGCCGACGCCGCAATCGCAGTAATCTGTGGCTCTCTCATAACCACGGTAATCGGTGCCATTTGTGCAGTGGTAGGGGGACGGCTAAACCTGTCAACGCCAATGATATCCAGATTTGCCTTCGGCGATTGGGGAGTTTATCTGGTGGCTCTTGTCCTCGCTCTTGGCTCCTATGGTTGGTTCGCCGTTCAGCTGGGATTGTTCGGTGAGACATTCAAGGCGTCAATGGGGATTATGACCGGGGTTACCCCGGGGGCGGTAGGCTTAGTTCTAGCCATAATAATCGGTGGCATACTGATGATATCTACCGCCGTCTTCGGCTATCGGGCTTTAGCTTGGCTGAGCTTAATTGCCGTGGTACCCATGGTTCTGCTGATGGTAGCTTCACTGGGTCTGGTCTTAACCGCGCATCCATGGAGTGAGCTGCTGGCGCGTGCACCGGCAAACCCGGCACCAATGGCGGTTGTAATTTCAATAATAGCTGGTGGGTTTATGGTCGGCGCTGTGATTACCCCTGATGTCAGCCGTTATGCTAAGAGCGCTGGTCACTCAGTTGGCGGTGTGCTTCT
>Ga0209979_1004746_pt1 | contig 11107 bp, 16 predicted proteins | sample AnhtaG_FD_183114 | JGI IMG/M metagenome (GOLD analysis project Ga0209979, IMG submission 183114) | Deep subsurface microbial communities from Anholt, Denmark to uncover new lineages of life (NeLLi) - Anholt_01485 metaG (SPAdes) (version 2) | ecosystem: Environmental > Aquatic > Marine > Oceanic...
ATGGTAAAATGAGTGGAAGCGGACAGTGCCAATTGCTCAGCCTCCGCCTGTACTATCACACCATACTTGGACGTAAACATCATGGTAGCAGCCCTTGCATAATCCAACTTTGGTTCAAACAAAGCCTCCAGAGCTACCTGACCTTGGGTGCAGTCTACCAAGCGGTGGATCTCATGCAATTTGACTGGTCTACCCTGAGAGTCTGGATAGCAGGGCATAAAATCGGTCACTGTTACTATGCCTGCCTCGGTTTTGAAAGTTGTCCGCAGAACATTCGTGTCGGGCACATAACCTTGATGTGATTCAAATGACAGTTGCGGTTTAATGGCAAATTGACCGCCTTTCTCGTCGTCCAGAATGGCAGCAAAAACGCTGGGGGAATCGAATCGAGGCAGGCAGCACCAGTCGATTGAGCCATCCTTTCCTATTAGAGCAGCAGAAAGCATGTTCCCAATGATGCCATAGTCACTTATTGCTTTGTAGCTCACACTCAACTGACCTCCTTTACCTTTTACCCGGCGCCGCGAAGTCCCATAGAGAAAAAGTTATGCCCAACCATTGATGGCAGGAGGACTACTCACGGAAGAAGTCGCCTACCCTTCCCTCGCGACGCTCCCTGACGATAGACTCTTCGTGTCCATATGGATGGCCCCCAAACCCGTGTCGCATCATCGCTATGGCTCGTGCCCAGTATTTCTTTTCCTCTCTTGAGGTGAAAAGTTGCATGACCGCCTGCGAAATGACCGGTATGGGTACCTCCATGTTAATCGCATCACCAACCAGCCAATTCACTTCGCCGGTGTCCTCGACATGGGATTGAATCCTTTCCAGCCCTCCCTCTGCACGGTATGCTACTTCCATGAGGTCTATGAGCCATGAGCGGATTACTGATCCGTGACGCCAACACCGCAGGACCTCCGCAATATCAATTTTATCTCGGTAATTTTCAAGCAGGTCAATTCCTTCGCCGATTGCCTGGAGCATGCCAAACTCGATTCCGTTGTGGACAAGTTTGGTGAAGTGTCCGGCGCCCGGTGGGCCGGCATGAACGTAGCCACCGGGAGTGGCAAGCTCGATGAGTAGCGGCTCAACCCGCGCGATAGGCCCTTCCTCACCACCGGCCATGAAACAGGCACCAAGGCGGGCTCCTTCAACACCTCCACTAGTTCCTAGATCGACGAAGTGGAATCCTTTCCCAGAGAGTCTTTGATGGCGGCGGATTGAGTCGCCCCAATAGGAATTTCCAGCGTCAACAACAACATCGCCTTTGTCTAGGTGTGAAACGAGGTCGTCTATAACACGGTCAACGATTGGGCCAGCCGGAATATAGATGAAAATAGGCCGGGGTGGTGATAGCTTCTCACGGAAACCCTCAAGTCCGTGGATTTCAACTATCCCTGCCTTTGTAAGTTCATCTGGTACTTTTTTAATATCGAAGCCGACTACCCGTATGCCTTTCTCCAAAGCCTGAAGGGCAAGATTGGCCCCCATGCGACCAAGCCCGACTACACCAAATTCTCGCTTAACATCTGCCACGTTTTCCTCCTTTGTCTTTGCAGTTTTGGACTCCATTTTTTCTTGGCCTAGGCCCACATAGGTATCAAGATGGCACGGGCAGGCGCACCATCTCCTTGTTCCAGCTTGAGTGGCAGGCAGATGAGGTCATAATTTCCGGGACTAACCCGTGATAGATCAAGTCCCTCGATAGTCCAGACACCTCCTTCAAGCAAAACCCGGTGCGTCTTACTACCCTCACGCTTGAAACCTCCGACGGAAAGGTAATCAACACCAACGACTCTAACACCACGGTCGACTAAAAACTGCGCTGCCTCCGTCGAAATGAATACGAAATCCTCGACAAATGTGTCCCTCCGCCAGACCCACGAGGAGTTTCGCGTCTTGAATAGAATGCGCTCACCACGACGAATCCGATGTCGGACGAGCTCTTCCGGCTTAATCGATTCAGTGTCGTGGATTTCAATCACCCGAGAGTGGCCCACGGCGGTGTCCAGCGGCATCTTATCAATGCCTATCCCTTCACGGATAAAGTGGAGTGGTGCATCCATATGTGTGCCGGAGTGCGCCCCCATTGAAATCAAAGAGAGGTTGGCATTATCGCCACGCTCCATGTCCTTTACGTGTTTTATGTGCACTGGAGGGTCGTCAGGCCAGTGCACCATTGCATTACGCAGTGTTACCGAGATATCAATCCACCTTAAACTCGCCGAGACACTTTCATGTGACCCGTATTGCCCCGGCAAAGCTAAAATAGTCTTACCGTTCTTCCGCATCATCAGTTTCTCCTCCCCATTTAAATCATCTTCAATGTGTTGCCACAGGTCACATAATTGCTTGGCAGGCATACCGTACACCTTCGGAAAGGGTGGGATAGGCATGAAGAGTATTGCCAATATCTGACACTGTCACGCCTCCAGCCATAGCTGCGGCAACCTCATGGATAAGGCTGGAAGCTTCAACTCCTACAATGTGGCCTCCTAAGATGTGTCCAGAGTCCTCATCAGCGACAATCTTAATAAACCCGTCGGTTTCGTCAGACACGATAGGTCGTGTCAAGTTGGCATATTCAAACTTGCCAACCTTCACTCGATAGCCCAGATCCCGGGCCTGCCTTTCCGTCGAACCAACACTGGCCACTTCTGGATCACAGAAGGTAGCTCGTGGCAGGATATCATATCTTAATTCTTTTCGTTTAGTGCTGGTGGCATTCATCACCGCGGTCTTGCCTTGCTCACCAGCGACAAAAGTAAAAAGGAATGTCCCAGTGACATCTCCGGCTGCCCAGATGTGTGGCACGTTAGTTTGGAGTGAGGCGTCAACAGTGATTCCTCGCTTGCTCGTTTCGATGCCAGCTGCCGCCAGATTAAGGTCGTCAATAGCTGGCTTACGACCGGTGGCGACGAGGATTTCGTTATACTCAGCGCTTTCTTCTCTCCCATCCGCATCTTTAAAAACTATCAGCTTTCCAGAACTAGTGGAACGTACTTCATTCACCATGACTGAGGTTGATACCGAAATGCCTTGTTTCGTGAAGAACCCTATCATTGCCTGCGATATTTCCTCATCCTCTCCAATCAGAATTCGGTCAAGCGCCTCGTATACGTGCACTTTAGCGCCAAAGGCAGAGAATATCTGGGCAAACTCCACACCTATGGGCCCACCACCTATTATGGCTAGCCTTTCGGGCACGCTTTCTAACTCCAGCGCTTCGATGTTGGTAATATAGCCTGCTTCCTTCAGCCCCCGGATCGGAGGGACTGAAGGCATCGAGCCAGTAGCGATTATAATTTTATCGGCCTTGATAATCTCATCAGCAACAGCGACCTCGATGGGAGATACAAATCGCGCATTCCCTTTAAATAGTCTTATTCCTGATTTAATCCACCTTTCATCTCGGCCAGTGCCTATCCCGTTTATAATCCTATCCTTAAAAGCTTTTACATTTTTATAATTAGCAACTTTATCAACTGTAGGTAGGCCATAAAAGTTAGCATTTTTCATCTTTTTATATGTCCGTGCCGCATGAACCATTGCTTTGGTGGGAATGCAGGCGTGGAAAATGCAGTCACCACCCACCAGCCCTCTTTCAATCATGCCAACGGAGTCAGCAGCCTGTATGGCAGTACCTGCAGCGTACTCGCCGGCAGTTCCGGCTCCAATTATCAAGATATCCAATTTAACCATGTTAATACCTCCTTGATTTCCTAATCCAGCTTTACCCAAAGATATAGATTTCGTTTTTCCGCTCCGCCCGTGCCAGAAGCCATAAAAGTTACAGTATTTCTATAGACCTGCTTAATCATTAGTATCGATAACCCAAGATATCCAACTAACCTTTTCCAATTTGCAACTCAAAGTGCTGACTATCTTTCCACTTTTATTCCCTTACCCCTGTCAAATGCCACGTGGTCTTTTATTTGTTTGGCGGCTGGTTTAGGATCAGGATAATACCAGGCAGCATCTTTATTAACCTGATTGCCGACTACAATGTCATAATAGTCAGCATGGCCCTTCCAGGGACACTCGTAGTCTGTTTCGCTTTCTCTAAAGTACTCCTTTTTTATTAAATCTGGCGGAAAGTAGATATTACCTTCGACCATTTCATATTTGTCACTTTCGGCAAGGACTACTTCGTTCCAGATCGCTTTAGCCATGGGTATACCTCCTTCTTAGTAACTCCTGGTACGTAACTCAGCGAGGCCTTTCAACCAGGGTAACAGTGGTCTTCATCTCTGTCTCACCCCGCCAGAAAATGACCTTCACGCTCTTGCCCACTTCCTGTTGCCATAACTCTTTTACCAGTTGCGCAGCTGAGATTATCTCCCGTTCACCAAAGCGGACAATAATGTCATTTTGCTGGAGCCCAGCTAGATCTGCCGGGCCACCAGGCTCCACAGACACAACAACCGTCCCTACCCTTTTTGCCAGACAGAACTCGCAGGCCACAGAAGGTGTGATATCATCCAGAACAGCACCTAGATACGGTCGGAGTACTCTCCCATGCTGCACAATGTCCTCAAAGACCCGGCGGACTGTGCTAACATTAATGGCAAAGTTGATATTCTGCGCCTGGCCCACCCCGGCGCTGTTTATGCCTATGACATCGCCTGCTAGGTTAACCATAGGCCCGCCACTGTTACCGGGATTGATGGCAGCATCAGTTTGGATAATGTCGTAGTAGGGTATCCCGCCGAGGGTGAAAGAACGACCCAAGTTACTCACGATCCCTACAGTTACGGTAGCGCCACCCTCCTCGGGAGACAGCCCCAGAGGGTGGCCCAGTGCTATCACCCAGTCTCCTACTCGGACGCTGGCAGGGTTTCCGAATTGGGCTTCGGGAAGATCCTGAGCCTCGACCTTGATTACTGCCAGGTCTAAGAGGTCATCTACCCATATGCTGCTGACCTCATAGACACTCCTGTCTTGCAGGGTTACCTCAGCGCGTCGGGCATTTTCAACGACATGTCTATTAGTCAAGATATAACCGTCAGAGCGAAGGATAACACCAGAGCCACTTGCCGGAACAAACTGACCAGGTTGGTCCGTATCAATTTCGACAAAAATATAGACCACGCTTGGCATTACTTTCTCCACAACTTCAGAGAAGGAAAGCGGTGCAAAGGCCGTGGCAGGTTCTGGAGTAGATATCGGCGCTACGGTTGGCGCTGGCGCTTGAGAGGAGGGCTGAGCGCAGCCACTTGCGAAAATAATGCTGACAAGTGTAACAACAGCTAACCAATGCACTTGTTTCATCATCTATCTCCTTCGCTACGACTAGATAGAATATCTAGAAAAGGCGTAAAGATGGGCAACCTATTCCTTATTCGCTGACAGCAATCAAAGGCAATAGGGAGGCGAATTGCGCCAGCAAACTTCATGGCTAACTCTCTCAAATCCTGATGGGCACCTTTTATGTCCCGGCCAGCTTTTTGGCGATGGTAGCCACATGGCGGCCCTGGAAGCGGGCCATGGCCAGTTCGTTCTCACTAGGCATACGGCTGCCATCGCCAGCGGTGATGGTACTGGCACCATAGGGACTGCCGCCCGTCATCTCATCTACTGTCATCTGACGGGGCTCTGAGTACGGCATTCCCACAATGACTATCCCGTGGTGAAGCAACGTAACATATGAGCAAATGATAGTCGTCTCCTGACCGCCATGCTGAGTGGCCGTGGAAGTAAAGATACTACCCACTTTACCGATAAGGGCGCCTCGTGCCCATAACCCTCCTGTCTGATCCAGAAAATTACGCATCTGGGCGCACATATTGCCGAAGCGAGCTGGTATGCCAAAGATGATAGCATCGGCATCGGCTAAATCATCGACCTTGGCTATGGGAATATGAGCGAAGGCTTCACGCGCTTGCTTGGCCCCTGACTTCTCTAAAACATCATCGGGAACTAGCTCCGGAACTTGAAGTATTTCTACCTCGGCGCCTTCAACCTCGCGAGCACCTTCGGCGACTGCTTCAGCCATTTTGTAAATATGACCATACATGCTGTAGAAAACCACTTTTAGTCGCATTGTTGCCTCCTTTTGTCAATTCAATGTGTGAAGTGGTCAGAAAGGTATACCATAAAACGTAATGGCGAAAATTGCGTGCACAGCTACTGATGGCCAGAATACCCACCAGATATAACAGTGATACTTAAAGAAACGTTTGTAAGCTGAATACTTCATCAACTTACCAGCTACTTTTGAGCCGGGAATACACCGGCACGAGGAAAATATCAGCCCACCGGAAACCAGGTTGATGATACCGAGGATAGGTATCACTCTGGCAGCTATTACTGATTGAAATACATCCATACATACCTCACTATAAAAGTAGTTACCGCTATTGGACTCGGAGATTCAGCTCTCCATACCCTCTCTTAGTATGCTTCAGCGTTAACTTATCATCCGAACCGTAGGCCCATAAGATTTTGTTTACTCCCTGAGATAGTGGGTTATCATACTTATCGCCGGTATTGAGCGCTCGTTTGAATTCGATTATGGTGACCCCATCTTTATCGGTACCACCAAACTCAAGAATATCGTCTGTGCCGCCAAGCTCTGTATCCGGGGGATGTGGCCCAAAATCGCCGGTACTGAATAGATCATAAACAGTGGCCTCTCCATCTTTGACAAAGCCGAATATCATATCGGCGTCCTTCATCCTCGAGCCCGGTTGGACAGCTACCGCTACCCACCCACTGGTTGAAGCCTTAATACCAACATAGATATATTGGTCATCACTAGCCCAGTGTATTTCGCAATTATCGTAAGTTTTTACATTAGTGTATTCCACAGGGACAAGAATGCCATCAGCTGACCATACCGTTGTTGATATTGATTCTGGAGTAGGTGCTGATACTGGAGTAGGTGTTGCAGCTGGTGCTGGCGCCTGACATGATATGCCGAACATAACTAGCAGTAAAGAAAGCGCCAGCCCGCACGCTACCGATATCCCGCCCTGTATCAATCCCTTATTATTTTGTTTGAAAGCCATCTAACTATCTCCTCACCGATTGTCTTAAAAGGTAATTTCCACTACTTGTTCGCGTGGAATATCAGTATGCTTCCGTTGTTCCAGCGCTAATTCATGGAGAAGTGCTTTCGACGCTATCTTTTCTACTACTGCCAAAGTACGCTTGTAGAAATCATATGACAGCATTCCTTCTCCAGTGCTGTCTCCACTGCATTCTCTCAAATCACTTTATCTGGATTGCTTAGAAAGTTTTCTATTGCAGCCGACTTTCCGTCGCTTCCCAGTTAATGTTTTTAAAAAAGGCATCGATATAATCAGCTCGCTTCAGTCCATAATCGATTATAAAGGCATGCTCAAAAACATCCATTACCAAGATTGGAATACAACCAGCAGGATGCCCAGTTTCATGCTCGTTAATCCACTGGTTGAGGAGTCTTCCGCTAATATTGTCTTGGTACAGGATAGCCCAGCCAATGCCACGTATGTTGCCCGTTCCCTTGAAATCTTTTTCCCACTTCTCGTAACTACCAAAATCCTCAGTCATCTTCCTGCCTAGCTTGCCCGATTTGTCTAGTATTCCCTTTCCACCGAGATTATCAAAGTAGTACTCGTGTAGCCGCATACCATTAAACTCAAAACCCATACGCCGCTTTATCTCCGAATATTCTGGGGTGGCAACTTTCCCTTGTTTTAGCATGGTAGTGAGCAAGTCCAGCAGCTTGTTGGTGTTGGTCACATAGCCCTGGTAGAGCATGAAGTGACGCTTCAGCAACGTTTCGCTGAAGTCCTCCATTTCGATGAGATTGCCGTAGTCTTTTGCGGTGTAAGCCATTTTTTCTCCTCTCATCCCTCAGAATTAACTATTTCTAGTCTTGCAGAGCTTCAATTATGGCTTTATTAAATCTTGGCAAGTCCGCTGGCTTGCGTGATGTGATGAGATTCCCATCCTGAACTACAGGAGCATCAATCCAATTCGCACCCGCGTTTTTGAGGTCCACGAGTACCGAAGGCCAGGAAGTAACGCGGCGTCCTCTGACTACATCCGCTGAGATAAGTAGTTGCGGTCCATGGCAAATAGCCGCTACCACCTTACCTAAGTCATTTGCTTTCGCCACTAGATTAACCATCGATTGGTGTATTCGCATCTTGTCGGGAGCGTAGCCCCCAGGTACGATGATGGCGTCAAAATCGTTAGCCTTGACCTTATCAGCAGTAGCATCAACTCTTACGGTGGCGTTCCCCCTTTTACCTTTATAACTTTCCCGAGAGCCACTGCCCACGATCACCACTTTAGCACCGGCATTCTTCATTGCCCTCATGGGTTCAATTAATTCGGAGTCTTCAAAGTCTTCTTCAGCTAGGATGGCAATCCTCTTTCCATCAAGCACGTCTTTACTCTCCTTTGTTAATCTGATAGCTTCAACTTGTGGCCCAATTAATAACTGGGCGAAGTTACTAGTAGTCTGCAAATCTCAATGGTTAGCTCAACCAGTTTATTTTGGGCACTAAGGATAAAGATGGGCTCGTTCTTACCATAATTACGTCAGGCGGGCCCTCTAATACATCTACCACAACTACACCGGGCTTACCTTGCAAAACCTGGGCTACCTGCTTATCTTTTCCATCCGCAAGCTCTAACAGTGTATAGACCCTATCATCCATCTTTAGCTACTTTCCTTTACCTAAAGCCGTAACTACTCTCTTCCTCTTTTCATCCCAATCCCGGTGCTGCTCTAGCTCAACTGCGCGTATTGCATCACGTGCGTATCCGCACTGGATACAGTACTCATACCAACCGTAGTAATCTCTATCGAGCGTGACATCACCCTTTTTGCATCTGGGACAGCTTTTAAGTTTCATCATTCTTGTGATGCCTCCTCGACCAATCGAGTTTGCTTTAGAGACTCCCCTGGAATTATTTTGGTCTTGCCCTTACACTGTGCCCAAATGACTCTGCTCCTCATTGCGGCAGTATTAAGGGTCGCTTACGGCTCACTCCAAGCTCTCTGAGAGCCTTATTCCGTAATCTCTCCAAATATGACTTCAGTCGCTGGCACTCTTCTTCAGATAGATAGGACATTATCTTCTGGATGGATTTTCTCACCGCTGACCGCTCATAGAGTAGCTTGCCCTTATCTGTTAGGACAACTCTTACTAAGTTCTTTCTGTCTAAATCGTTGGTCTTCCTTACCAATCCTTGCTTTTCCATCCTATTTATGAGTCCCGAAACTGAGTGCGGCTCTCGGAAAAGCCGACGCGATATCTCGGCTGGAGTTGCTTTGTTACCAATAGCCTGAATAATAGATAAAGCAGAAATCTGCGTACGAGAAATACGATATCGATTCAATTCTTTCTGCTCAGCCTTGAATATTGCGTCCGCAATACTACACTACGGCAAGCACCAAGGAAGAATCTACCTCCCTAAGGCAAAAAGCCCTATATGCCGTAGAACACCCATTTTACATATTCGTCACTGCAAGAATGTTACCCTCGGTGTCCTTAAACCAGGCCCCTTTCAGCTCACCCATGGTGGCAATGCCATCTACCGTCTTAAAACCTGGTGTGTCGATGTCTTCAAATACCACGCCCTTTGCCTTGAGCCCCTTTACCGTGGCTTCAACATCTTTAACCGTAAATGAAGATGCTGTATGGTCGGCTTTAGTAGCTGCTCGTTGGTAAATGTAGAGTATCGTGCCCTCTCCAGCCTGGAGTACAGCCCCTGGGGAGGGATCAGTTCGAATAACCTTAAGGCCAAGTTTCTCCTCATAAAATTTTCGGGCACGTTCCAGATCTACGACTGGCAAAGTAGGATGTACTGCAGCATTAGTTAGCATTTTTGTATACCTCCCTAATTTATTTTGAATTTCTGGCCTTTCTATTTGTATCTGTTCTTCCACAGTAACGCGCATCCAATAACAAAGTCATAAAAATATGAGGGAAAAAGTTACAAAATTATGACATTATGTGATACGGTCTCTAAGGAAGGCTTACAAAACCAGTAGAATCTTGGAGATGCGAAGTCTCAAAGCCGTTCAGGCCAAGGGCTGGTCTATGATGTAGCCTGTCCTGGGGATGGTGCGAATCAGCTTGGGATTCGTGGGATCGTCTTCCAGCTTGCTTCGGAGCCGGCTAATGCATGTTCTCAGGAGCTGAACATCATCGCGGTATTCCGGCCCCCAAACGTGGGTAAGTAGAACATCATAGAGCATGAGGCGGCCGGCGTTATTGATAAGCTGGCTAAGCAAAAGCCACTCGGTTCGGGTCAAGTATTGTTCGTCATCCCTGACACGGACGCTATGCCTCTTGAAATCGATGGTTACAGGTCCTAAATTGAAGATTTCAGGGATTTTTCGTCTTTCAAAAAGCTCAAGCCGGCGCCTGATTGCCTCAATCCGGGCTACCAGCTCATCAGGGTTAAAGGGCTTCGGCAGGTAGTCATCGGCCCCTAGTTGGAGTCCTTTAATTCTGTCGGCATCGGCACCTTTGGCAGTGAGAATAATAACCGGCACCGCCGAAAAGGTGCGTAACTCCTTAAGCATCTCCAAGCCGTCCATTTTAGGCATAAGGAGGTCAAGTACAATCATGTCAGGTTCTTGAGCCTGGGCTTGCTCCAGGCCTTCAAGACCATTACTGGCGGTCAGTACCTGATATCCTGATGCTTTCAGCTTGGATCTGAGGAAGTTGACAATCCGTTCCTCGTCGTCAACTACCAGTATGCGAAATTGCCTCACAGAAGTATCTCCGGATGTACTACTCTAAGATAGAATAATAGTTCCAAATTCAGTGGATGTCAAAATCTCTTTACATATGGACGATGCCTTGACTAGACTACTGGTTGAAACTAAAATATTAAGATGTCGGCGTAGAGGGTCAATGTATCGCCGCGAAAAGCTCGTAAGGGACATCGCAGTGAGCAGTCATAGCAAAAACCAAGGTGTAGTACGGAAGCCATCAAATAGGTACCCGAAGTCGGGCCCGGAGGGTCTGATTGCATCCGCGCAATCGGAAAGGGATATGCTCATCGGCATCCTGGAGACACTGAGTGAGAGCCGGCAGATGAACGAATACCTAGAACGATTAGTCGAGCAAGTCAGGAGCTATTCAGGATGCCGCTATGT
>Ga0209979_1004747_pt1 | contig 11107 bp, 5 predicted proteins | sample AnhtaG_FD_183114 | JGI IMG/M metagenome (GOLD analysis project Ga0209979, IMG submission 183114) | Deep subsurface microbial communities from Anholt, Denmark to uncover new lineages of life (NeLLi) - Anholt_01485 metaG (SPAdes) (version 2) | ecosystem: Environmental > Aquatic > Marine > Oceanic >...
CCGCGCATCGCTTTTGATTTTCTTTATCGTCTCGAACGCCCTGTACGTATAACCCGGCACATTCGCCTCCATCGGCATATCTATCGCTAACGGAAACACGGTCGAATCGAAGAAAATCTCGCCGGGCGTAAAGCCGTATTCGCCAACCGCCTTGGCAAAAATCTGTCCGGCTAAGGAATACAGCTCATCAACCGAGTGCGAGCCGCCCGGCCCGGTCGGTGTTCCTTCGCCGACCAAAAGACCGATGAACGCAAAATCGAAATCTTTCTTTAGCGGCAATATGTTCTCTATCGTATAAACCTTGACCGAGTTTATAAGTGGCTGTTTAACTTGACCGCCGGCATTATACCACTCCTTCAGGCCCGCTATCAGAACATCGTTGTTACTGCTGTCGATACAAATCGGCACGCCATTGCCCCACTTACGAACCATTTGGACATACTCGGCCATCATATCAACGCAAAGCTGTGGCTCGTCCTCACCAAAGGCATCGAGATTGACCGCTATATAACCAGCCCCGTCAGCAGCCTGTGATTCAATTAAGGCCTTAATATAATTCAATGGCTCACTTGTCATCGAATAGGCATTGGGGCCGAGTTCCGCCAACTGCTTCATTATCGTGCCGGTCTTCGGAATCGAAGCGTGGATCGATTCGCCAATAGTAATCAACAGTTTCTTCATCGTACTGTCCTTAATACCAAAAAATCTAAAACACCCGCTATTTTATTTATAGCCTGTATTTACAAACACTTATACAATCCCAGTGCCTCTTTTGTATCGTATGTTGGTGTTGCAGTGACTTGTACAATTGCCTCTGTTGGCATTTTTGCGTTGTGGATAACCTGTTGATAACCCAAAATCCACCCCTCAAGCCACTTCTCAGCAATACAGATAACTCCCAGACAAAAAATATTGAATTTTTGAACCGCTGCCTCTGCGGCTTGCTCAAAGACCAAACTTTTTCCCGTAACTTATTTCTAATAAAGAGCTTACATTTACAGACAAAACCGCCTCTCAAAGTCGTCTTCATTTGACATCCTGCGAGCCCTCAGTATGCCCAAATTACACTGGATTTGCAACGGGCTCGTGAAAATTTATCCCATTAGTGGATAAATCATGGAAAAATTTTTCACAATTCTTATATCACGAGTAAATACACACAGGCCAGAAAGCTGTGTGTTCCGATAAAAACTCGAATTTCTCCTTCACCAAGTCACTTCCTTAACGGCCGAGCCTTGGGATGGCCCGGAGCAACTACCCGTAACCACCACGCATTTGTCGAGCTACAGATCACTAACAGAAACTCTCAATACTCAACCGCCACCAAAGTTCGCGGCGTTATCCTGGAAAAATTCAGCCTCTTCTGGTTACAGGAAAATTTCGCATCTCCATCAATCGGCAGAACCAGCGTCTTACGTGCCGTAACAGGTTTGGAGAATTCGAGAACCGCATCGACCGGCTCATTATTGAAATTCTCCACAATCAGACAATCTTCGCCGATTAAGTACAAGGCCACTTTGTTCGGGGCATCAAACCTTATTCCGAATGGCGACAATAATTTGTCCCTGATGGGTTTGAGCTGTTTTCGAGTCAACTCAAGCAAGCCGCGAGGATTCCCATTGACCTTCAGGATGATTAAGTCTTCATCATCAAGATTCACGTTATCTAACCGCCTGGCCAGACCATCTGTCATAAGCACGGGCTTTTGAGCAGCGAGCATTTTCTTGAGTTTCTTGGTCAAGTTCGGGTCTTTGATTGCGTGTACCGAGAAAAACGCTGCCTTCGCATCAGAGCGAATCTCTGCGGTAGGCACAAGCGGCAATCCCAACATCCCCACGAAATCGAATACGTATTGCTCATCATAAGCATCGCTGTTTGCCGGCTTTGGAGCAAGAACGCCTTTGAGAGGTTTATTCCGCACCAACCCGGCGAGTTTGAACAATACGGGAATCTCCGTCCGTAATTTCTCGACGTTTGCCGGCCCGGTATTCCGCAACAGCGACCCATAACAAAACAACAGCATCTCCTTGGCATCTGCCAGTACCGTCTGACGCGCCTGCTCCACGTATGTATTTTCCGTGGTCCCGTAAGGGTCAAACCACCCGCCGCCCGTTTTCGAGCCGCCTATCTCACCCAGCCATCGCATAATGTAGTAAGCTTCGTACTGAACTTTTCCTCCCCAGCGCTTATCATCATAATCGCGTGTCTCGGTACCGACCCAGATTCTATCGTAGTCGGCTGTTTCACGTGAAACTTCATACCCGCGATTGTGGAAATTGTCGTACCATTGAGGATATTTAATTATGATTTCTACGTTCGGATTGACTGCTCTTGCCGGCCTTAATATCCTCTCACGGCCCACCCCGACCATAAGCTCACAGCGGTAATCAGCCCACGTCTGGCCGCCGCGCGCCTTTTCGCATTCACCGCATTGGCAATCGGTGAAAAGAAAATCATCAATCATAATCTCATCGAACATCGAGGCCGTGTATTCGAAGATTTCCTGAAGCTGGTTTTGCGTGCCCGTATTGGTATAACAGGAAATCAGGTTCCAGCCTGTCGATATCTTACCAACCTGCGTGGTCGTAACGCATCCCGAGACCTCAAAGCCTTCCGATTCAAACCTGGATTTCGCTCGTTCTAAGGTTATTCTCTCGGCGGTATATCGGCTTCTGAAAGTTTCAATGAAAACATGGGTAACGCCGGTCTTCTTACACCAGTCGATTGCCTTACTGATGCCCTCCTCGGTACCCAAATGGTCGCGCACATTCTGTGCCGTAAACAGCGTAGCTATCTTCAAAAGCCCCTTATTTTCATTTGCTAAATCCCATAACGATTGAGATTGACACCTCAAAGCTGCTAACAAAACCAACCCCGCAACAGCACATTTCAAACGCCTCGATTCAATCATTCTCTCTGCCTCCCTGGACTTCGTAGGGTGGGGTTTTGCCCCACCATCAATATCTTGTTTGAGGGGTTCTCCAATGAAGAAATTAACCTTTATTGAAAGCAGCAATTTTCCCTTTCAATACCCGGCAGGCCGCCGCCGGGTCACTGGCTTTCGTCACCGCAGCACAAACCGCAATCGCTTTGGCACCAGCTCTCAAAACCTCTTCCACATTGTCTAATGTTATACCGCCGATAGCCACATTACAAACACCGGTATCGGCAAGTATCTCTGTTGCCTGACTGACATAGTCCAGGCCAACCGCCTTAGCATTGGGTTTCGTCTCGGTGGCAAAGATCGGCCCCAGAGCAGCGTACGTAGGCCGCTCCTCGCAGGCGGCACGCAATTGCTTGAGCGAATGTGTACTTTTGCCGATAATCAGCGGAGCTAACTGGAGCTTGCGTGCACATTCAGCGGTCAAATCATTCTGGCCAAGATGAACACCATCAGCACCTGAAGCTACTGCAATATCAACCCGGTCGTTTATTATGCTAAGGACGCCGGCGTCTTTGCATATCCGCACAAATTCGACAGCAATAACGAAAAGCTTGTCGTCATCGATGGCCTTTGCACGCAGCTGGATGCAATCGGCACCACCGGCTGCGCACTTGCATGCCAAAGAAATAACATCCGCCGGCAGGTTGCTGGTAATTATCACGTACAGCCCGACACCTTGGAATTTCTCAAAAGCATCGCTGAAAAGAACAATGTCCTTCTCCAGAGTATAAGCGGCGTATCTCAGATTTTCGATTGTCTCTGCTGCCAATCGGTCCTGCGTTTGGGTCATCTCAGCAAGCACCCGCAGCGCCTCGGTCAGGCGTTTGCAGCCGGCTGTAAAACAATCCTTTAGATTGCCCCGCGCAAGCTGCCGCTCGACCGTCTTTCCAAGACCGACATCACCGAGCGTATCTCTGCTTGAGATGAGCCGACCGGCATCGAGCTTACCAATAGCTGCTGAAAGCCGGTGCCGGATCTGCTTGGCTCGTTCGGTAAGCGGCACCGAATTCAAAGAGAATCTGCAAAACTCTTCTACTACGCGAATCGCTTCACGAGCACGGTTAAAATTAGCATCGATAATTCTATAAACCGCACGCTCCATAACGACCCTGATTATACGACCAGGAACCGATATTTAGTAGCCAAAAATTACACGAAACAGCCGAGAGCTAAAGTATTCATCAACATCTAATTTGATTTCTTCGAGACATGTTTGTGGTAATATAAGATTTGTCTTTGCGCAAGGAAAAAAGCGGAGCCGACCCTCCTCCAGAGCGACCCCGCATAAAAAAATATTAACAAAATCGGTAACGCTGATTCTGAAATTTCTTAAAATCGGGCGGACATGTCCTCCTTTTAGATATTTTTTAGGCCGTCCGCCCAACATAGCTATCTAAAAATAGAGAATAAAAAGAATAAAAACTGCAAAAAATATGCCAAAAAGTAAGAATTAAGACAGAATACAACCACAGCTCGGCTTAACTTCTTATAATAAAATCTGTTACGCTAACAAAAGACGTTCCGGCCATAAAAAAAAAGGTGTTGTATTTTAACACTATGTTGTTATTTGTCAACACTTATTATTCCCATCCAGCCTAATTTTACACGCCCAGAGCTATAAGGCGCTATATGGTAGGTTTGCTTAGTTGGTGTTTACAAAATGCAACGTGGGGTGAATAAAATGAACAAATTCACTAAATTTGTCGCCACTGTGTTATTTTTTATAATATTTAGCAGAACAAATCCGGTTTGTCCAGCGGCAAAGCCAGCGGCCAAAAAGAACTTCCTTGCCGGTTCTCTGCTGGTCAAGCTGAAAAATTGTGCTCTTCCGCCACGCCACAATCTCATCAGCAATACTCTGGGCCTGCTCTTCAGGCAGTTCCAGCCTGACCAGCTCAAAAGGGTCAGTGTTAATGTCATAAACGCAGGCTGTTTTGTCTGTTGGATTATATATGAACTTACGTCCGCCTCTTATAAAACCCGCAGGGCCCTCCTGCATCCAGCCGGAAAAATACACCCTACGGTCATCAGGTATAGACCCAAGCACGTTAACACCGTCAAAGCCAACATCTTTTGTTTCGAAACCTAACAGCTCCAGTAACGTTGGTGTCAAATCAACGGAGCTGACTGGTTCGGCAACCTTAGCTCCCGGCTCTACCAGAAACGGAGCTCGCAAGCAAAATGGGATACGCAGGACCTCATCGAAAGCTATCAGCGCGTGTCCTGATTGACCGTGCTCGCCGAATGCTTCACCGTGGTCTCCAATAACACAAAAAATCGTTTTATCTGTAAGATTCAGCCTGGCCAGCTCCACATCCAGAGCAGCTAAGAATTTATCGGTATAACGAATCGCCTGTTGATAGCGCTCCTCCACTGGCTCCTTGGCCGGCGCGTCGAACCACTCAGGAACCTCATAAGGGTCATGAGTAACCGAGCAAAGAATCGTAAGGAAAAACGGCCTCTCGTCCGCTTGTATCCATTCAGTGACCGGCTTTAACATTGAGAACTCATCGCACGCCAAGTAACCAAGAAAGCTGTTAGGGTCACCCAGGTCGTCCCTGGCCCAGAATTTATCAAAGCCAAGATTGTACACCAGCCCGGGCCGAGATTCAAAGTTGCCCATTGCCGATTGAAAAAACGCCGTCCGATAATTCAGTTTATCTCTTAGAATCGTGACAATACCAACATAGGGCTTTACAACAGGAACTGCCTCGGCAAGATCGTGGGAAGCAGAAGAAAATCGGCCGGTTAAAAGCGCAAAAAGCGCCTTTGTAGTATGGGTTAACGATGAGCGAGCATTTGAAAATTCAACCCCCCCTTCGGCTAAAGTTGCAAGGTACGGCGTTAAATTATTTCGTTTTTCCGCAAGTGAGCTATACCGGTATTGAATGCCTTCGAGGACAACTATGACTACGTTTCGATTTAGCTGTTGTGGTCTTCTTGTAATCTTAAGTTCGTCGAAGGTGGGAATTTTACGCTCAGGTTTAACCGACAAGCGATAATCGGATATAACAATGCTGAATATCGCTCGCAAGTGGCAGTTGTAGTGCAGCCCCAAGGAGGCAACTTGCGGAGAGCCGTCTCTGGACACTGCAACGCGAGCCACAACACTGATAATAATAACAATGATAGAAATAACGACTCTGCTGAAAAAGCGCTTGCGGTTGTAAGCCGGTGGCAACGGATTTGCCAAAACAACAAAGAAGAAAGTAAGACCAACCGCACTGGGCCCAAGCAAAATAAACGCTGCTCTCGGCATTTTTATAAGGTTAACACCAATAATACGCAAAGTATGCAATGGCGCCCGGATCAAGGGCAAAAGTACACCGGGTAGTATTTGTGTCCCCGTTCTGATTAGCCAGCCGGCGTTCATAACCGACCAGGTGCACACAATGGCGGCAATGATAGTGGCCGTGCGCAGGACCCATCTCTTGGGCCATCGAAAACAAACCAGCGCCAAGATAACCTCAACAAGTAACAGAAAGGAAATATCAGCAAGAACCCAGCCTATATATTCACTGACTAAGTTGTAACGCAGCGAATGAGATAATTTCACTAACAGCGCGCAAAATAACGCACCGAACATAATAACACTGTAAGCACGAGAGGCTAAAAAATAATATAGGCGGCGAATAGATAAATCCTGCCTAATCTTGGGATTGGAATGCGAACACTCATAAGTCATAGCGCGCCAAGATACTAAAAGTGCCAACAAATATCAACCCATTGCTGTCACTAAAAAATTACTGCAGTGATTCTTAATAATAATTACTAATAAGCTAAAGATAGTATTAGTAATCATATAGCCGGTTAAATTGTTACATCTGCCAGGCAGCCGGTTCATTAAAGCTTGATAGGGCCGATAGTTCGGGAGAATATATTCGCACCTGTCCTTGTGGAAAACCTGTTATTTACCTTATTATGTTCGGAGGTAAAACTCACAAAAACAGTGGTTGCTTAATATCGCAATGTTAGTTTGTGATAGTTCAAACACACTTACTAACAGCTTATATGCTATTCCACGCTCTATCGTGTTGGTAAATTTTTCAGGTTTTTTTACAAAATTGAATTGACAAATTAGTTCACTAAGAAACAATATCTGACAGAAGGTCTAATATAGTCAAGCTTACCAGCCGGGGCAAAAGGTTGCTTGAGGTTGCTTGCCCAAATCGAGCCGCTTTATGCAAAGGAGGTGAGGTGGATAATGGCTGCTCTTAAGCAGGCTGAACAAAAAAAGCTCATGGCAATGCTCGAAAAAATCCGCAGCAACATTCCTGAGCAAAGCGCACGACAAGCACAAGACCTTAGCGCCATGAGAGTGTAGGGAGTAAATTATGGACAAACAAATTAAGCGAAAATTTACCAGCTCGGAAGCCCTATTTGCAGGCTTTGATGTTGGAAGCAGCTTTGTGCATTATGCTGTCCTCGCGGAGGATAAAGAAATTATATACTCTCCGAAACCGATAATGCACTTTGCGGATCCTATTGGAGCGGTGAAAGAAGCATGGCGGGACGTAATAAAGAAATACGGCAGTGATAAAATAAAAAACACAGCGTTTACAGGAAGCGGGGCCGAATCCTTCCCGAAGGTTATGGAAGGTATAACCTACACGTTTGACAGCGTCGCAATCCCAAAGGGCGCCGAAACAGCACAGCCTCAGGCACAGTACATCTTTCATATTGGTGCCAAAGATTCATACTTTTTTAGTCTAAAACAGATAAACGGCAAAAAGATTATTCAGGAGTGGAAAACGGGGACTAAATGCGGTGGCGGCTCCGGAACATTGATAGAGAAACAGTGCAGAAGGTTATTCGAAGGCCAGGTTCCCGAACCTGAACTTGGTGATACCGCTCAGGTAACGGACGAAAAACAAAAGGAAAGTATCAGAATAGAGAACAGGAAGAAATTACAGTTAAGACTGGGGGAGATGTTCTATAAGGCCCAAAAAGAAGCCGAGCAGTCAAAACAGCCGAGCGAGTTTTTGGCAAGATGCGGCGTCGTTATTCAATCCGATTTAATTCACAAGCAAAATGAAGGCACAAAAAGGGAAGATAATTTAGCAGGGCTGTTCAGGACGGTCGCGAGAAATTATAAAATCGACGTTCTCGGTGCAAGAGAATTCAAGGCCTCTAAAGATTCTGCTCATGCTATTGCAACCGGGGGTGTTCTAACCAACGATCTCATAAGAAAGAACCTCGAAGAGTTTCTCGGGATTTCTATAACAAGGCCGCAGCACTACCACAACATAGCGGCCATAGGCGCGGCAGCCAAAGGGATTGAGGAGAATAACAGCGTTGTTTTTAGTCTCGGACAGCTCGATAAAATCGCAACTTACAGCAGGGAAAAAAGACAGTTCGCCCCCGCTCTTTTCGAATGCCTCGAAAAAGTGAATGAAAACAGCGATAGCTTAAAAGGCCAAATACCAAATAGAACCGAAGTGGTGCTAGGAATAGACGGAGGCAGTACGACCACAAAAGGGGCGTTGGTTGAATTAAGAACAGGAGAGCTTCTCGATAAGCTTTATATCAAAACCCACGGCAATCCCGAGGAATCGCTAAAGCGGGTTCTAAAGTACCTAAGCAGACACAAAGACAAAGTAGTTGTAAAAGGAGTCGGAGCTACCGGCTCTGCGAGGAAATTGTACGAGAAGATTCTGGTTGGCAAAAAGAAATCGGAACAATTGGCTAAAAAAGGAATAGAGCTCACAGACAGAGTAACTGACGAGATTACCTGTCATGCCCTTGGCGTTAAGCACTGCAATCCGGAGATTGACACCATTTTCGAAGTAGGCGGCCAGGATATGAAGTTTACCAGTTTCGCCAAGGATGGAACGGTCAAGGAAGCAAAAATGAATTATAGCTGCCAGGCGGGTTCCGGCCAGACTCTTGAGAATATGGCTGACGTCATCAATCTGAATGTGGAAAATTCCTTACAGCAGGCCGCACTAAAGGCCCGGAGAGTTCCGGTAATCGACTCGACCTGCGGCGTTTTTATGGAGATGGATGAGAACAGACTTATCGCCGAAGGTTTCAGTAAAGAAGAAATAGCTGCTGCGATAGTCAGGGGAACCGCCGCCAGCTATTACTTTAAGTTTGTCGGAGGCTCTCAGCACGCCGGTGACAAATGTTCCGCTCAGGGTGGCCCTCCTTTGGGAAAAGCTTTCCTCGCTGCGCTTGCTCAGGTAACGGACAAGCAAATAGAGGCCTATCCTCACCGGGAAATGTTCGGCGCCTGGGGCCAGGCCCTGGACATCATCGAGAACATAAAACAGTTCCAAGCACAGGGCAAAAGCTACGAATCCGCATTCAGAGGCTGGGGTTTAGTCGATATGCCTTTCGAGAAGCGCAGGGTATCCTGCAAAGAGCTGTTCGGAGAAAAATCCTGCGGTGTTAGGGATTGTCAGCTCGAAGTATTTTCAATTGAGGAAGATGAGATACTTACAGGAGGCTTTTGCCCGAGAGGAAATTCCGAGTCAGCGAAAAAACCAAAAGTAAACTATGTGGAAAAATACCATAAGATATACGAGAAACACTTCAAAAAGCAGGGATGTCTGCTCCAGGAGCTGTCTTCTTCGCAAATAGATAAGCAGAAGACGGTGACGGTTGGCATTAAAAGGAGCACAGCAACGCTCGGTGAAAAAGGAATCTGGAGCGCCGCCTTGTTCAGGAAACTCGGTTTCTATCCTGTGGTATCACCGAGAACTGATAAGGAGCTTGCAAAGATAGGAATTGACAACTCAAGAACAGAGTTCTGTATAGCCAGAAAGCTGGCAACTGGACACGCATCGGTATTAAATAAGAATCCGGATATAGAATACCTGTTTAATCCGAGTTTTATCGAGCAAAGGACCGGTACCCCTCCGGACCTGAAGTACTGCATTTACACAGAGTCGGAAGGCTACATCTTAAACGATGTTCTCTCGCTCGATAAGAACAAACAGATAAATCCTATTCTGCACTTTGGAGATATACAGCTTCTGGTTAAAGAGATTAAACGGGAATTTGATAGATTAGGGTTTGGCTTCACGGATAGGCAGCTCAGAGACGCTATCAAATACGCCGACGTTGCCGAAAGCAGATTCAAAGATGAGCTTTATGAAGAAGGGGACAAGTTCTTAAAGAGAATCGAAGAGAATAATGAAAAGGCATATATTGGTATCGGCAGAGATTATGTGCTGCTCGACCCGGAAGCAAGCTCAAGCTCAGGGGCTATGTTCTCACAGATTCGGGGCTTACATTACATACCGCAGCTCTTTTTGGAACATAAGTTCTTAGGCATCTCTCTGGATGATGTGGTGGAGAACGAATTTTGGGTCCAGAGTGTCAAGATATTGAAGGCCAATCTTTTCGTAGCGAATCATCCGAATTTATTTGCGATAAGGATGATGAATTTCGCTTGTGGCCCGGACAGCTTAAAGATTTATCAGGAAGAAAATATTCAGCAGGCTGCGAACAAACCTGTACTTGTCCTGCTGACGGATGCCCAAACCAACAACGCCCCCTTTGTAACAAGAACGGAAGCTCACGAAAGGGTTGTAAATCAAAGCAGGCCGAAAAAATTGGATATCGAGCAAATAAAAAGGCGCACGTACGATGGTTCCGAAGAAAGAACCTGGCTTCTTCCTTATATGGGAGATGCCAGTTTTGTCGGAGCCGCCGGCCTGAGATATTTCGGCGTAAACAGCAGCGTATTACCGACAGACACGCCCAGAGGCTACCAAATAGCCAGGAAGCACATCTATACGGAAGTCTGCCATCCACTTAAAGGCGTTGTCGGTGATGCAATCGGTTTCCTGCAGGAAGAAATTGAAAGAAAAGGCAAAGAGTATGTCGAGAGCCACTATCTTGTCATGATCCCGACAACGAGCGGCCCCTGCAGATTTGGAAAATATACGGAGCTGGTCAGGGAATTTCTGGACCGGGAAGGCTTGGAGAAGGTCCCGGTGGCAGGCCCTTCTTCGGAAACCGATTATCAGGACATACCTTTTCCGAAGAAGCTTAGCTCGTCGGACAAAACCAAAATGCAGCAAATGTTGTTTAAGGGGATAAAGGCATCAGATTTGCTGGAGGATATATTTCTAAGATTCAATCCCTATGCCGAAGACAAAAAGCAGATAGAGAAACTAAGAAAAGAAAGGCTAAGCAGGCTGGAAGAGGTTGTCG
>Ga0209979_1004749_pt1 | contig 11101 bp, 11 predicted proteins | sample AnhtaG_FD_183114 | JGI IMG/M metagenome (GOLD analysis project Ga0209979, IMG submission 183114) | Deep subsurface microbial communities from Anholt, Denmark to uncover new lineages of life (NeLLi) - Anholt_01485 metaG (SPAdes) (version 2) | ecosystem: Environmental > Aquatic > Marine > Oceanic...
AGTTGGCTATTGTTGAGGCGGGCCATGCTCACCAGGTCGCCAATGAGGGTGTTGAGGCGATTGACGCCTTGCACAATATGCCGGATGAGCTGGCCCCGTGGGCTCTCCGCCGGCGAGTCATCCTCTTCCTGGAGCATCTCGGCAGATGTCTTGACCGCGGTGAGAGGCGTTCGTAGTTCATGGGAGACTGTGAGGAGAAATTCGCTCCTCATTTGGGCCAGCTCTTGCAGCCGCTCAGCCCGCTTCCTCTCCTGATCGTACAGACGAGCGTTATCGAGGGCCAGGCCAATGACGACGCCGATAGCGCTCAGGAGCCGACGGTCATTGGGATTGAAGGTGGCGCTATCGCCTGCCAATCCAAGGACGCCGATGACCTTGTCCGACGATAGGAGGGGCACGTAAGTCACAGAATACGATTCGCCGAGTCCAGAAAACCAACGGTCTGCGGCCGCCGTTCGCTTGCTGACCACCTGACCTCGCCGTATCGTGTCCTGGAGCTCGCTTTCGGCCAAGGAGAGGTGGGGAGCCACCTTGAGCCACTGCTCGGGAAGGCCTGCACTGGCCAGCGGCTCCAGCTCTTGCAGGTCGCTGTGTACCCAGGCCACGATGGCCGCTTCTGCCCCCAAGAGCTGGGCCACCATCTCGGCGCTGCGATGGCAGGCCTTCTTGAAGCCCTGCAAAGGGCTCAGCTCCACCGCCAGCTTCACCGGATAGAAGCTTGCTCTGGTCAGGCGAAGAATATGACTGAAGGCCAGCTCGACGGCCAGGCCAACAGTGACCGCCATCGTAAGGAAAATGAGGACGCCCCGTCCCGCAGACAGGTCGAAGGCAAACAGGTAAAGCAACACAAGGGTGAGGGTCACCAAGAGAGCACCAACCCTCACCCACTGCTTGAGAAGGCTTACCTCCCGCAGAGGGTCGCTGGCAAACGGATACCGTCTAATACGAAACATGAACTGACCTCGGCAGGCTCTCTAAACATAAAGACACGCCAGCCGCGCCCCTGTTACAGGTTCTCCCCATTACGAATAGGATTCGTTATGTAGCCCTATCGCTGGAGAGAAGAAGGTGGGCCTCCAACAGCGAGGCCCCAGGCGGGTTCGCCTGGGGCCTCGACTATCCGGCCTCGAGAGCAAAGGAGTCGTTCGCTACTTATTCCGCCGCCTCAGCGACCACATCGCACTCCCCGTGCCCGCCAGCATCAGCAAGGCAGCGCCGGCCAAGAACGCCAGCGCAGGCCAAACCGTGGTCAACGGCGTTGCGCCGCTGCCTCCGGTCGCCGGCAGCGCCGCTGGCATGCCAGGCGCCGGTGGCGGCGGGGGAGGCTCGACCTCCGGCAAGACAGCTGGCGTGACCGCTGGGGTAGGTGTTGGCGTGGGGCTAGCCGTAGGCGTCGGTGTGGGCGTCGGCGTGCCCGTGGGTGTGGGCGTAGGTGTGCCCGTGGGTGTGGGCGTAGGTGTGCCCGTGGGTGTGAGCGTAGGTGTGCCCGTGGGTGTGGGCGTGGGTGTGGGCGTAGGTGTAGGCGTCGGCGTCGGCGTCGGCGTAGGCGTTGGTGTAGGCGTAGGCGTAGGCGTCGGCGTCGGCGTCGGCGTCGGTGTTGGCGTAGGCTCCTCCACGTCGTAACAGAAGGAGACGTGGCTCAGGCCATACGGCTTGTTGTTGTTTGGATTGATCGGTGCGTGCAGGCCGGTGTCGCCGAACGATTCCGGGTCATAGACATACAGGTTAGCGTTGTCCCCACCTTTCACAATTACAGCGTCGATGCCGATGGTGGCTGTCCAATTGAAGTCGGTGCCGTCTGCCGTGATCGTTATCGAGCCGCCGTCGGCAGGGAGCGTCCCTGAGTTTGGCGGGTCGAACCTTACCTCGGAATCCCCGTAGCCCAAGTCAGCGCAATCAGGATTGCCCTCTACGAAGTCCGGCTGCACGGCGGCCGCTGAAGCGCCAGACATGCCGGTGGCGACCACGTACATACCGAACGCAACCAGCGCGCACGCTGCCAGAAGAAGTCCTTTGCTAAAACGAGTCTTTCTCCACATGTTCATCCCTACCTACTACTCAGCCATCAGGCGAATGCGGCCGGTTCTCGACCCAGATTGGGAAATCACGGCGATTTCGTTTCCACTACAGCCATTATCGCCAAAATGAAGCTAAGGATCAGTAAAAAACAGGAGTGGAGGGTTAAGGGAGGGTGAAGATTAGTTGCGGCCGCCCGCCTAATGTGTAACGGGCGCGCCCAGGGTGTGAGCGCTTATTTCATGGGGGGCGACGTTACGATTGGGAATCGGTGGGGACCAGCCGGTAGCCGACCCCCCTCTCGCTTTCGATAGAGATGGTGGCGCCCATCTCCTCGCCCAGCTTGTGGCGAAGGCGGCGGATGTAAACCTTCAGGTAGTCCAGCTCGCTGGTGTACTCCCGGCCCCAGACCTTGGCCAGGAGGGTGCGATGGGGCAGCACCCGACCGGCGTTGCGGGTCAGGTGATAGAGAAGGCCATACTCGATGGGGGTAAGCCTCACCTGCGTGCCCCCTACCGTCACCCGGCGAGTGCCGTAGTCCATCTGGAAGTTGCCTGCCTCATACGTCTCGCCCACGGCGGGCGGCTGGTTCTGATAGCGACGCAGAACCGCCCGCGATCGCGCCAGTAGCTCCAGGTGGCTGAAAGGCTTGGTGATGTAATCGTCGGCTCCCATCTCCAGCCCACGCACTCGCTCCACCTCCGCGTCACGGGCGGTGAGCATGATGATTGGAACGTCGGAGAAGCGCCGGGCCTCCTCACACACCTGGAAACCATCGATATCGGGGAGCATGATGTCCAGGAGCACGAGGTCGGGCGCTTGCCCTTCGATAGCGGCCAGCGCCTCCTCGCCTGTACTGGCGGCGATCACTTCTGCGTCCGGCCAGCGGAGGTTGAAGCAAAGTCGTACTATCTCGATAACCTCGGGCTCGTCGTCTACCGCTAGTATTCTCATAGCCCCCTGCCTATGCTGAGAAGAAGACAAGACACAGCTAACATATGGGCAAACTAGGCCTGCCCTTCTATGAAGAGACTCACCGCCGCCCGCTATTGTTACATTACGACTGAACGAACATGAGCACGCACGTTAGACCAAGGCGTAGAAAGTCTCCCATTTCCGCGCCTAGCGGTGTATATTCGATACTAGTAGCATGAGGTGTTGAAATGGCACAGCTCTCCTCTATCGAGTGGACCGAGGCAACGTGGAACCCCGTCACTGGATGCTCAAAGGTGAGCCCAGGCTGCGCACACTGCTACGCGGAAACTTTTGCAGAGCGCTTTCGGGGCGTACCCGGCCACCCATACGAACGCGGCTTTGACCTCCAGCTCCGACCGGAGCGACTTGAGCAGCCCCTGGAGTGGACTCAGCCCCGCATGATCTTCGTCAACTCCATGAGCGATCTGTTCCATGACGATGTCCCTGGGCAGTTCATCGAGTCGGTACTGGGCGTCATGGCAGAGGCGCACTGGCATACCTTCCAGATACTCACGAAGCGGTCAGAACGGCTGGCGCAGCTGGCGCCACGCTTGTCTTGGCCCGACAACGTCTGGATGGGCGTCTCAGTAGAGAATCAGCGGTGGACGTGTCGAATCGATGACCTGCGGAAGGTGCCCGCCAGGGTGCACTTTCTGTCATGTGAGCCGCTCTTGGGCGCTCTTCGCCTAGGTCTGCAAGGCATCGACTGGGTGATTGTCGGCGGGGAAAGCGGGCCGCACGCGCGCCCCATGAAGGCAGACTGGGTACGGGAGATACGGCAACAGTGTCAGGAAACAGGCGTAGCCTTCTTCTTCAAGCAGTGGGGAGCCCACAACGAAGCGGGTCAGCGACTTGGCAAGAAGCTCGCCGGGCGAATATTGGATGGCAACACTTGGAACGATTTCCCGGCTCCGAATCTCGCAGCCGCAGAAGTCTCAGCGATAGTTTGTGGGTAGTCCCCAACTCGGATGTTCATCCGAGTCTGACCAACCGAATCCGGTTGCCCGAGCACCCAAGTCATGATTTTCTTGGCTGGAAGCACCTTACTTACGAAGACCAAGTAGTAGAGACGCCGGCCTCCTCTTGTTTTGACGAGGCGATCATCTTCGGTAGTATACTGGTACCCAAGTTTGCTCAGCCGCTCCTTGTACAGTTGCAGCAGCGCGTGAGTACTCCCCGGACGTCTTGAACTCCACAGCCCTCGCCACTGCTCTGTCCCAAAATACGCAGTGACCTTAGCACTATCTGGGTTTCGGTTGATGCTCATCCCGAGCGGGAAATTGATAAGCAGCTCAGTCTGCCATGGCGCGATGGCCTCTATGGTGGTCCATTGCGGTTCGATCCCGTCTGGATCAACAAAAACGAATGTAGGAGATCGTCGAGGAATCTTGGTGATGAGTTTGGGCAGTTCCTTGTTGACGTCTCCACCAATTACGCTAGCCCGCTGAGTCTTGTCGCGAGTTTTCAGAACGTCGCGGAGTTCTGCCGCGATTGCTGCGTCACGCTCGATGAAGAAGAGGCGATCGAACTTTGTTCCGTTCGGGGCACGGGCATCGAGAGCTATGAGCGGTGACCCGTCAATGGTGCGGTTTGTTCCTCTGACGCGATTCAGGCCTGGCCCGGCGAAGGCGTCGACATAGATACGTTCACGTGCCCTGGTGGTGGCACCAAGGTAACCGGGCAAATACTGTCGTAGTATCTTGAGTTTGTCCTGGGTCCAGGAGCCAACCTGTCGCGGCATTCAATGCTCCACGTGGAGTACGCAACTATGTGGCCGGGAATCTGCAATTCCCAACGGAACGGAATCCCTCGGCTCTACGTTACCACTGGACGAACATGGGCATGATCACGTGGACGTAGTTGTCCTGGCCCACCGGTTGCAGGACGCCGGGGCTGGAGGGGCCGGACGTCTCCAGGGCCACCTGGCTGCAATCCAGCACCTGGAGCACATCCTGGAGGTACCTGCTGTTGAAGGCGATCTTAGCCGCCTCACCCTCCACGGAGGCATCGATCTCGCCGCGGTTGTCACCGATCTCCTCGGCCCGAGCAGAGATGACCAGCTTGCCCGGCGATAGCTCCTCCCCCAGCGTGATCTGGACGCGGATGATGCCGCTACCGTCGCGGGCGAAGATAGCAGCGATACGCGTCTCCCGCAGAAACTCGGCCACATCGACAACGGCGCGGCACGTGTGGTCCTTAGGGATTAGCTGGCTGTAGTTGGGGAAGGTGCCCTGGATAAGCTGCGCCACCAACTCCACGTCCTTGAAGCGAAACAGAACCTGACTGCGGCTGCTGTTGATGGTCATCTCGATGGGCTCTTCCTCATCGGCCAGGAGACGGTTGACCTCTCGCATCGCCCGAGCAGGAATGATAACCTCGCTACGCTCGGACGCCTCCTCCTCCAGAGAGAGCGTGTGCACAGCCAGGCGGAAACCGTCGGCAGCGGCCAGAGTGAGGGTGCGCCCCTCCCTGAGAAGATGAATGCCCGTAAGCACCGGGCGGGTATCATCGCTGGCAGCGGCGAACTCCACCTGATTGATGGCGGTGCGCAGGCTCAGGGGGTCGAGAGTGAGGGAGACCCCTTCCCGGATGGCCGGGATGGGAGGAAAGTCGCTGGCATCCATGCCAGCCACGGTCGCCTCATTGCGGGCGCAGACGATGCGCAACTGCCTGGCCCTAGGCGTCAGGCTCATCTCGATGCGCTCGTTGGGCAGGGAGTTGACGAAATCGCCCAGGAGGCGGGCGGGCACGGTAATCGCCCCCTCCTCCTCCACCTTGGAGCCAATCCAAGAGGTGATGGCGATCTCCAAATTGGTGGCCGCTAGCTTCAGGCGACCATCGTCGGTGGCGATGAGGATATGGGAGGTCTGAGGCAGAGTGCCGCGAGCCGCCACCGCTCGACCAACAATGGACAGACCCTTGGAGAGATTCTCTTGCAGACAAGAAATATTCATGATAACCACCTATCGTCGTGTAGTCAGGTGAGTATACGGTTAGACAAAAGTATACACCAACCCCCACAGGCAAACAAGATGGATCGAGCCCGCCATGGCTATCAGCCCGAGAGAACAGCCAAAAGATCGCGCAGGCTGCCAACCTGGAGGTCAGGCTCGGGCATGCCCGCAGGCAGCGGATGGCCAGGGCGATTCAGCCAGGTCACTGGAACCCCCGCCCGCCGGGCACCCACGATGTCGGGCATTGGACTATCGCCAACGTAGAGGATCTGGTGGTGCTCCAGGCCCAACACCCCCGCCAGATAACCGAAGATGGCCGGGGCCGGCTTGAGGGCCTGAGCCACCTCCGAGGAGACCACGACTTCGAACTCCAGACCATTCCTGGCCAGGCAGGTGTGCAGGAAATCGTCATCGGCGTTGGAGAGGATCGCCAGCCGATAGCGGGCTCGCAACGCTTCCAGCACCTCGGCCGCGTCCGCATACGCCTCGGCCTCGGACAGCTTCTCTTTGAGGCGAAGCGCGGCCAAAAGGCCATCGCCCTCGAAGCCCAGGTCCTGTGCTGCTCGCTCGAATTGGAAAGCCCACGCCTCCTCGTAGCGGCGATAGGCAGGCCTGGCCACATTCTCGCCCCGAAAGACAAAGGCCGCCTCCACGAACCTGTCCCAGAGAACCTCGGGGTCGACCTCCAGGCCCTGGGCGCGGGCGATCTCAGCCATAGTGCGGATGAAATCGGGAGTGGTGAATCGGACGATAGTGCCGTAGCAGTCGAAGGCAACCGCGCGAATCGAATCGAGCATCTTGCGACCTAGCCGCTAGGGAGAGCCCTCCCCAACCTGGCAGCCGCCGACGATTACCGCCGATGGCACATAGGGAGAGAAGCCGAAAGGTGAAGCCTGGAGGTGCGATCGCCTCCGAGAAGGCAAGAGCTGCTAGCCCACCGGGGCAGCCTGCGGCTGTCGCACTTCTTCGTAGGCGTCGGCCATCGCCAGCAGGATTTGGTCGGCCAGGCCAGCCATGAGTTCCCACACCTCCACCGCTTCCTCCGCCGATAGATTGCCCCGATGAGCCAGCTCTATGGCCGCCTCATCCAGCCCCTTGCGGAAGAAGATGAAGGCCTCCACGGCGTCACGTACGGGCAGCCCCTTGTCGGCGAATTCCCTTCCGTATTGGTGGCCGATCTGGCGGGCCTCCTCCATGAGACGAGAGCGGCGGCTTCCCCGGCTCAGATACTCGGAGACAAGATTCACCAAGCGCTGGCCGAGGGAACGTAGTCGTTCCCGATCGCCCTCAGGCAGGCCCGTGTACCAGTGGGCCTGCTGCTTCTTACCCCGCTGAAGGCGGCGGCGAATGCGCATCAGCGCCAGGTGACCCAGGGAGCCGTAGTTAGCAGGGCCCGGGCGCCCTTGGCCAGCCATGAGGGCTCGCAGGTCATCCTCAGCAAAACGGCGATGACCACCGGGGGTGCGGAAGGAGCGAACATAGCCGGCATCAGCCCAGCGGCGCAAGGTCGATTCGTTCACCCCCAAGAGATTGCAGGCCCGGCTGAGACTGATCCACCGGCTAGGGCGACTCTGATCTTGCGTAATCTCAACAGGAGCCCGAGCTCGCATTCAAACCTCCCTAAAGTCCCCCAAATCTTCAAAGACTTTCGAGGCGCATGGCAGATTGTATAATGGGCAAGCCTCAGTGTCAACCAGCATAAGTAATGTTTTGCAGCATTTTCCCCACTTAAGGGCATGTCTGACAGACCCAATGAACTATGCCACGCTTTGCCCCATAGACTATTGAAAACCTTGCCCACCAGTGGTAAATTCCTTCTCAAAGGGATGCGTTTGGCCAGGCGAATGGAGGCTGCCATGGCTGAAGAAGAAGAGATCGGCCGAGTAAGGGACTACTTCGCCCGCATAGGGGTGGCGGGTATTGACCTCAGCGGCCGCCTCAAGGTGGGCGATACCATCCACATCAAGGGCCACACCACCGACCTCCAGCAGGTGGTGGACTCGATGCAGATCGAGCACGAGGACGTCCAGGAGGTCGGCCCAGGGGACTCGGTGGGGATCAAAGTCCAGGAGCGCTGCCGCAGCGGTGACCACGTCTATCGGGTCACCGAATAAACGCTAGGAGACGCAGGGCAGAACCGTCTCCAAGACAAAGCTGGCAATACGGCCAAGGGCAACGCTCAGGGAGGCGGTACCCCTCCCGTCCACCTGGAAGCACGCGCCCAAGCCAGGCGCCAAGGCCGTCGCCGATCCTCATCTGACGTCACGGCTGGCAGAAAAGCCGCCGGCGACGGCTGTTGCGGTCGAACCCCAGAGGCAGCGTCTAGTTGCCAGCCATCCCTCGCATCAGATTGGCCATCTCGATGGCTGACACTGCGGCGTCGTAGCCTTTGTTGCCCATCTTCCCGCCCGCTCGCTCCAGGGCTTCCTCCAGGCTGTCGGCGGTGATGATGCCGAAGATAAGGGGCACGCCCGTCTCCAGGCCGACCCGGGCGATGCCACTGCTGACCTGGCTTGCTACGAACTCGAAGTGAGGGGTCTCGCCGCGGATGACCGCCCCCAGGCAGACCACCGCCTGATAACGGCCACTCTCGGCGAGCTTGCGAGCGACCAAGGGGATCTCAAAGGAACCGGGCACCCAGGCCACATCCACCCTCTCCGCCTCCACGTCATGATGCCTCAGGCCGTCCTGGGCGCCCGCCAGTAGCTGGCGGGTTATCAGATCGTTGAACCGCGAGACGACGATAGCTATACTCAAGCCCTCGCCTCGCAAACGTCCTTCGAAGGTCGTGCCGGCCAACAAATACCTCCTGTCAGGACACGATGTCCAGCAAGTGGCCCAACTTATCGCGCTTGGTCTCCAGGTAGCGCATGTTGTGGGGGTTCGGCTGGGCAATAATCGGAATTCGCTCCACCACCTCCAGGCCGTAGCCCTCCAGGCCCACCCGCTTCGAGGGGTTATTAGTGAGCAGGCGGATCTGCTTGAGTCCCAGGTCCACCAGGATCTGCATGCCGATGCCGTAGTCGCGACGGTCGGCGGGGAAGCCCAGGGCCTCGTTAGCCTCCACCGTGTCCAGACCCTGCCCATCCTGGAGAGCGTAGGCTCGGATCTTGTTGCAGAAGCCGATGCCCCGCCCTTCCTGGCGCATGTAGACGAAGACGCCCCTTCCCTCCTCGGCGATGCGTTCCAAGGCTAGCTCCACCTGCTCGCCGCAGTCGCAGCGCAGGCTGTGGAAAACATCGCCGGTGACACATTGGCTATGTACGCGCACCAGCACCGGCTCCGGCGTGGAAACATCGCCCATGACCAGGGCAGCGTGCTCGTCGGGGTCTATGATGCTGCCGTAGGCGATGAGGCGAACGTCACCCCAGCGGGTGGGTATCGTAGTCTCGGCCATCCGGCGCACCAGGCGCTCCCGCTGGATGCGGTAGGCGATAAGCTGGTTGACACTGATGATGTTTAGATGGTGGCGCCCAGCGAACCGCTTGAGGTCCGGCAGTCGAGCCATCGTGCCGTCGGCCTTCATGATCTCGCACAGAACCGCCGCCGGATAGAGGCCGGCCAGACGGGCCAGGTCCATGGCAGCCTCGGTCTGGCCTGCTCGCACCAGCACGCCCCCTTCGCGGGCCCGCAGAGGGAACATATGGCCCGGCATCACCAGGTCTTCGGGTCTGGTGGTGGAGTCGATGAGAACATGCACCGTCCGGGCCCGATCGTGGGCCGAGATGCCCGTGCTGACGCCATCACGGGCCTCCACGGAAACCGTGAAGGCGGTGCCAAAGCGCGACCTGTTGTCCCCCACCATCATGGGGATACGCAGCTCATCCAGTCGCTCCCCTATCATGGGGATGCAGACGAGGCCGCGGCCGTATCTGGTCATGAAGTTGATGGCCTCGGGCGTCACGAACTGGGCGGCAAGGGTGAGATCTCCTTCGTTCTCCCTGTCCTCATCATCGACAATGATGACGAAGTGCCCCTGCCGATACTCCTGAATTGCCTCCTCAATGGTTGCCATCACCATGACCCTATCCCCCGCTTCTCCGATCGAGTCCCTGCTCACTACGCCTTCGCTAGTCAGGGCTCGCCTCCTTGAGTAGTTGATCCACGTAACGAGCTATTATATCCGACTCTAAGTTTACCGTATCTCCTGGTTGTTTGCGAGTGAGGTTGGTAACATCCTGCGTGTAGACCACCAGGGACACAGCGAACGAACTCTCATCGCGGTCTATCACCGTAAGGCTAACGCCGTCAATAGCGATGGGCCCCTTGACAATGACGTAGCGCATGATCTCAGGCGGGGCGGCATAGCGGGCGATGACCGCATCCTCCTCGGGCGTGACCGAGAGAAGAGTGCCGGTGGCTTCCACTACTCCCCGCACCACGTGGCCGCCCAGTCGGTCGCTGAGGGTAAGCGCCCGCTCCAGGTTCACCAGGTCGCCCGGCTTCAACTGGCCCAGGTTGCTGCGGCGATAGGTCTCCGGCATGACGTTGGAGGTGAAGCTATCCTCATCCATATGAGCCACCGTCAAGTCCACCCCGTTGATGGCAATGCTGTCGCCCAGGTGCGTCCCCCGCAGAGCCTTCTTGCAGGCGATGACCAATCGCCCCCGCTCCGCCTCCTTCACGACGCCTGCCTCCTCAACGATGCCCGTGAACATCTACTCACCCCTCTTCATCGGATATCCTATGATAAGAGTATCGTCCCCTAGCCGTTCCACTGTCACCTCTCGCAGACGCCAGGCCTGCGCTAGCCGATGGGCTCCCCGGCCAGCCACCGCCGCCGGCGCCTCGGCAGCGCCGATGATCATGGGGGCGATGATCACCTGCACCTTGTCCACCAGCCCCTGGTCGAAGAGCGAGCCCAGGAGGATGCCCCCTCCCTCCACCAGCAGGGAGAGGACTCCCCGTTCGGCCAGCGCCTTCAGCAGCGCCCCCAGGTCAACAGAACCGCCATCCCCGGGAAGAACCAGCACCTCCGCCCCGGCCGCCTCCAAGGCCTGCCGCCGAGAAGGGTCGGAGCGGTCGCTGGTGGCGATGACTGCCCGCCCCGGCCCCTGAAGCACACACGCCTTCGCTGGTGTGCGGCCACTACTGTCGACCACCACCCGCAACGGCTGACGTTCGCTCTCCCGACCGCCGGGACGAGCAGTGAGCTG
>Ga0209979_1004750_pt1 | contig 11100 bp, 14 predicted proteins | sample AnhtaG_FD_183114 | JGI IMG/M metagenome (GOLD analysis project Ga0209979, IMG submission 183114) | Deep subsurface microbial communities from Anholt, Denmark to uncover new lineages of life (NeLLi) - Anholt_01485 metaG (SPAdes) (version 2) | ecosystem: Environmental > Aquatic > Marine > Oceanic...
TGCTTGGATTGTTACCTAAATCGCACTTTTTAGCGAAATGTCTAATCGTTCAAAATCGACAACAATATTAACTATCGAATAGATATAACTCTTGACTGGCAGTTAATAGCGTATTAGAATGCCTTCTAGTACAGTTAGCCCAAATGTTTTCCAATATTAAGGGGAGGTGGTCAGATGGCAAGAATCGAAGAGAGCGTGGAGATAAAGCGTCCGGTCGACAAGGTATTCGCCTACACGACGGAGGCGAAGAGTTGGCCTAAGTGGCAGTCGATTATAATGGAAGCGGAGCAGACGTCCCAGGGGCCCATGTGTGTCGGCACCACGTTCAAAGGGACCAGCAGCATGATGGGCCTCAGTATGAAGTGGACTGCAAAGGTCACGGAATATGAACCAAATAGGAAGTGGGCTAAGAATATTACCTGCGGGAGCATGATCATTGAAGAGCACGTGACCTATGATCCCCTAGAGGGACGCATAAAGTTTACCATCGTGTACGATATGAAGGTGGGCGGGTTCCTCAAGCTGTTTTCGCCGATGGTGGTAAGCTCGATGCGCAAGGAGACAAAGAAGAGTCTTAGCAACTTGAAAAGCATTCTTGAAGCACAGACTTAGAATCGCTTATGCCCCCACAGCAACACACACTGAGCAGGTAGGGATATTTATCTAAGTCACTTATCCCCAAATGACTGAACGGTGGCAACTACCCGTTGAAAAGGTCACTAATAAGCAAGCTATGTAGGATGCCCAGAACGAAACGATTGGTCAAATGCAGCATTTGGGCGTTTAGTGCAGCAAGCTTGCAGATAAGGTAAACTGAGGTTGATGCTAGTTATGGAAGCCGTACAGTCGAACCTGGTCACCGGAGCTTTCAGCTACACTGGCAAATACATAACCCGGCGGCTTCTCTCCATGGGGGAAACGGTGAAGACTCTCACCGGCCGCTCTGACGCTGAAAGCCCTTTCGGCAGCCAAGTGAACACTTCGCCATTCAGCTTCGACAATCTGAGCCTCCTAACTGAAAGCCTACGGGGCATAACGACTTTGTACAATACTTACTGGGTTCGTTATTCCTACGGGGGTGTCACATTCGATAGAGCTGTAGAGAACTCAATAAGGCTCATCAAAGCTGCTGAAAACGCTGGCGTCCGCAGAATCGTACACATCAGCATTACTAATCCCTCTGAAGAATCGCCGTTTCCTTACTTCAGAGGCAAAGCGCTGGTAGAGAAGGCTATCATTCACTCAAAGCTGTCATACGCTATAGTTCGCCCGACTGTCATCTTCGGGGCTGAAGGTGTCCTCATTAACAACATCGCCTGGCTTCTCCGGAGGTTTCCAATATTTGCCGTCTTTGGCTCTGGGGAATACCGGATTCAACCGGTCTTTGTGGAGGATGTGGCAGAAATAGCCGTTAGTATGGGCCACAAAGAAGACAATGTAATTACTGACGCCGTTGGTCCAGAAACCTATACTTTCGATGAATTGGTGCATCTAATTGCTCAGAACATAGGTAGCAGAGCAAAAATTATCCATATCAAGCCGCGACTGGCGCTATTCCTTGGTAGATTAATTGGCTTTATAGTCAAGGATGTAGTGATAACAAAAGATGAAATAGAAGGGTTGATGTCTAATCTCCTCGTTTCAGATGGCCCACCCACGGGACAGACACGCCTAAGCGAGTGGTTGGAACAAAATGCTAACACCGTGGGGGCTACATATATTTCTGATTTGAAGCGGCACTATCGCTGAGACTCAACCCCCTGGAAACTGCACAATAGTCCAAAATGTATAGTCGTCGATAAAAAGGTTGGGCATCTGTTTGAAGATATCTAGCCTCTTAAGTAATCTTGAAGTAGCTTCTGGTTTTGCTAACAATTTGCTAACGTACTGGTTAGCACCCAGCAGCATGGGGTGGCATCGCCAGATACAAAATGCCCGCCGATGTTAGACAGGACGGCACAAAATCGTATCTGGGGGAGCAGGGTGGCACATCAGGTTTCTGATTAAGAGTCAGCTGCTCTGCCAGTTGAGCTAGCGGCCCATTGACCAGTTCAGTTTAGCAAACCCCCAGTTTCAACGCAACTTGGCTCTCATTTGATACTATCAATCAGGTCCTGTCGGCTGGTCATGCCGGCAACCATGTTTAGAAAATCCTTGAGTGAGGCACTTTGCTCTCTTAGCTTCCTTAGCTCAACCCCGATGGGGCTAATGGAGGTTGGTTTATCAGCATAAGTCCCGTGAAAGGCAAAATAGGCTTGGTTTAGCTTTCTGATGTAGTAGCCCATTGAGGCCAGATATTGCCGTTTCTGTTCCATGAACTCCTCCGCCTGCTCGATTTCTCCCTGGGCTAAGTATTCATCAACCGTCCTTCTTATCTCTCTCATCTCCAGGTTAAAGTCGAACCCTGACTCCTGTTCTTGCTGGGCACTATTTTCATAGCCAGGGTAGTATTTCTGGCGGATGATAGCGCCGATTTCCTTGCTGACAATGCCGGCCAGGGTTTCATTCATGGTGGCAATTTCATAATTTCGGGATATGCCGGCCAGGTCTAGCACGTATAGAAATCCTAATGGCTTAAAAGCTAGGTATTGGTGCAGCCATTCCTCAACGGCAGTGTCGATGGCAAACTGCAGACTGGCGCTTTCGGTGACAAGGGTGGGATATAGTGCTCCCGCGCCCCCAAGCCCCGCCACCAGGGAGGAGACACCCAGTTCATCAGCCTGGTTTTCAATGCTCTCCATTTCCTCCAGCGTAAGGTCCGGTTGCAGGGCTATCTCCCTTATGCTCTCTATTCTGTCCCTGGGTGAAATCACCAGCAGGTAAGGCAGCTTCCCTAATTTGAAATTTAGTGGCGGGAAGCTAACCTTCAGCTTTATGTATTCGTCCAATGGATGGAGGATGCCCTGCTCAGCCAGCACCTCTTTTATCTGGCTAGCTATTATACTCTCCACCTTGCCGATTAAAGTCATTCTTTGTTCTTGCAAGCTATTTAGTTCAGTTTCAAGCCAGGCTAAATCCCCCTGTTTTTCGTCAGCACTAAGGGCGGCTATTTCTGTTTCCAGACTATTTATTTGCTCAACCAAGGGAAAATACTCTATCACCGTTTCCGTTTGGTTATCATCTGCTTCTTGCTCCCTGCAGAGCCATTGCCTAACTTCATCGGATATGGCCCCAACCTCCCATCTCACAGCACTGAAGCGATAGGGATTCACAATTGAGTCTAATTGGTCATCAAAATCGGGGACTGAAGAGCAGCTACCACTGAGTAAACAAAGCAACAACAGGCTTATAGCAATTAGTTTCAGTCTCAACTCAGTTTTGCCTTTACTTGCTCGACTATTTGGGAGAGAACCGGGCCGGTCTTTTCATGGATTACAATATCGGCATATCGGTCATGAGGTGTTGGAGCCAGGTTAATGATAACCAATCTGGCGCCGTTGTCCTTGGCTATTAACGGCATCTGGGCAGCGGGGTAGACGACCAGTGATGAACCGGCTGACAAGAACAGGTCGCAGGCAGCAGCCTTCAGTTCGGCTTGGTGGGTCTCCTGCTCAGGCATTGGTTGACCAAAGGCGACGGTTGCTGGCTTCGTAATTCCGCCGCAGCTATCACAAAGAGGCACCTTCACTCCGGAGTCAAGCCTGGCCTGGATTTGCTCTCGGGGGTATCTTTGCCCGCATTCCAGGCAAATAACCCATTTCAGCGTGCCGTGAAGCTCAATCACCCTTTCCTCAGGCACCCCAGATTTTTGATGCAGACTATCAATATTCTGGGTAATTACACAATCTAGTTTGCCCAGGCGGTGGAGCTCAGCGATGGCATAATGACCGGCGTTGGGTTCAGCCTTGGCCATCTCAGGCCAGAGCGCTTTGGAGAATGCCCAGTATTTCTCCCTTCCTGCCTCGCTGGCCATAAAGCTCTGATAGTTAAGCTCACTGGGGTCGAACCGTTCCCAAATTCCCCCTGGGCTGCGGAAATCAGAGAGACCTGACTCGGTGCTGATACCAGCCCCGGTAAAGACCACCGTCTTTTTTGATTGAACCACCATATCTGAGACGGAATCAATTTGGTCCACTTATAACCTCTGCTGCTTAGCTGTCGAACGCTTCAATGCTATAGTAATCTTACCATACTCAGATGTTAAGTTTTAGCTAGAGAGTTGAACTAAGCATTGACAGGTTACTTATTTAGAGGTAAAGTGGGTGGCAATACTATGTAGTAGAATAACAACATAGTAGAATAGCAACATATCATGAAAAGAGAAGCTATTGAGCAACTGATGAAGGGGATTACCGAACCGCTAATCCTTTATTTGATTGACGAAGTGCCGACGTATGGCTACAACATTATTAAGGAGCTAGAGAAAAGGACTACCGGCTATTTCAAATTCAAAGGGGGGACCATTTACCCTGCGCTCCGGCGATTGGAAACTAAGGGGCTAATAAAAAGTGAATGGCAGCAGACTACCGCACGTCAGGCAAGGAAGTATTACCAGATAACAGAAAAGGGGCAGCGGTTTTTGGCTAGTAGTTTAGCCGGCTGGAAAGACTTTTCCATCGCGGTAAGCATGTTCATGGGAATGAACAATACCGGCAAAGTTATGCCTTCCGATGCAGCGTAAGGTTTGCTTCTATTAAATTATTCTGGAGGGAGCAAATGAGTAAAATAGGCATTGTTGTCGATACCGGGAGTACCATTCCTCAGGAACTGATAAAAGAATATGGGATTGAGGTAGTTCCCGTTATCACTTTGTTTGGGGATAAGCCATACCGGGACTGGATAGATTTGAAGACACCAGCTGAGCTATTTGAGTTAATTGAGAAATCAGACAAGTTCCCCACTACCTCAGCTCCGCCTCCGACCGACTATCTTGAGGTGTATCGTCGGCTAAGCCAGAAGGTGGATAGCATTCTTTGCGTAACTATATCATCGAAGATGAGTATGTGCTTTGAGTCAGCAACCCTGGCTAAGGAAATGGCTAAAAAGGAACTCCCCGATGTCAAGATAGAGGTATTTGACTCTAGAATGGTGGTAGGGGCAACGGGATTCATAGCCCTGGCCGCAGCTCGAGCCGGGGCTGCTGGTCAGGATATAGCTCAGGCAATTGAAGCAGCCAAAGAGGTACGCTCAAAGACAAATTTCATTTGCATAATGGATACCCTGTCTTACTTGGCAAAAAGCGGTCGCATTGGCAAGGCGTCGGCTTTGATGGGCAATATGCTGAGTATAAAGCCCATTATTGAAGTGTCTCCCTCCACCGGGCTTGTGGAACCTGTAGCCAGGGTCAGAACTAAACCAAAGGCAGTAGACCGGCTACTTGAAATGGTGGAACAGAGGGTGGGGAAAAATCCACTGCATGTGATTGTGCAGCATACCATCGTTCCAGAGGAAGCAGAAAGACTTAAGGAAATAGTCTCAGCTCAGTTCAATTGCGCTGAGCTTCACGTGTGCGAGTTTAACCCCACAGCTACCCTGATTACCGGTCCCAGGAACCTCGGGCTAAGCTTTTATAGTGATGGTGCTTAGTCTAAATCTCAACCTCATTCTGGCTGGTATTGAGGAGAAAATATTTTACCTCGCCCCCGCAGAACTCCCGGACTAATTCAGCCAGTTCCTCGGTTATCGTTTTAGCTTCACCTTTTGCCACTGGGGGCAGGCAATCTACGTTTATCGCCACATTAGAGGTGTCTGGGGTTAGCTTGGTCTGGTCACCCTGTCTCCAGTTCCAGCGCCGGCACATTACCTTGGAATTATCAACATAAATCACCTCGCCCGGTGGTGGATACTCAATTACATCCGAGCCTAGTGGCGTAAACAGCTCATCACCCTTAGCCAAGGTAAGACGGAGGTCACCATCGGCAGAATCCAGGTCATCGCCACCACTGGGCACCATATGCCTGAGGGAAAAGTAGTTAAACAGGGCTACCAGGGTGTTAATATAAGCAACATGGTCGCCCCGCCGGGCACGCCTGCCCAGCGACTCAATTGAGGAATAGAACTTATTGGGGTTGGTGCCAAAATCAGAATAAGCCTGCCGCCAACTGGCTATCCGGGGGTGGTTCTTAATATTCTGGAGGGACTCATCCTGGGTGGCATCATCCTCGACCTTCCTCAATAGCTCGACTAGCTTCTGTTTCTCCTCACTGTTATTAACCCCACGGGCAATAACCACTCCCCGAATATAGTCGGGGAACTTGGTTAATACTTCTTGGGATACTATGTCTTTCATCTCTTTGCTTACTTCCTATATCATTCTGGCTGTAGTTCTGGCTAGCTTCCAGGCATATTCGTAGAGGTGCAAGCCTTTGCTTGAGGCAACAAGCTCCCCATCATCAACCCCTATCTCCCCCGCCATGTACTCCTTTAAGAGCTGAATGGCGGCCAGATTGGAAGGGAAACCAGCCCATAGGTCCCAGGACCGGAAATAGGCGAAAAAGTAAAGCCTGCCGTCGCGGATTCTGGTATCTATCCCTCTAAGACATGGGGGGTCATCAAGAGATATAGAGCTGGCATCCCCCACCGCCATAAAAGCCTGGTTGGTATTGAAACCATCTTCCTTATACATCTTAATTACCTGGGGAATCTGTTTTTCCAGATATTGGCCGTAGGTATACTGCTCGCCTTCGCCTTTATGGGCGGTCATAAGGTAGGGGAGATAGCTCTCTATATATTCCATAGAGGTGGGTGGGGGCACACCCTGCGGTGTACTGGGTATTAGAGGTCTGGTTCCGGGGTGACTGACCTGGACAACGACAAAGTCAAGCTCTTTGCGATGCTGACCGGCATAGCTTCCCCGGTCAATCTTGTACTCGTATCCCTCGGTCAGGGTCTTGCGCAGGCAGAGGAACCACGCCTCGGATAGGTCTCTGGCTTCAATTACTGAAATATTCACGCCTTATCCGTCCTTCTTTTATAAAGCCCGGGTAAACTCGGGGCGAAGCCGGGACATATCCTTTGTCGTCAGAACCTCGTCTATGAGCTTAAGAACCTCTGCCTTTTGCTGGGGCAATTTTGCCTTAATCGGCAGGTAGTTTGAAGCGTGATTGGCGGTGAAGAAGCAATTGGTAAAGTTAGAGTTTTGTATTATCAGCCTTAGCTCCTCCAGGGATTGAAACGGCGAGATTAGCGTAAATTTGCCTTCTTCCCACTCCCTATGCAGGGGAGTGCCGGGGACAAGTATTATAGTTAGGGCGCCGGCAAAATCGGGGTCAATATCGGAGAGTATCTTGGCTGTCTTCAAGGCATGGTTCTGGCTACCCTCAACACCACCCAGCCCCAGTATTACTGTAACCGAGAGGGTAATTCCGGCCTGTTTCAGCTTCCTCCCCGCCTCCACAATCTGGTCGTAGGTCGCTCCCTTGTTAATCCTTTTAAGCAGCTCCTCATCTCCCGTCTCCACGCCCAGATAGGCAATCTTAAGCCCCAGCCGGTTTAATTCTTTGAGTTCGTCAACACTCTTAATCAGAGCCGACTGTGGTGTGGCATAGGTACCAATCCTATCCAGGTGGGGGAACTTCTCATTCAGGTAGTTTAGCACCTCCGCTAATCTGTACTGAGGGCAAATTAAGGCGTCTCCATTCTCCAGGAATACCCGCCTCAGGCTCCAGCTATAATTCTGGGCTACTTTATCAATATCCTGCTTGATATCCTCGAGGGGCAGTATCCTGAATTTAATCCCCGTATAGGTGCCGCAAAAGGTACACTTATTATGGGAGCAGCCAATGGTTACTGGAAGTAAAAAGCTGTTGGCCTCACTGGGCGGTCGTACTATCACTCGTTCATGATACATGTTATATCGCTCTCATCTTTCTATGGCTTTATTACTATCGCCCCTTTTTGAAAAGGGTGAAGAATCTGTCCTCATACTCCTCAAACAGACCCCAGCGGTCGAGCTCCTTTTTTAGCTCGCTGGGCTCAAGTTCACCTTTAGAGACCAGGCTGAAAAGCTCCTCAATCCTTATCCTGGCGTCACCTGGGATGCCACTGGAGTCTACATCTAAGAGTCCTCTGGCCTCCATCTGCATCAGGTTATCGGGTAGAGAGCTTCGGGTCATTTCATAGATGAACTTCATCAATGATACATCCCAAAGTTCATCTTGTCCTCTAATAATGGAGGTAAGCGGGTCACCACGCTTATCAATGTCGGCATTTAGCTTATCTACCACGGAGAGGAGATTATCCGATACAATGTTAAGCTCCTTAGGCTCGTTTTTGTAGCTATAGAACAGGCCGGGGGCGTTGGCACCCCGGGTCTTGATTAGCATATCAAAGTATTTTTTAGCCTCAGAGCTAAAGCCTTCCAGGTGGGAAAGGTAATAGGGGGTTACGATCTTGGGTCTCTCGGCAATTACCCTGCCTTCTCTAATCACGGTCTCGACGGCACTCTTTACCAGCTCGGAGTAGGCAGGCTCAGTGACCAGGTAGTAGTATACATTGGTGGTGCCGAAGGTAGCCAGACTCCGCTTGGGCGGTCTTAATATCTCAGTTTGCCTAACTGCTTCCCTGATTCTCTCGTCATCAATATCCATCAGATTACCCTTCACCCTCAGTCATCATAGTTTAGGCTATAGCTCTTAACTCCTGCTTGTATTCGTCCAGGAGCGTGAGGTATTGCGAGTCCAGCTGGGTAAGTAGCTTACGCCACTCCTCCTGGAACTGGGGCTGTCTTTCCACATCTATCTTTAGCCCCACCACCGAGCCCATCTGCTGCTGGATTGCCTGCTGGACCTTGGCTTCAAAGTCAGCCTTAAATTGCTCATAGACCTGCTTTCTCTGCTGCTCACCCTGCTCCATATAGTGGTTGAAGATGCTCCTCATCTTGCTATAGATATTTTCCACACCTATTTTATCCTTCTTCAGGGTCTTTAGACCCTCCATCGCCTTTTTATTGTTTTTCCGGGCGAGGTCGTTCTGGGGCAGGTTAATGTGCCTGACTAGTATCTCGGTAGCCCCTTCTTTGATATATGGGGTTACTCTCTCCTCATAATGGCCCAATTCAGTGACCAAATTCAGGTTTTGTTTTAGATATCTGGCGGCCAGTTTTTCTCCTTCAGGGACATATTTCCATCTCAGGCGCTCCTCTTCGGTCACCTCGCCCAGCTTTTCCACCTTTTCCATGGCTATCTCACGGGCACTCTTTATATCACCCATCTTGAAGTCCCCCAATGTTGTTCCTATTAATATTATACTAGATAGTGGGAAAAGGCTCAAAGTTTCTTAATAAGGCTTTAGATTAGAGATTTTTATCTTATCTCTTTCTTCCCACCCTCCCACCCTCTAGGAGCTTCGCCCCTCTCTAAGTCTCCTTTTCACCACCCCCTGCTTATGGTTGTCTTGCTTCCTACCCTCAGAGGTTTCACCTCTGAAACTCTTGTGAATAGAAGGGGATAGCTAGGGCGCAGGATAAAGTTAATATGGGGTGTTTAAGAGGGGTGTTAACCCCTCTTTCTTCTCTTCCCCCTCTCCTTTGAAGGAGAGGGGGATACAGGGGGTGAGGTAGATAAATAATTCCAGTGGTTTGTATTTACTATAGTAAATGATATAATTTGTCTGGGACAGGAGACCTGGAATATGAGGAAAGTACCGATTTTGGCTATATCGCTGTTGTTAGCACTGGTCCTGCTGATAGGGATGGGAGTGGGCGCTTGTGGGGGTGGGGAAGTGACACCACCGCCTGGGGAGGAAGAAGAAGAGGAGGAGGTAACACCTGCTCCTCCCACGCCTGGCGAGTGGACCACTTCGACTGAGTTCGGCGAGCTTGGGTTCACTGTTAACTCTGGCAGCACAGGCATAACCAAAGTTTCCTTTAATTTCGCAGAATTTGAATGTGGCGGTGCTCAGGTGTCTGGGGGGGTATCAGCGGAGAACCCGAGCCTATGGCCTATCACTGATGGTCAATTCACCGTCGACGCTTCTATACCGTTTGGGGAGGTGGTCATCGAGGGGGAGTTTGACGAAACCGGCACACATGCTTCTGGCACTTGGGAAATAAATGTCTGCTCCGGTACCTGGGAAGCATCGCACTGAGATTATGGATAAAGACTTTGAAATCTTGAACCATACCGCTGACGTTGGCATTATCGCCTACGGTGCTGACCTTAAGCAGGCGTTTGCCAATGCGGCTAGGGGCTTGTTCAGTCTGATAACCGAGCTTGATAATGTGGAGGAGATTACCCGTCGGGATATAGAGCTAACTGCTAGCGATGAAGAGAGCCTGCTGGTGGGATGGCTGAACGAACTGGTTTATCAGTTTGACACCGAGGGTATTATTTTCAAGCGGTTTGATATTATCCAGTTGGACAATACACACCTTAGGGCTAGGGGCTACGGAGAGAAGGCGGATAGCTCCAAGCACAAATTAAAGACAGGGGTCAAGGCAGCTACTTACCACATGCTGAAGGTGGACAAAAATGATGGCTGTCGGGTTCAGGTATTATTTGATATTTAATCGAGGCTTGCATAACATATACCAATGATGTGGCTGGTTGAAGACCTGGTTGTGGAAAAAGAGGTCAGATAATGAATGTTGCACGAATTATCTTCGGGATTTTTTTTCTTCTTGGAGCTTTAACCAATATTTTACTGGCTTCGATAAATGGCGTAGAGAGCTACCACGCTTTTGCCGATGAGACCTTTTGGCCCTGGTATCTGGACGTCTGGCAAACAATAGTAGTACCGTACATGCTTTTATTTATCGTGCTCACCGTAGCCTATGAGATTACCATGGGGCTGCTGTTTATCATTAACCGGAAATATTTAAAGATAGCCTTAATCCTCGGTATTATTTTCTGCCTGGGGACAACGCCGGTAATGATTGAGGCAATATATACCAACATACCCTTAGCCCTTATACAGGCATTTATGCTCTGGAAAGAACTACGCCGGGATACTGCTATGAAGAATGCCTAAGACGATATGAGAATATTATGCCTAGAGTGAGAATACTTATGAAAGCCATTGTATACACAAAATACGGATCACCGGATGTTCTTCGGCTCAAAGAGGTAGAAAAACCTGTTCCCAAGGACAATGAAGTACTGATAAGAGTGCATGCTACGACGGTAACTCCAACGGACTTGAGATTTCGCCAAGGTAAGAACA
>Ga0209979_1004751_pt1 | contig 11100 bp, 9 predicted proteins | sample AnhtaG_FD_183114 | JGI IMG/M metagenome (GOLD analysis project Ga0209979, IMG submission 183114) | Deep subsurface microbial communities from Anholt, Denmark to uncover new lineages of life (NeLLi) - Anholt_01485 metaG (SPAdes) (version 2) | ecosystem: Environmental > Aquatic > Marine > Oceanic >...
GCATAATCCAACAGTACAGCTTCCCTAGACCGGAAAATAAAGTTGCCAGTGCCATCGTTGTCACAAAGATACCCTGTTTTTCAGGTTTACTAGAAGCCATTAAGCTACCTATGCCCAGTGCCATGAGCACACCTCCAGACCATCGTACCCAGCCCCATTCAACAGGATTTACCCCTGATAAGCTTGCCAATAGGCCAGGAACAAAAAAGAAACCGAATCCATAGAAAAATGCTACAACCGCGGAAACTATCAAGGCAACCTTCAATATTTTAACATTATCGTCTTGAGCCATTACACTTCACTTCCTTTCTTCTTACTAATATAAACGGGCTGAAATTGCGTCTAATTCTTTATATCCGAACTTACTATTTATTTTAAAATTCTCTCATAATGTCTTTTATCTTTCTTCTAATTATTCATAACCTTAATTTCTCATATCTTTCTATATTTAAATACAACAGAAATCCTAAGAAATCCTTCTTTTTCTTAAAAATAATTTAAAAAAGTAAAAGCCCTTCAGCTAAATGCCAAAGGGCTTGAAATGGTCAGGCTCCCCCTATTGGAAACGTTTAGAACTTTTAAAGAGGATATAGCAATAGAAAATATTAGATTAAATCAGCTAATTCTTCAATATTAAAGTAATATCTAAAGATTAGAATTTATAAAATATTTATAAAAGAAAAGCCCTTCAGCAAAATGTCGAAGGGTTGATTATTGTCTTCACTCCCAGACAGGACGAGTTTCGCAACTTTTGCATGAGTGATGAAACTGAAAAAGTGTGTCAGAAGTTAGAAGCAGTAATGATCATTCGTTAGGAATAAAAAAATAGAAAAAACTCTTCAAGAAAGTTTTACCTTTTGAATAAACTGATCCTTCCTATAGGGTAGATTCAGAGTTTTGTTGGATTTCAAGACAGTATCTATTTATCTAATTTAAAAGTAAAATATTAATTGTCTAGGAAAATGGGATGTATCCCTGTTTATTATTATTAGTTTCTTGAGCAACAGTAGAGTCTATTTCCTATTCCAGTTAGTAAAATATTCTTTAGTTTTATCTGTTATTCCATAATGTGCCGTTAAAATCAGCTCAATATTATCTAGAGATGTAATTTTTTTCAATGAAGTAATTTGTTGCTTTGTATTCATGTTAAAGAAATTACTAAACGGTTCTATTTTGCCATTCATTAAAGCTAAACTATCTCCGGTGAATAGATACTTATCATCAACTAGATAACAAGCTGAGCCGACTGTATGCCCAGGGATAATTATTGTTTTAATGTTCCAGCCATCAAGGTTAATTGTTTCTCCGTCTTTAAGTAATTTGGGTTTGATACTTAATTTATTATTAAAAATAAAGGCTCTATGAACTTTCCCATTAATCATGTCTTCTTCTAATTCTGAAATGTAGACTGAAGCGTTTGAAAATAATGCAATTGATACTATATGGTCATAATCAGTATGAGTTAATAGTATGATAGATACTTTATTAGGGTCAATGCCAAGATCCACTAATTCTTTTTTTACGTTTTTCAAGTTTGAACCAGCATCAATTGCTAGGAAGACATCATTCTTCTTTAGAAAATACATATTTACAAAATCATCTTTTAAGGCAATGATATTTTCGTTTATAGGTCATGTATCATAAGGAGAAAATTTACTATATTCTTGTTTGCTTTTAAATAGATAAATGCAAGTTGGAATTATTAGAACTAAAGCAATAATTATTAAGCAAACGACTAATACCTTAGTTTTCTTCTTCATAGGTGTATCCTTTATTTCTCAAGAAATTGCGCATAACTTATATCTATATACGCTATAAATTATTAAAATCCTTCTTTTTCAAATAAAAAAGCCCTTCGGCAAAAGGCCAAAGAGCTTAAATACCTTAGCTCCCCTTACGAGACCTTATCCGAACTATTGACAAACTAAGGGAAGTTAGTCCTGTTCTAGATAGCAATCTTTAATTAATACGCTATGGTTGGATATTTTATTTCTTTTTAGCTTATTTTTTGAATAAAAGGAAGTATGACAGATTTGCGTTAGGGTATAAATCATGCCTTGCCAATAATAAATTGTAAATAGACAAAAACCAGTTTACCAAAGAATTAAAAGTTTGACAACAGCTGCAGGTTGCTTTTTCAAGCTCAAATGATTAGGGCTTGCTTTAAAAAACAAAATAAATAGTTAGTACTGTCGTTTATTCCAACTCTCCCCACAAATGCCTTAAAAAGAATCTGTGGAGAGGAATAAAGGTGAATTAACTTGATTTCAGAAAAGTGGGCGGAAGTTATCTCCGACAGTTTGCAAGAAAATTATATACCATTGTATTTTATTTCATGATATAATAAAAGCGGAATAAGGTATTTGATATGAATTTATAATCTTATGGAGAAAAAAATTTTGAATAATACAATCTCTACAAACGATATAATCATTCGGTCCGTCCTAAAAAAAGATTTAATAAACCGCCATGCACAAGATGAAAAAGTGAGAATAATTGAGGAGCTTGGTATCAAACACGGCACTGCAAGAGTTGATATCGCTGTTGTAAATGGAATTATGCATGGCTATGAAATAAAGAGTGACCAAGATACCCTACAGCGATTGCCTGAACAAATGGATGTGTTTAATTCGGTATTTGATAAAATGACATTGGTCGTTGGGAAAAATCATCTATATCAGGCGATAAATATGGTGCCTGAATGGTGGGGTATTATAGTTGCAAAGATTAATAAAAATGGCTCTGTAATATTTAATGTTATCCGTGGAGAAGAATTTAATAAGAATCAGGATAGCGTATCAATTGCAAGACTCTTATGGAGAGAAGAAGCCCTTAAAATTCTTGAGAAAAATAACGAGGCTAATGGTTTCTATTCAAAGCCCAGAGATTTGATTTATGAAAAATTAGCAGGCGTGCTTGATCAAAAGATTCTTAGTGAAGAAGTAAGAGAAACAATATTTCTTAGGACAGATTGGCGACCTGATGCGCCGCTAATACTAAATGGTGGTTAATGCCAGCCCTAAGCCACGTTTCTGTACTACCCGTGCCCTTAACCGAGGGCTTTTTTACATACACTGCAAAATGTTTGGCTTTTTCAGCAATATATTTATCGCCATCACTAAAATTTTTGCCATAATATCTCTTGTCTTCTACCAATAGAGCTGCGCTGGCTAAATATTTATCAAATTTTTGTCTCTGACCTTTCATAATCAACCAATCATCCCCCAGTGTGTATTTAATGCTTGACGTTGGGTGGAAAAACTGAGAAATCTCTTTATAGATTGGATGTTGAATTGTGTAATCGGCAAAAGACGGTTTTCTTTGTATCTTTTTACTATTTATCTGCTCTTTCCAGCTTTTCCAGTCAATGCGTGGTATAAGGTTTTCTTCGTCAATTTTGCATTGGGAAAGATCTTCAGGAAACGATCCACTCGCAAAAATAAATGTTCTCCATTTTGTCAAATTTGAGATGCTCTGACTTAAATCCAGATATTTGATATATTTATTACCATTATAATCTTCCGTTTCTTTAATATCTACCAATAAATCAACATCTTTTTCCATTAGTTTATTGGATGAAAGCAGATTATTAATATCTTGATTTAATTTAGTTGAATCAGAATCAGAAAAATCGGAACATATTAATCGCAAACATATACCACTTTTAGTTTCCTTTGCTGCCGAACAAGCAGCATCTTTAATTTCTTGGTCATCATTAAGATGAATAACGGGAATAAAAACACCTCTAAGTTTATGACCGCCCAATGAAATATTTTTAATACTTTCAGCTTTAAGAGAAGTTGTAAATAACAAACTAACATCAATAAAAACATGAGTTATTCCCCATACTTCTATAATTTTTTCTGGTATTTGTGATGCCTGTTCCTTAAATCTCGCAACAACATTTTCAAGTTCAAGTTTTTCACTGGGTTTATATTTAGGCATTACAAATTGGATTAAGGGGGTGATATATTTTTTCTGATCTCCCCTCAATGCCTTCAGCGCACCTTGTTCGGCACGCTTCCATTTTAATATTGGTATGTAATGTTTTGAATCAAACATATTATTTATTCCACTTTTCATTAGGGAAATATTTTCTAACCCTTGCTGCATTTACAATTTTGTTTAAGTAAACGTATTTATTGCCTTTATGTCTAATTTGGCCAGCGATAAGAGCGGGATGTACTCCAAGCTCATTAGCTAAGCTATTCGCAGCCATAGTAGAAGGAATTAGCCTGGCGGGACTAATTTCCCATTTAGCCTTCGGCAAAATAGCCTCTTCTGCTAATGTGTCAGCTTCTTTTTCCTTCTCATCCAAATCAATTGTTTTTATTCCTTCAATTTCATCATAAAATAGACTGATACCGCTATTGTAATGTTGAGCAATGTGTGCCAATTCGTGTAATAAAGTAAACCAGAAATTATCTAATCGATCATATCTAAGCGTTAGACCAATAACAGGATTATTCTTGTTTATAAGAATAGTTGCGCCATCCAAATAAGTTTTTGAAAAATGTGGCTTAATCACTAATATAATCCCGTGTTTTTTTAAGTATTCTTGAGCCAAGATAGGACTATTCTCTTTTACGCTTAATTTAACCAACTCTTGTAAAAATTTAAGATCAATAATGTTATACTTGTATTTTTTTGGCGCTTTTATTTCTCGGGATTTTTTAATGACACAAACAGCCCAAGCAGATAATGCACGTTTGTCTGTGAGTGGAGAAGATCTGTAATTAGATTTGCGTAGCATTCCAACAATTTGCGCTGGAGAACCGATTGCTGAAAAGAAATTTTTAAGTAGTTCAATTTTACTATACTTTTTTAATGAAGCACTACCAAAATATCCTCGTGTTTCCATCTCTACCATGAGACGATTATCCCAATTTTTATATTCCGTATCACCCGTATCAGATTTTTTTATCAATACTTTAGCGGGAATTCCAAGACCATCTGACAAAGCTCTAACCATATCAATAGTTAGTTGACGTTTGCCAGAAAGAATTTCTGATACTCTGCTTCTACTGCCGATATAAGGAACAAGATCAGCTGGCTTAAGGTTAGATTGTTCCATTCTGAATTTAATGGCTTCAATTGAATTAGGAAGTGTTACAGGAAAAATTCTTGCTTCATAATCTTCAATAAGGGTACTAAGAAGGTTAAGCTGCTCGCCTTCTGTTGAATCAGGATTTGGATCAAAGCTCATTAATTCCTCAACCGATTTAAGAGCTTCTTGGTAGTCTTTTTCAGTTTTTATAACTTTAATTTTGATCATAGATTTAATTAAATTATGTTCCATTTATCGTATTCTTTATGCGTACCAATTCTTTGTACTAAAACAATTCTATTTTTATAATTAATCTGTATCAGCAATCTATATTTATCTCTACAAATGTTAAAAATTACCTGCTGGTTTTTTACAAGACTTGCCTTCGGATACCTCCTTTTAAGATCTTGAGGGGCGCTCCATTCAGCTTCTTCAACTTCCATTTCCCACGACTCAATTTGTGATCGAGCGTCAGCATGTTTCTTTTTAAAGTTGAACAGTAGTTCTTTGCCTATTAATCTCATAGCAAGCCGTGGAATTAAAAATTAGATTTATATTTGTTCCCATATTGGTAATATTATATCAAACAATTCATAATGTCAAGTAAAAGTTATCCACACTCTCTACCATAATAAAAAGCCAGTTCAACTGGCTTAATTTAAAACACTCTATCTTCTTCTATTCGCCATTCTTTTGCCCAATTGTCTGGCTTGCTATTTTTTGTTTACTTTTTTAACTTAATCATTAGAGGAAAATATTATGGCCAATTTGCGTTTACAGTCCAATTGGCACCCCTATGCTCCCCTTACGAGACCTTATACGAACCATTGAGAGACTGAGGGAAGTTACCTCTATTTTAGATAGCTCCCCCTATTGGAAACGTTTGGAACTTTTTGTTGGAGTGAAATTATAGAAGAATTACGAAACACCTATAAACTAAAGGAGTTAATTAACCTTCCTGTTAGTGTTTGAAAGAATGTTAATTGCTTTGAAGATTATTATATTTATTGCATTGCTAGAATAAATATTTACATCTATTATTCTATCGAAAAATTCCTTTAATGCAAAAAAGTTCTCCTAAAGAACTTACCCTCTAGAAAATTCTCTTCTATCTTCTAATTTTTATAAATCTTTAATAGATTTTTTATCCATTATCTCCTTCGCCCAATCCTCTAATTCATTACTATAATATGCAATAATTAAGTCAATCTTATAACTATCTCCTGTTAATCTCATTTGTACCGTTGTGATAGGATCCTCCCATGTTATTGCATATTCTAAATCTCCTCTAGCAACGGCAAGCCCCCAATTCCCCTTAATATCCTTATAAAAATCATCTTTCCAATTAACATTTTCCCATGTTGGTTTTCCATATTTTTTAGTTAAGAGTTCTTTTAGATTTTCATAATCTTCAATATAAGCATTTTTGTTTTTATGCTCCTCATTAAATCTATATGCACTTTTATGCAGTTTATTTTCTAAAAAGTAATAGATGCAATAACAATCATACTTGTCAATTATGACCTTATAAATCAATCCATTATCAACTTCATAATCTGGCTTTCTATTTTCCGTTAACTTAACTTCTTCCTTGCTCATGCCCCAGTTTGTTTCTCTAAAATCATATTCATGAAGCAGGGTAAACTTTTGCGAAAAAACCTTAGTATTACATAAGATAAATAATATACTTATTAAGACCAATAAAAAAATATTATGTTTTCTCTTCATTTATGCCTCCTATAGTTTTTAATATATATTATTGAAAAATAAAAGAGGTCTTCACATTTGAAATAATCAATTACTTATTTTGATATATTTTTTTTCAAAGTAAAGGTGCAATAAAATTATAACAGAAAACTATCTCCTATCTTACATCTTTCTTCTTTGTCTAACAATTTCTAATAAATCTTTCTGTTTTTTCATTAAATATTTACTATCATTTCTGAAGTTCTTTTACACAAATCTTTAATATTAATATAGTAATTTTTTATATTCATACATGCAATCTCATGGTTATTTTTTGATAAATCTGGAATAAAAGTAGTTTTATAAAAAAAATTAACTTTATCGATAGAATCATTTAGATAATTGATATTGGTTCTTATATTTATAGCATTGTAGCGAAATTCTTTATCCAATAAAGAAAATGAAGAAATATTTTCTTGCAAAAACGATAAATTGAACTTCTTTAAAAATAGCGTGTGTGTATCATGAGGCTTCTTGTTCAATAACTTTATTTCTTCATCATTATGTTTTAACATCGTTATAATTGAATCTTTAATAGTATCTAACGATTTACTATTTTTTTTAGAAATTAGATTAAGCATCCACTCTAGGTTCTCTTTATTTAACTGTCCCATTTCGTCTATAATTGCATAATAAGTACTTAAAATCCTTGGATAAACTAAATCAAGTTCTGTAAATAAACTTTCCTTATAATCTTCTTTTGCTTGTTTTCTTTTTTGATTTTCTAAAATAATTGAACTGAAAACTCCTAAAACCCAACCAAAGAATATAAGAATTACTTGTTGCATTTTACATCCACCTCACTTTAAATAACCTGTTAAGAAAATTATATTCTTCTCTTTGAATTACATTTTGTGAATATTAGTAAAAGTAAACGGGGGCTAGCTTTTACACTTTACTTAATTAATTGTCAAATAAATTTAATTCTACATTATTATAAAATAATCATATTACAAGAATTCTAAACTTCTTCTATTGTCTATTTCGGTATATTTTTAAAAAATCCTTCTTTTTTAAAGAAAAGTTTTAAAATAAAAAAGCCCTTCAGCTAAAGGCCAAAGGGCTGTTTATTGTCTGGCTCCCCTAACGTTTTCCAGTTTGAACCAAATTATCCAAGAAATGCGAAATATCTATAAACTAAAAGATTTAATTAACATTCCTGATAGTATTATAAATCCGATTTAATTGCTTATTAACCTTTATTTATCTATAAGTATATTCCCTACTCTTATTCTAACCATGTATTATTAAGTAAGCATTACCATTTAAGACAAAGTATATAACGAAAAAACTATAAATTATTTTGAGATAGTAAAAAATTGCAGAATATTTAAAAAATAAATATCTAAACTCATTATGGTGAAAAAATCTTTTCAATATAAAGATATGATAAAATTATTAAAAATCATTTTCCTTTTTAAATAAAAATCCCCAACTCTTTTAAGGCAGGGGTTTTGATAAGTGTTTTTATAATCAATTGAAATTTATATTTATTATTAATTATATCTAATATGTATATCTTTAAAACTCGAGCCATTCTCTGTATGATGTAACGTTTCTAGAATTCTTATCTTTTTTTATATCTTTTACTATTTGATTAATTGATTGAAATACTTCATCTTTTCTCTCTTCTATCTTATTTTTGATTTTTATGACTTCTTTATTTATAATTTTAAGATATTTCGGTAAATAATCTTCAGTAATAACATCAATCTGATAGGTTTTTATTTCTTTTGAATAAGTTGAATGATATTGTTTTCTAAACTGTATATGTTTTGATTTTTTTAAAATAAAATTTTTCCTTTTTATAAAAGCAGAATATAAATCTTGCTGTAAAATCAATAAGGGATAATAAACTGTAATATTTATTGATTCTTCTTCTGGACTATCAGGTAAAGTATATGATTTAAAATCCTCTTCTATCTCATAGTCAAGTACTTTTGCCAAAGAGTCAAAAGTATTATGCTGCTCATCACTATGAAATGCCATCCATTCATTTTTTCCCATTTTTTGTTTTTGTTGAAAAGTACAGTATTGGGTAGATATTCCCCCTTTACAATAATGATGGAATTTTTTCAGTTCTAAAAAATCAGAAAAAGTGGTAAAATGGTTATTGTCTAAAAATTTTATCGGGATGCCTGTTAAAGCAATGTCCTCACAAAAATATTCTGATTCATAATCAAAGTAATCTCTAATAAAAAATACAGTTGGCTGTTTATTATTTTCGCATTCACATAATAACTTAATCCATAAAGTGTTATAGATGCGTATTCCGGAGTATCCGGACGGCAATTCCGAAGGCATCCGGACATTAAACCGGAACATCCGGACATCTTATCGATTCAATTTTTATTAACATTATTCTTAATCAATAATTATCATTTAGTTCATATTAAATTGAAAGACCTGAAAGAATTTAATCTAAAAGCTTTACTCTTTTTTCCAATACGGTTTAACTTTATACCAATATTGTATACTCATAGTGACTATTCGGCAACACCCTTTTAACCTATCGCTCATTAGATTGCCTGAATGGTCTTTTTTGCCATCACCTCCCGCATAGATTTTTTTGAGTCCAGAGGCAGAATATAGGCATTGTGGATTATCCGGTCCATTATGGCATCTGCTAGGGCAGGATCAGGGAATAAGTCATGCCAATGCGTATGGGGAATCTGTCCGGAAAGTATGGTGGATGATATGTTATACCTGCTTTCTGCAATCTCAAGAATATCCCTGCTTTCCTCCAGGGTGTATGACTTAAGGCCTAGGTCATCTAATATCAGAAGCCTTACTTTTTTCAACTTATTCATAAATTGAGTATAGCAATTTTCGTTTTTTGCGGCTTGAATTTCAAGCAGGAGTTCAGGTATTCTGTAGTATCTGACAGTATAACCATGGCGACAGGCATTATTCCCGAAGGCACAGGCCAAAAAGGATTTACCACATCCTGTTTTACCCGAAATAATGATATTAAGTCTCTGTTCGATGAAGGTACAGCTGGAGAGTGTTCGGATGGTCTTTTTATCTATCTTTCGCTCTTGAGTATAGTCAATGTCCTCGATACAGGCATTTATTGCCAGAGAGGCATTATAGAGGAGTCGCTTAATTCTGTTATTTTTTCGGTGCAACCACTCTTTTTCAACCATAATGCCCAGTCTTTCCTCAAAGGAGAGCTCTCTTAAAACAGGATCTGAATCAATCAGCATCTGAGCCATGACCTTAAGCTTCATACCTTTTAGTTTTTCTACGGTAGGATTATTAAGCATAGATACCACCTCCCGTATAAGCCCTGCTTCCTCTAACATTTTCATGTTGTATGATTTTATCATCCTCTCTCTTCGATAATTTTGAAACAACCTGTTTTAAAATGAGGTTAAAATACTTGTAGGAGCAGATATTTTTATCCAGAGCTTCCCGACTGGTAGTTTCCATTATTTCAAGTGGATAGTCTTTGGCAAGGCGCATGATACCCATACAGGCCCTATAGCTCTGGACAGGGTATTCCCGACTCTCGAGGACCTTTTTTATGAATTCCCGGGTGTTGGGGCCGGTTTTTGCTGCCCATAAGAGAAAGCGGTCGGGATTCCACCCGTAAACAGCTTTGTGTTCATCAGGCATATGTTCTTCCAGGGTTTCATACCTTTTAGAGGTGTTGTAGTTTCTGGGATAGGCGGCCACCCGTTCACGGCCTACATACACCTCTATGGTTTTAGAAGTTGCCCGTATCGAACATGGGCGGTTGACATAGGAATAATGAACACTGTAAAAGAAATTGTCATAATCCACATGATAATTAAAGGCAACTTTTGTCTCCTTCCATTGGGCATATTCGTATTTAGTTAAAGGTAAGGCCTGTAAGCAGGGTTTGTCAATCTTTTCAAAGGCAGCCTTTCTATTGCCTTCCATCTTTTGAAAAGGCCGATGAATAAATTTCTCAAGTTCTTCAGATATCGCCTGGTTGATTTCATAGAGGCTAAAAAATTGCCGGTTTCTCAAGGGAGCAATTATCCTCCGGGAAACATTCCCTACCATGTTTTCATCAGCAGCTTTATCTTTAGGTTTTCCCGCCCTGGCAGGTATGATGGTAGTCCTATAATGCCTGGCCATCTCCTGATAGCTCTTGTTTAAGACCGGGTTTACCAGGTCGGATTTGATAACTGCAGTTTTGGTGTTGTCAGGGATGGTAATCTTGGGAACTCCTCCAAAATAGGTATAAGCTCGCACATGAGCATCTATCCAGTTTGGCATTTTCATATTATCATAAGCATATACAAAAGGATATGCGCTCGCTGGTAGGACAGCGACAA
>Ga0209979_1004752_pt1 | contig 11097 bp, 13 predicted proteins | sample AnhtaG_FD_183114 | JGI IMG/M metagenome (GOLD analysis project Ga0209979, IMG submission 183114) | Deep subsurface microbial communities from Anholt, Denmark to uncover new lineages of life (NeLLi) - Anholt_01485 metaG (SPAdes) (version 2) | ecosystem: Environmental > Aquatic > Marine > Oceanic...
CGTTTTCGGCAGCGCCGGCGTTAATCATAATCGTCGGGCGATAGAATTTGTCCACTATTCTCGATGCGACAATGCCTATTACGCCGGTGTGCCAGTTTTCGTTGGCCAGGACGATGCTTTTGCGGTCGGGGTGGTGGAGGTTTCGCTCAACTATCATTTCGCAAGCCTGCTTAAATATCTTTCGTTCATATTGCTGGCGCTGGTTGTTTTGCTCTTTGAGATATTCGGCTATTTGCATCGAGCGAATCGGCTTCTCGGAAGTCAGCAGCTCCACAGCTAATCGGGCGTGTCCCATCCGCCCTGCCGCATTGAGCATTGGCGCAAGGCGAAAGCCGATGTGGAAACTATCGAGCCGATGGCCGGTCAGTCCGGCCGATTCAATCAGGGCCTGTATGCCGGAGAGCTTGCACTGCGGCAGTGCCTTTAGTCCGAAGCTCGTCAGCACCCTGTTTTCACCTCGCAGGTCAACGATATCAGCGATGGTCCCCATTGCCGCTAAGCTCGTTGCGTTGAGCATAAATTCGCGTAATCTCGGTTCAAGTTTTTGGCCTGAATTGAACTCGTTGGCAATGGCCCAGGCCAACTTAAATGCGACCATAGCACCGGCTGAATCCTGGTTCGGATAGGATTTTTCAAGGGCGGGATGCACGAGAGCAACCGCTTTGGGAAGGATCGCTGCAGAGCGTGAACCAGGCTCGGCCCCGCTCGCTGCGAACGCGGCACCCGGCGGACATACTTCGTGATGGTCGGTTATTATCAAATCAAGGCCTAATTGCTCGGCAAGCTCGGCTGAACTAAATGCCGTAACGCCGCAATCGACGGTAACCAGAAGTTTGCTGCCGGATTTTGCCAGTGTCCGGATAGCTTCGGCGTTCAGACCGTAGCCTTCGTTGATGCGGTGAGGTATATAATAGTCAACATCAGCGCCGAGCAGCTTCAGGACCTGCCAGAGAATTGCGACGCCCGTAATGCCGTCTACGTCATAGTCACCATAGACGGTGATTTTTTCCTTGTTTGCAACAGCCTGCTTTAATCGTTGAACCGCCGGTTCGATTCCCGGCATTTGGGCAGGGTCGATAAGCTGCGTCAGTTTTGGCCTTAGAAAAACAGAACCGGTCTGGACGTCAGTTATTCCACGATTAATTAAAATTTGTGCTAAGAGAGGCGAAACCCTCAGCGATTTAGCAAGCTGTGCAGAGTCCGCCCCTGGCGGATCTGGGGGCCGGACTACCCATTGTTTTTTTGCGTAGCTATCGAGCTTGCTCGCACCTGCGGTTACGCGAGTACAGGTGGACTGACGTCTAAGAGGTGCAAGACGCGTTTTATTGCGTTCCTGGTCTATTTGCATCCGTGCAGAAGGTTGCATAATTTGGTTAATTGGTTAATTGGTTAATTGGTTAATTGACCACTCACTACTCATCATTCACCAATCGGTTAAACGTTTATATATCAGAAAAGGGTAGTTTACCCCGTTAGAAATTCCATCACAAGCAATAATATTGCCCAACAAAGAGAAAATTTCTAACGGGGTGAATTGCAAGGATTGTTTTTTTCCGGATTCTTATGTCCGCCAGATCAGTTTTGTTACACTTCGGTCCTTGTTCATACTTCCAGCTATAGCGTGCAGTGTAAAATCACCACCTTTGGCAGTCAGATTCGCTTCCACCCAGCCGACCGGCTCGGCGTCGCTGAAGTTATATCCCACTGCCGGGAGATTGATAAGATGAATCCCTTCGAATTCAGAGAATTTATATTCGTGAGAGTGGCCGTACACTATAGCTTTAACCTTGCGAATCGGCTTAATGATAGAAAAGAGTCGCGGCACATCCAACAGGTCCCCGTCATCATCCCCCAAAGTATGGTGAAAGCAAAGAATTGTTGGTGTGTCGTCGCATTCTTTCAAATAGTTTTCCAGCCATTGCCTTTGTGCTTTTCCTAATAAGCCCGGCACTTTATTGACGTAGAAGAGTGAGTCCAAAATAATCAAACGGGCAGGTAATTTGTTGACCACTACAATGTGCTTACCTTTAACGGGTTGTTTATCTCCGGGAATTTCATCAAAAACTTTAACAAAGCTGTCTCTGTTATCGTGGTTGCCGAGCGCCATAAAGACAGGTCTTTTTTCAGCAATTGGATTGAGCAGTTTTTTAAGATTGGCGTAATCGCCCAATTGGCCCGTCAGCCGGGCCAAATCGCCGGCAATAACCACGCCATCCGGCGAAGCAGAGACGATGTCGGGAATGACTTTTTGTAGATTTTGATAGGGAAAGAATCCTCGATAATTGTTGTTAACATCCTCCGGTATATGCGTGTCGGCCAAGAGTGCCCATCGAGCAGGCTTTTTTTCACTTTTCCTTAAGCCGGGGCTGCAACCTGTAACCATAGTAGCCAGGGTCCCGACGGCAGTTAAACCGGTTTTAATGAAACTTCTTCTATTCATTGACTTGTAGAAAATCTCCGCCATGATATTAATAAAGGCAAATTGTGTTTTTTAGAGCAGCTCGTCGATTGCGGCGGCGAGGTCTTTTTTGCTGGTTAAGCCGACCCATTTTTTTTGCACCTGACCGTCCTTGAATAAAATGAGGGTCGGTATCGCGCTTATGCCGAACTCCATGGCACTGTCGCGGGCGTCATCGGTATTGAGCTTGCAGATTTTGGCCTTGTCTGCATATTCACCTGCGATTTCCTTGATAAGTGGGGCTATCATCTTGCAGGGTCCGCACCAGGGCGCCCAGAAATCCACCAGCACCGGCACATCCGAACTGTGAACAGTCTGGTCAAAAGTAGCATCAGTCAACTCAATTACATTACCAGCCATTACTTTATCCTTTCAGCCAAGATTTCGCAGAAAACCACTTCCCGGCGATATTGCCAGGCTGTTTGGTCGTAATAATACCTGAATAGCTCGCCGGCGTCAACAAAAATTGTTTTTATGCCATTTTTAGCGGCCGGCTCGGTAATTTGCCATGTCATTCTGAGTGGAACGAGCCTTTAGCCCTGAGCGAAGTCGAAGGGGAAGAATCTCTAATCCTTTTCTAAGGCCAGATGCTTCGCGGAGTTTACCCTTGAGCGCAGCGAAGGGCTCAGCATGACAGCTTAAAATTCAATCAGTTTGTTTGGTTTACCATCCGCCCGGCGGAAGTAAGTCGCTGACCGGCTCGTTCCACCAGGCCGGGTCTCTGAAATATTGCTTTAGCATCATAGCGGCGACGACGCCATCTCCGACGGCTGTGGCTAACTGCATAGCCGCTCCGATTCTGCAGTCACCGGCCACGAAGGCGCCCGGCACACTTGTCCGGAGATATGCGCAGTCGCACTTGATAAATCCATTGTCGGTCAGCTCAACAGAGCCTTTTAAAAAGCCGGTATTCGGTACCATGCCGATGAAGATGAATACGCCATCGCAGGGATAGTCTTCTTCCTGATTTGTTTTAACGTTTTTGAGCTTGGCCGACTGGACTTTGCCTTGCCCTTCGATGGCGGTCGCTACGGTACTGTATTTGATAATCAGATTTGAATTCGGCTCGTTGGCTTTTTCCAGCAACTCCTCGACCAAGACTTTGGCTGCCCTGAATTCATCCCTGCGGTGGAGCATTGTTACTTTTTGTGCGAATTTGGTCAGGTGCAGGGTTTCTTCCACTGCGGTATTGCCGCCGCCGACGGCAACGACCTCTCTGCCCTTATAGAACGGTGCATCGCAGGTCCCGCAATAGCTGACGCCCGCGCCGGCGTTACGGAACTCGTCTTCGCCGGGGACGCCAAGTTTGCGATAGTCACTGCCAGGCGTCAAAATGACGGCTCTCGCGGTGTATTTATCCTTGTCGCAGTAAACAGCAATATTGCCGTCCTGTAGTTTTTCCAAGCCGGATACTTCGCAGCCGGTCTTTATCTCGGCTCCGAAGTTTTCGACCTGCTTTTGCATTTGCATGATTAGGCCCGCGCCATCGATACGTTCTATGCCGGGGTAGTTTTCGATTCTGTCGGTGTTAATGATTTGTCCGCCGGGCATAAATTTCTCAAGTATCAAGGTTTTCATTCTATCACGGGCCGTGTAGAGAGCCGCCCCCAGCCCCGCCGGCCCGGCACCAACTATAATGCAGTCATAAGTATCAGACATAATAGGTATCCTTTATTAAATTCTTAACCTTTTAATTAAACATCTTCGTTTTTTTTGCCCTGGATTTAGTCGAGTTAGAGGCCGAAGTGGTCGCAAGAGTTTCAAGAGTTGTCTGTGTGGCGGCCTTTAAGTCTATCGAGAACAAATTCTTTTACTTTCTTTGCTGTTTCAAGGGCCTCTTTAGCATCTTCAATTTCCGGCTCCAGCCAGAAATCCGGATAACGAATTTCCACAGCATAATCTGTAAGATTATCTGCATCCTGCAACTCATCTGGAAAAGAAGAATCCACAGTCGCACATAATTCTAATAGTTCCATTATCTTATGAGTCTTAGTGAAGTAAATCTGGTGGTGTACTAAAAAGGCTTTCAGATATTTCTCTGCAGCCTGCTGGCAGTGGAAACATATTGTTTGGGTGATTGGGTCTTCGAAGGATAATTCTCTTTCTGCGGTCAGAAGGTCATTTTCGGCTTTCTTTATCCATTTGCTGACCAAGTCCTTAATGGTTTCATCCCGATTCATAAATAACCTTCCCAAATTTATTTGCAGGATAAATAATAGTGCCAATGATATCTCTATATGTCTGGAATTCTTCAGGAGTTTTTACAATTGCATCTACCGGAATCTTCAAGCCAGAGAGAATTTTCCTGACTTTTCGATTCTGCAGGCGTGAGGGAAATTCACTGTCTTTAATAATCAACAAATCCAAATCACTTTCTTCCGTAGGTTTTCCATTGGCGTATGAACCAAAAAGAATTATCTTTTGTGGCTTGAAGCTCCTTACAATCCTCTCGGTAATTTCGTTTATCTGCTCTTGAGTTATCATTAACGAGCCTCGTTTTAATATTACTAAAGCAATCGACGGTGTATAACACTCTCTGTGTTCGTGAAGTGTTTTTGTTTTAATAATTATAAAAGTTAATTGTTGTCATTTTATCTGAATAGCCTCTTTTGTCAATTACGTTTATTCATCCGTTTCGCCCTGTATTTGGTCGAGCTGCAGGCCGAAGCGGTCGAGCTTTTTCTGGCCTTCATCGTATTGACTGTAGGCGTTTCGCAGGTGTTTGCCGAGGACTTCCCAGTTGCTGCCGAAATCGCCAAAGGAGGCGTTCAGCTTTTTCAAATTCTGTCGGATTTCGGCAGCCTGTTTTTCTATCTGCAAACCGTGCAGGCCCATCACCACTGTCATAAGATATGTATATAAAAGGTTCGGCGATACCGGGATTACTTTTTTATCAAAACTATATTGCAAAATATCCTGCGTTTCACCGAGGTATTTGACTATCGTTTCGTAATAAACGTTTTCGGCAGGTATGTAACAAAGAGCAAAATCCAACGTGCCCTCAGCAGGCCTGATGTAGTCGCAGGCTATTTTGTCGATATGAGCAGTTACGTCTTTGAGGAACTGTCTGCGGAGTTTTGTTTTTTCTTCTTCGGTTTCTGCCTTTACGACTTTCTCAAAACCCGGCAGCGGGAACTTGGCATCGATGGGCACCGAAAAATCAGCTAATTCTATCAGGGCATCGACCATTTTACCGTCTTTGAAAGTATGCTGGAGTTTGTAGCTGTCTTTCGGCAAAATATTGGCCAGAAGATTTTCGAGCGACCATTCGCCCATTTGGCCGCGCAGCTTGGGCGAGCTTAAAATATCCTCGAGTCGTCTGACTTCGGTTCCAATCTGCATCATTTGTTTGTTAGTACCCTGCAGCTCGCCGATCTGCTTGTTTAGGCGGTCGAGAACTTCCTGGCTGGCCTGCATATTTCGGCTGATATTAGTTTGCCCGTCCAGCAGCGATTTCTGGAGCTTGTCTTTAGTATCGTCCTGAGCGGCTTTTAGCGTTTCAAGCTGCTGGGTGAGAGCGCCAAGACTGGCGGCCTGGCCGGCAATTTCTTTTCTGCCGGCAAAACTGGAGCTTATAAGCCAAACCAAAAGCCCAAGCACAACCAAAACCAAAACAGTAATTACGACAGTTAAAATTGTCTCCATATTTTTTGTCCTCAAACAATTGCTTTGATTATAGATTCTGAGGGGCTGTTCGTCAAAGACCAATAGCAGCCGCTAAACGGGGGCAAAAAAATATTGATATGCAGGTTGAACCTTTGTATTGTCCTGAAGGGAAATAATAGAAACCGGCTATGCCCCGGCTGTTCACAATGGAAAGAATAGAATCTGTGATATTCGATTGGGGAGGAGTGCTGATAGACGACCCTGCACCGGGTCTGATGCAATATTGCGCACAAGCCCTGACTGTATCGAAAGATGATTATATAAAAGCACATAGCAAATTCGCAGCGGAATTCCAAAAAGACCTAATCAGCGAAGATACGTTCTGGGAAAGAATATGCGGTGAGCTGGACGTACCTAAGCCGAAGGTCGAATCATTATGGGCTGATGCCTTCAAAGCTGTTTATGTGCCCAGAAAAGATATGTTTTCTTTAGCTGCCCGGCTTCGGAAAAACGGCTACAAGACCGCGCTTTTGTCCAACACCGAAGCAGCGGCAATGCAGTACTTTTATCAGTTGCAATATGATATGTTCGATGTATTGGTCTTTTCGTGTGCCGAGGGGACAAGAAAACCCGAGAGGAAAATCTATGAGCTTACCATCCAAAAACTCGGCTCGCAACCCGGGCAATCAGTATTCATAGATGATAAGCCAGAGTACATAAACGGCGCAAAGCAAGCAGGGCTAAATACGATTCTTTTCGAAAACATCAACCAGCTTAAGAATGCCTTGGCCAAACTCGGAGTGGAGCACAAAAGCGGGCTGTAAATAAATCTTGATATGAAAGTGTTGTTTGTAGTACAATTAGACAAGAGGTGTTACTATGAACGATATCCAATATATTGTTGACGACAAGGGCATTAAACGGGCAGTCATTATTGATTTGGACAAGTTTCGTGACCTCTGGGAAGATTTCTATGACAGTCTAATTGCCCGCAGTCGGGCTGATGAACCCCGCGAGTCGCTCAATACTGTAAAAAAACATCTGTCCCGAGCGGGAAAGCTAAAGGGCTGATTACCGGATAACTTTTGCTCGCTCAGCACGGAAAGAGTTACAGGCCCTTGATGCTGCGAATGTTGGCAGGATATTTGCTAAGATTGAAGCTTTAGCGAGCCGACCAAGACCGGCCAAGTGTGTCAAATTACGCGGCAAAAATAATCTATGGCGTATAAAGGTCGGTGTTTATCGTGTTGTTTATACCATCGATGACCGAAAGAAGCTGGTAGATATAATTACTGTAAGACATCGCAAAGATGTGTATAGATAATACCGAGTTGATATGGACATCTCACTACGGTTTACCACGCTATCACACACCGGTAAGATATTCTTGATATGCCGAATCGAATTGTTGTATGGTTGTCCAAAAAACTCTTGTTAAGAAAATCCCAAAAGGACTACTAATGGATTTATCAGCGGCCTTAAAGAATAAAGATGTTATCTTGCTTGATGGGGCAATTGGAACAGAATTGGACAAGCGCGGCCTTATGGGTCGGGCCGGCAACAACCTTGACAGTCCGAAGGTTGTTCTTGAAATCCAGCGAGAATACGCACTGTGCGGCTGTGATGCTTTGACCACTAATACGCTGACGATGAACCGTATCTACATTGAAACGCATAATGTTGGCGTGTCAGTGCGAGACGTAAATCGGGCCGGAGTTGAACTTGCAAGGCAGACTGTTGACAAGGGGCAATATGTGCTTGGGAATATCAGTTCTACAGGCCAGCTGCTTGAGCCGTATGGTACTTATAAGGAATCACAATTTTACGATGCGTTCAAGGAGCAGGCAGAAATCTTAGCGGAATCCCAAGTGGACGGGTTTATAATTGAGACTATGTTTGATTTGGCCGAGGCGATGTGTGCCCTTCGTGCGTGTAAGGATAACTTCTCATTGCCTGTGATTGTCTCAATTGCATTCGCGACCGAGGCAAAAGGTGGAAGGACAATGATGGGTAACTCCGCAGAACAATGTGCCGAAAGTCTCACGGATTCCGGAGCGGATGTTATTGGTGCCAACTGCGGCGATATCGACCCGGCCCAGATGGCTGTGGTTGTGTTTCTACTTAAGTCAGCAACGTCACTGCCTGTTCTGGCGCAGCCGAATTCGGGTAAGCCCAAATTGGTTGATAACGAGACGATATTTGATATGAAGCCGGAAGCCTTCGCACAAGGGATTACAGAATGCCTGCATGCCGGTGCGGGCATTGTGGGTGGTTGTTGTGGTACAACACCCGAACATATTCGAGCTGTTGCCGGCTTGTTAGGTAAGGAGGCAAATGAAGGCGGTCTGTTTACATGATAAGAGTACAATAGAAACATTTCTTCGCGGCAACGTGTTTCTTAACATTTATGGTCTTGGGGACCTGGACGATTTCTTCTGGCCATACACGACCTGGTACGCGTTGACCGACACAGCAGGCACCCAAGCCATAGCCTTGATGTACACTGGTGGAAGTTTGCCGTGTTTTCACGCTCTTGCTGAAGATGACAAGGTCATTTACACGGAAGAACTTTTGCGTTGTTTGGTTCCTACGGTGAATTTGAAGTCGAATTTAAGTCGTCCTAAAAGTGAGTGTTAAATCATATGGCGAATTATCATCTGGTAATCCTGAAGAAGCCTTATCTGGATGCGATTTTAGATGGTCATAAGCAAATCGAATCGCGTTTTACCAAGACAAGGCGTCCTGCTTTTGGGCGGGTCTTGGCCGGCGATAAATTATTTCTGAAGGTAAGTTCCGGGCCTGTTTGCGCGAGGGCAACCGTTACAGCAGTTAAAAATTTCGAGGACCTGACGCCGGGACAAATAATCGAAATAAAACAACGTTATAATCACTATATCAAAGGCAGCGATGAATACTGGGACAGCAAGATGAGCTCAAGGTTCGGCTTTTTGGCCTGGCTGACGGATGTAAAGCCAATCGAACCTGTGCGAATACACAAAAAAGATTGGCGGGCGTGGGTAGTTCTGACGGAAAAAGAAGACTTCGGACTGCTGAAAATAAAAGGACTGTAATATCCTCTAAATGGGGGGTTCCTCCGCATTTTGTATTTTTTTTGTGTAAGCCGCAATAAAGTCCCCTTTAAGTCCGTCTCTATCTTTACAAATTCAGTGTATTAAAATAAGAAGAGACTATAAATTTAGAAAGGAGCAGGAAATGTTGAAGAAGATTATGTTAGTTATTCTGGCGGCGGTTTTAATATTAGCCGCAGTTGAGAGCTTAACGGCCCAGCCAGGCCCGGGAGGCAGGGATTTCGGCGGCAGGCGGGGCAGGGGCTTCTCGGCTGCTTCTCAGCAGCCGCCTGTACCGTTTAACGAGGAAGAGAAAAAGATTTTGAGCGTGCTTGAGGATATGAGACTGAACCAAAGCAGAAGGATGATGAATGTTCCGCGGGAAGACGGTAGGCTGCTGCGATTGTTCACAGAAGCGATCGGCGCAAAGCATGTTGTCGAGATAGGTACATCCAACGGTTACTCGGGCATTTGGTTCTGCCTTGCCCTGCGGACCACGGGCGGCAAGCTGACCACTCACGATATCGACGAGGGCCGAGCCGCACTGGCCCGCGAGAACTTCAAGCGGGCCGGTGTCGATAATATCGTTACACTCGTTATGGGGGATGCCCACGAGACAGTCAAGAAGCTGAATGGGCCCATCGATGTCCTGTTTCTGGATGCTGATAAAGAAGGTTATATCGACTACCTGAATAAGCTGCTGCCGTTAGTGCGTCCGGGCGGGCTAATCCTGGCCCACAATGTTAACATGGGACAGATGCAGGACTTTATCAAGGCCATTACTACCGACCCCAATCTGGATACGGTTTTTCAGGGTCAGGGCCAGGGTCTTAGTGTGACACTTAAGAAACGCCAGAGCAAATAGTTGAATCGCTGTTAATATCGGACGAGTTCTGCAGATTATGCCTTTAGATCGAAAGGAATTTTCACGCCGTGATTTTCTGGCGCGCGGTGTCCGCGTTACCGCTGGTGCTGTTGCGACCGCCGCTTTGACCTCATGCAAATTTTCGGGGACCCCAGACACGACGAAGCGCGTTGCAAAGACACGATTTGGATGGACCACCTACCAGTGGGGCAAAGACTGGGATATACCTACCCTTATCGCCAACTGCTGCAAAGCTCAGGTCTTTGGCGTCGAGCTGCGGACCAGCCAATCCTACGCTCACGGTGTTGAATTGGAACTGAGCGCACAGCAGCGCGGCGAGGTGAAGAAACGTTTTGAGGACAGCCCCCTTACGTTAGTGGGTCTTGCGACCAGTGAGCGGTATGATTCGCCCCAGATCGCGAAGCTTAAAGCGGCAATTGAAAATACCAAGGCCTACATAAAACTCAGCCGTGATATAGGCGGCAGCGGTGTGAGGGTATTCCCGAACAGCTTTCACGATGGCGTCCCGCGAAGGAAGACGATTGAGCAAATCAGTAATTCGCTGAACATAGTGGGCGCTTTTGCCGCCGACTACGGCCAGCAGGTTCGCCTCGAGGCGCACGGCAGTGCCGGCGAGCTGCCGACTATCAGGGCGATTATGGACCGGGTTGACCAGCCGAGCGTCCGAGTGAAACTCAATTCCGATAAGAGGGACACCGGGGGCAACGGGTTCGAGCACAATTTCAACCTGGTCAAGGATTTGCTGGGCGATACACTGCATCTGCACAATCTCAAGAATGCCGAGTTTCCGTATCAGCTTCAAATGGACCTGCTGGTAAAGATGGGCTGGGTCGGCTGGCAGATGCTGGAAATAAGCGATAAGGTCCCGGACCGCGTCCAGGCACTAATAGAACAGCGCCGCATATGGGATCAGATGTTAGCCAACTCGATGAAGGCATAAATAGAAGATACTGATCCTTTATAGGGAGGTGCCAAACTTGGCGAAATCAGCTATGGGTAAAGTGCCCGAGGAAGAACCGCAACGAGGATTTGGTCTGTCAACTTCAACCTACGTAGTAATCGCCAGCATGGTTGGGACG
>Ga0209979_1004753_pt1 | contig 11092 bp, 9 predicted proteins | sample AnhtaG_FD_183114 | JGI IMG/M metagenome (GOLD analysis project Ga0209979, IMG submission 183114) | Deep subsurface microbial communities from Anholt, Denmark to uncover new lineages of life (NeLLi) - Anholt_01485 metaG (SPAdes) (version 2) | ecosystem: Environmental > Aquatic > Marine > Oceanic >...
ATAAGGATCGATATGACCCCCATGGTCGATATCGCCTTCCTGCTTTTGATCTTCTACATGAGCACCACCACCTTCAAGCCCCCGGAGGTCAAATCCGTCTCGCTGGTACCCTCTCACTCGCAGGTGAAACTGCCGGAGAAGAACATCATCAACGTAACCGTGACCGCCGAGGACTCCATCTTCATTGAGTATATCGACATCAAAACCGAGATCGTCGAGGGCCGGGAGATTACAGTGCCCGAAAGGTTCTACCGTTACGCCCCGATCGAGCGCTTCAACTATGAGCTCGTCGACGTGCGTCGCCAACTGGGGCTCAACGTTGAGGTGGTGGTCAAAGCTGACCGCGACGCCAGCTTCGGGGTGATGCGGAAGCTGATGAGAACCATGCAGGAGGTCAATATCAATCAGTTCTCGTTAGTGACGGAACTGGAGATGGGTTAAAAAGATGGGAATAAATCTCCTTTTCGGGAGTAAAATAACATGGGAACAGTAACGGGAAGGAAGCGAGAATATGGGCGCAGTTGAAACTGGTGACATTCAGGCAAGGTCGTTCAAGAAGAAAGGTCTGAGGCGTCCGAAAAGAAGAATCGGGATCCACATCGATATGACCCCCATGGTGGACATCGCCTTTCTGCTCTTGATCTTCTATATGGTGACCACCCGTTTCTACACTCCTCAGGCGATGGAGATAAATCTTCCGCCGCTGGAGGCCGAGGATACCGCCATTCCGGTGGGGAAATCTTACCTTATCAATCTTCTGGTTGACAGCCAGGGTCGTCTGTTCTGGGCCTTCGGGACCGACAAGCCCAATTACTTCGAGGAGGAGTTAGCTCTGCGGGATTCCCTCATCTCCTGGAACCAGCGAGATCCGGATAGGATGGTCACGGTCTTGAAGATCGATACCGGGGCTCGCTACAGTCGGATGGTGGACTTGATCGACGAGATCCAGGTCACCGAGAGGATTTTCCAGCACGTGGATAGCACTTACAGCTATCGTTTCAGTATAGTAGATATGACTCAATACGACCTCAAACAATTAGAGGAGGCCAGGAAAGCTCTTGGCCTGGGAGGGGAGGTGACCTCATGAGCAACAAGTCACCTGAATACGTCGTCCCTTACGGCGCTTTCGAGCTGAAGAGATCTTATCAGAGAAACTTCGGGCTGGCAGTTGGGATCGTGACTCTGGTCTATGTTATCGCAACCTTGATATTCATCCTCGTGACCCACCGCGGCGAGGGGGAAGCGCCGGTGGCGGTTCGCACAATTGTGATCGATGACATCGCCAATCTGGCGCCGCCGCCAACTCTGCAGCGCCTGCCGCCGCGGGTGGCCTATGCCGCCCCTCAGGTGCAGGCGCCGACGGTGGGTATCCCTCAAGCGGTGCCCGACGAGGAGGCTCCGGAGAACGTCACCATGGCTACCCAGCAGGAGCTGAAGGTGATAAGTGCACCTCCGGTTGAGGATCTGGGCCAGGAGGGTGGCGAAGAGATCATCATCTATGACCTCGACGAGCTGCTCCCCAAGCCGGACGAATTCGTGCCGGTGGAGGAGATGCCGGTGGCCATCAGAAAGGTGGAACCAAAATACCCGGATTTGGCAAGAAAGGCCGGAATTGAAGGCACCGTCTGGGTGAAGGCGCTGGTGGACAAAAGCGGCAAGGTTCGGGACGTCATAATACTGAAGGAATCCGGTGCCAATGCCGGTTTCGAGGAGGCCGCCATTAAATCCGCTTACGGATACGTTTACAAACCGGCGATCTCCAACGGTCAACCGGTGGCGGTCTGGGTAGCGTATAAGGTCAATTTTAAGATTAGATAGGTAACCCAACCCTTCGGTCCACAAGGAGTGGTAGATCACCCCTTTATCAAGGGAAACCCGGCAAAGGAGTTTTCCCGCGCAGTAAGGAGTAAGGCACCACATCTATATCCCGCGCCAACTCGACAGAGTATCTAAGGAAAGAACTAGGGGCCCTTTGCCTGAGGCTCTGCAGAGCAGTGGGAAAAGGAAAAGAGCGGTGAGTCTTAGAGCCCCGCGACGGGTCTGCCCGGATTCATTCAGGACAAATTGACACCCAGTAAACACAACATCGAGGAAAGAGGATTGACCATATGGACTTAGGGATCTTGGTCGCCCTTCTGGGTCTTCTGGGGCTCCTCTTTGCACTGGGGCTTTTCCTTTCAGTCTTGAGACAGCCTCCCGGCGGTGAATTGATGCAGCAGCTCTCGGAGAGAATTCACCGCGGCGCCATGGTCTTCCTGAAGAGGGAATACTCCATTTTGGCTTTCTTCATTCTGATCGTGTTTGTCCTCTTGAGCTGGCAGATCGGCTTGTGGACCGGAGTGGCTTTCATTTCGGGGGCCCTCTGTTCGATGTTGGCGGGCTTCTTCGGGATGAACGCCGCTACCCGTTCCAACGCCAGAACCTGTGAGGCGGCGCGGGGCTCCGGACAGGCAAAGGCCCTGTCCGTCGCCTTCTCCGGGGGAGCGGTTATGGGGATGAGCGTTGCCAGCCTGGGGCTTTTAGGTCTCGGAATTTGCTTTCATTTCTTTCACCAGCTTGACATCCAGATCATAACCGGCTTCTCTATGGGAGCCTCTTCCATCGCCCTTTTCGCCCGCCTCGGTGGGGGCATATATACCAAGTCCGCCGACATCGGCGCCGATTTGGTGGGGAAGCTGGAGGCCGGAATCCCCGAAGATGACCCTCGCAATCCCGCGGTGATTGCCGACAACGTTGGCGACAACGTCGGGGATGTTGCCGGAATGGGAGCCGACCTCTTCGAGTCGTACGTCGGTTCTATCGTGGCCTCGATGATCATCGGTGCTACCGGATTAGCTTACGCTGGAAATCGAATGGCTTACATGGCTCTGCCTCTCTGGGTTCCGATGGCGGGGATAGTCGCCTCCATGTTGGGTATCCTCTCGGTGAGGATCTTCTCCCGCATGAATCCCCAGACGGTGTTGCGCCTGGTCACCTATGTCGCCGCCGTGGCCTTGCTGGTGGCCACCAAATTCATAGTCGATAAGTTGGGAATACCCTCCGGGGTCTTCTGGGCAGTCTTGGCGGGAACCTTGGCGGGGGTGTTGATGGGACTTCTCACCGAATACTACACCTCCTCTTCCCCCGTAAAGAGGATTGCGCACGCCTCCCAGACCGGCGTGGCCACAAACATAATCACGGGCCTGGCGGTGGGGATGGAGAGCGTCGCCCTGCCGGTGGTGGTTCTCTGCGCTGCCGTCTACGTTGGATACTCGCTGGCGGGGCTTTACGGCATCGGAATCTCGGCGGTGGGGATGCTGGCCACCATCGGGGTCACGATGTCGGTTGACGCTTACGGTCCCATCGCGGACAACGCCGGTGGAATCTCGGAGATGTCCCGTCTGGGACCGGAGGTCAGAAAGATCACCGATCGCCTCGACTCCCTGGGAAACACCACCGCCGCCATCGGGAAGGGATTCGCCATCGGGAGCGCGGCCCTGACGGCTTTGGCACTCTTCTCTGCGTACACCACCGCCGTCGGGCTGGAGACCATCAATCTCGTGAGCTCCCGGGTGGTGATCGGATTCTTCCTCGGGGGAGTTCTGCCGTTTCTGATCGCCTCCATGACCATGACCGCGGTGGGAAGGGCGGCGATCAAGATGGTCAACGAGGTTAGAAGACAGTTCAAAGAGATCGTCGGCTTGATGGAGGGAAAGGCCGAGCCGGATTCGGAGCGCTGTGTCTCCATATCCGCAAATGCGGCCCTAAAGGAGATGATTGCTCCGGGGTTTACCGCGATTCTGGCCCCGATTCTGGTCGGTTTCCTCCTGGGGAAGGAGGCCCTGGGGGGGCTTCTGGCGGGCGCTACTCTGACCGGGGTGCTGCTGGCCTTGATGATGGCAAACGGTGGCGGTGCCTGGGACAACGCCAAAAAATTCATCGAGGCCGGAAACTTGGGGGGCAAGGGTTCTGAAGCCCACAAAGCTGCGGTGGTGGGAGATACCGTCGGGGATCCTTTCAAGGATACCTCCGGGCCTTCCATGAACATCCTGATAAAACTGATGGCGATCGTATCTTTAGTTTTGGCTCCGCTCTTTGCGGGGCGATAGAGCCGGATTCATCGAAGAGGACCGATGAGAATGAAAATGCAAAAGATCCCTCAGGGAGGTTAAGTCAAAGGTGATAAGATGACAGAACGTTTATACTTAGAGGATTCCTATCTGAAAGAGTGCAAGGCGGAGATTATCGCGGTGGAGGGGAGAAAGGTGGAATTGAGCCACACCATTCTGAACCCCCACGGCGAGACTTCCGCCCACCCCCAACCTCACGACAAGGGAGTAATCGTTATCAATGGTAAAATGATCGATGTCAGCAAGGCGGTCAGGGAGGATGGCCGGATTATGCACTATCTCAAGGAGAAACCGCCCCCCCTGGGAGCCTCTGTGGATTGCTTTTTGGATTGGGCCAGGCGCTACCGGATGATGCGCAACCATACCGCCATGCATCTTCTGCAGCATTTGTCGGAGGAGCTTTTAGGAGCCCACCTCGCAAAAGATTTGGAGTGCCGCGACCACATCACTCACATCGACTTAGAGGTTGAGGAGCTAACCGACGAGAGGGTGAAATACTTAGAGAAGGTCGCCAACCAGAAGATAAGGGAGGACATCTCTATCAAGACCTATTTCCTCCCGATGGAGGAGGCCCGAGAGCACATCTCTAGCTCCATGGTCTCGAAGTCGAAAAAGAAGCTGGTCTCGGCGATGGAGCGGGTTCGCTTCGTGGAGATGGGAGACTATCCTCCGGTGGTCTGTTACGGGACGGTGGTCAGGAATCTCCGCGAAGTCAGCCAGGTGAAAATCCTGGCCAAACACGGGCATATGTTCGAGGTTAAGACCGGAGGGATTAAACGAATTGCCTTCGTGGTTGTCTAATTTAAAATGGTCTGCCGCAACAGGCAATCCTTAGTCACGTACGGGGGAGAGGCGAGGGTGAGTAAACTGGAGACGAGGTTATAACCTCGTCTTTTTGTTGAATAGAACGTTCTTAGAGCGGTATTGTATTTGAAGTTCTTTTTGAAACTTTTCGGGCTCTTGCTTCGTTAACTTAAGTAAACCCGTTCAAGAGGATGTGCTGAACCGCGTGTCACTCTCAAAGAAAGACTCCGGCATCGCCAGATTCGGGAGGAGAAGATGGAAGAGATAACGGTAACCCCAACCGAAGAGACCAGGCCCATCGGGCAGTTGTCCAGAATTGGAAACCTCTTTTTCGACCCGGTGAAGACCTTCAAGAGCTTGGATATAAAACCCTCCTGGCTGTGGGCCTTCATAATTGTGGCAGTTGTTGCCCTGATCTCAAGCCAGCTTCTCTATTCCTTGACGATAAAGGAGCAGTTGGCAAGGATTAGCTCCGTTCCCAACATCTCCGCGGAGCAGCTGGAGGTGATAAAGGGGAGAATGATGAATCCCACGAACCGGATAATCAGCATAGTTGCCACGCCGATCGGGGTTTTGGCGATCTTTCTGGTTGTGTCGGGGGTGTTGTATTTCGTCTTCAGCATACTTTTAGGAGGCAACAGCAGCTTCAAGCGGGTTTTGAGCGTTTACACATACTCTTCCCTGATTGCCATTCCCAGTGCCATCGTCACGGTGCCCTTGGCGTTCGCGAAGGGGACCGCAAAGATCAGCCTTTCACCGGCCTTGCTTTTATCCGCCGAGAAGGCAGAAACTTTCCTGGGCGGTTTTCTCTCGCAGTTTAGCTTCTTTGCGCTGTGGCAGTATATTCTCGTTTCAGTGGGGCTCTCCTTGGTTTATAAGTTCTCCAAGGGGAGGTCCTTTGTGACGGTGGCGATTCTCTGGGTGATTGCCTCAGTTGTGATGGCCGTACTCTCGAAGTTCGGCAGAGGATTTGTACTTGGTTAAAGAGTTCCGTCGACCCCAATGTGGAGTGGTACTATGTGGAGTGGTACTATGATGGTTAGCAAGTTGAAAAAACCTACTCTCTTGGTTCTGGTTTTGCTTTTCCCGATCTTGGCTTACGGTGAGACCGTTCCTCCCCCCAAGGTTTACACTCTCCAGGAGTGTATAGAAACTGCGTTGGAGAGAAACTACCAGGTGCGTTCGGCATACAACAGTCTGGCGGCCGCCAGAGGAGGAATGTGGCAAGCCTGGGGAGCGCTTTTGCCGAGAGCGGAATCTAACCTCGATTACTATGAGACCTGGGCGGGAGTCCCCCGGATTAACCCTCGCACCGGCCTGCCTTATTCTAAGAAGGCCACCTATTACAGCGCCAATTTGAGCATCAACCAGGTGATCTTCAACGGAGGTTACAACTGGTTTAACATCGCGTATCAAAAGAACAGCAAACGCTCCGCAGAACACTCCTTCAGGTATACGAAGCAAAGCCTGATTCTGGAGGTCAAGGAGAAATATTTCGCCCTGCTCAAGGCCAAGATGCTCCTGGAGATCCAGAGAGATGCGGTGAAAAGGGGAGAGGAGCAGTTGAAGGTCGCCGAGAGTCGATACGAGCTGGGAGCGGCCTCGCTCTCCGATGTTTTAAAGGCGAAGGTCTCCTACGGCAACGACAGACTGGAGCTCCTAAACGCCGAGAACAACTATAAGCTGGCACAATCAGATCTGAATTACGTTCTGAACCAGGACGTTAACACTCCCATTGAGGTGGTCGAGACCTTGACCTCCCCGGAGGTGACCTACACTTACGAGGGGGCTTTGAGATTAGCACTGGAAAGCAATCCCAGCTACCGCAAGGCAGAGTACGACCTGGCGGGGGCAAAGAATCTGTCCTGGATGGCACACTCAGGCTGGTGGCCAACGCTCTCCTGGGGAGTCACTCACAGCGCCGATGCCACCACCTCCAGTGACCTCTTCAAGTTCAAGCAGGAAAATGCGACTTACACCGTCTATGCCCGTTTGTCCTTCAGCATCTTCGAGAATTTCCAGAGGAAGACCAATGTCAGCGATGCCAAGTTCAATCTCCGGACCCAAAAGGAGAATCTGGAGAATACGAAGAATGCAGTTGCTTTAGAGATCCTCCAAGCTTTTCTCAATATTGAGGTCGCGGCGGAGAAGTTGAAGCTGATGGAGGAGAGCGTCGCCTCCGCGGAGGAGGATCTTAACCTCGCCAAGGAGAAGTACAATCTGGGTGCGGCCACAATTTTGGAGCTTCTGGATGCGGAGGTGAGTTACAAGCAGGCGACCTCCAGCCAGGTGGAGGCGCTGTTTGACTACAACCTGGCGGTTTCGAGTCTGGAGAAGGCCGTCGGCAAAGAGACCTTGCAGTAAGTTTTAAGAGAGCTTCTCCCTATAGGATGAGCATCTCTCGTTTAGGTAAAAGGCGCGCAATATGAAAAAGAAAAAGAGAGTGATCATTTTCGCAGTCGGTGCTCTCGTCTTGATAGTCTTGGTGGTGGTGGTGCTTTTGACCTCTCAGGAGAAAAGAACCACGGTGCAGGCGGAGGAGGTGTCCGTAAGCGACCTAACTTCCGTTGTCACTGCCACCGGTCGGGTGGAGCCGAGGACCCAGGTGAATATGTCCGCAAACATCTCTGCCAAGATCATCCATATGGCGGTGGAGGAGGGGGACACCGTGACGAAGGGACGACTTCTATTGCAGTTGGAGCCGGACAGATACCAGGCTTACGTTGAACAGATACAGGCCTCGCTGTCCTCCACGGAGGCACAACTGAGACTTGCCCAGGCGAACCTCGAGAAGGCCGAGCTCGACTTCCAGAGACAAAAGGGGTTGTATGACCGGAATCTAACCTCCCAGGAGGCTTATGATGTCGCCCGGGTGAACCACAATGTTCAGAGAGCTCAATATGAATCGGCACTGAACACTGTGGAGCAGTATGAGGCGCAGCTCAAACAGGCCCGGGATGAGTTGAGCAAGACTACCATCACGGCCCCGATGTCGGGGGTGGTCACGGCCCTTTATGCCGAAGAGGGGGAGAACGTCATCGTCGGCACCATGAACAACCCCGGCACCGTGATCATGGTCATCTCCGACCTCTCCGAGATCGAAATCAAGGCCGAAGTAGACGAGACCGACGTCGGCTTCGTCAAGCTTGGCCAGAAAGTCGAAATCGAACTGGATGCGTTCCCCGATACCACTTTCCAAGGGATCGTGACCGAAATCGGCAGCTCCGCCCAGGTGGTGGGACAGTTCACCCAGGAACAGGTCGTGAACTTCATCGTCACCATCCTGTTGCAGGATGAAGTCCCCAACATCAAGCCGGGGATGTCCGCCACCGTCGATATCACCACCGACTCCAGAGAAGAGGTGCTGAACATCCCGATACAGGCGGTGGTGATGCGGGAGTTGACGGAGGATTCTCTGAAGATACTTTTAGGCGAGAAATCACCAGAGGCGCAGAATACCTCCTCTAGTGGGGATTCCTCGACGGTGAAGGAGAAGAAGAAGGGGAAGGAAGAGAAAAAAGAGATTGAGGGGGTGTTTGTGGTCAGAGAAGGAGTCGCCAGTTTTGCGCCTGTGACCACGGGCATTGCCGACCAGCAGAACATCGAGATAACAAAGGGATTAGCGGAGAGCGACACCGTCATCACCGGCAGCTACCGCACCTTGAGGACTCTAAAGCCTGGCGATAAGGTGAAAATCGAGAAAAGCATAACTGAAACTGAATCTTAGCTGGCCAACTGTGAAATAGAAAGCCTGGAGGTATTCAGCAGGTGTTGATAAAAACGGTCGACCTCTGGAAGACATATACCGTCGGCACCGAGACAATTCACGCGGTTCAGGGAGTATCGGTGGAGATTGAGAAGGGCGAGTACGTTGCCATTATGGGCCCCTCCGGCTCCGGCAAATCGACGCTCATGAACCTCATCGGTTGTCTGGACAGTCCCACCAGAGGCGAATATCATCTCAACGGACGCCGGGTCAGCGCCATGAGCGATGACGAGCTGGCATATATTCGCAACAAGGAGATCGGTTTCGTCTTCCAGACCTTCAATCTCCTGCCCCGAGCCTCCGCCCTTCACAACGTGGAGCTGCCCTTGATCTATAATGGGACCTCCTCCGGGGAGAGAATCAGAAAGGCCAAGGAGGCTTTAAAGACCGTCGATTTGGAAGACCGCATGACCCACCGCCCCAATGAGCTTTCCGGAGGCCAAAGACAGCGTGTCGCCCTCGCCCGGGCCCTGGTCAACAATCCCGCCCTGATTTTGGCCGACGAGCCCACCGGTAACTTAGACACCGCTACCGGAGCCGAGATCATGGAGCTTTTCGGCAGACTTCACCAGGAGGGGAACACCATTATCATCGTCACCCACGAGCGGGACATTGCCATTTACGCCGACCGCATATTCTACCTCCGCGATGGGAAGGTCGAGAAGGAGGAGGATGTAAGGCATATCAAGAATAGCGGGAGCTAGGATGTGAAATTCCGCCCGGCAGCCCTGAATTGCTTTGAGAAATCTATTCGAAAGCATGAAGATCGCCCTGCAGTCGCTTGCGGCGAACAAGCTGCGGGCGATTCTCACCTTGATCGGGGTGATAATCGGAGTGGCCACCGTAATAACGGTGGTTTCTATTATCAATGGTATGAACGACTATGTCGCCCGGGAGATCAACAGCATCGGTACCACCACCTTCATCATCGACAAGTACGGGATGATCACCTCCGAGGAGGAGTGGATAGAGGCCCAGAAGCGCAAGAAAATCACCTTCGCGGACATGGAGGCGATCGAGCGCTATTGTCCCCATTGTGACCTCCTGAGCGGTTCGGTTTACACCAGGCGCCGGGTCAAGCTCGGGGATAAGTATCTCTCCGATGTGGATATCGTCGGCACCGACGAGAACTACATCGAGGTCTCGGATATCGACATCGACTACGGGCGGGGCTTCATCGAGTCTGACGTAAAGCACAACCGCACCGTCGCCATCGTGGGGCCGGAGGTGGTGGAGAATCTCCTTTCGGGCCTTGACCCCATCGGCAAGAATATCAAGGTCCACGACTATTTTTTGAGAATCATCGGGGTGGGGAAAAAGCGGGGGTCATTTCTGGGGATGAACAAAGACAACTGGGTGGCACTTCCCAGAACCACCTTCGAAAAATATTTCGGCTCCCGGCGCTCGGTGGAGATACGCATCAAAGCTTCGGATCTCCTCTCCATGCAGCTGGCTCAGGATGAAGCTCGGATGATATTGAGGTCCCGCCGGGGAGTCAAGTACAACCAGGAGGATGACTTCGGCATCTACACCGCCGAGGCCGGGATGGAGCTATTTCGAAGCTTCTCGGCGGCGGCGTTTTTTGCCATGATCGGCATCTCCTCCATCGCTCTCGTAGTCGGGGGAATCGTGATCATGAACATCATGCTGGTATCGGTCACCGAGAGAACCAGGGAGGTCGGAATCCGCAAGGCCATCGGTGCGAAAAGAAGGGACATCCTCTGGCAGTTTCTGGTGGAGTCTGTAACCCTGGCTGCGGCCGGGGGCCTCATCGGGGTGCTTCTGGGAGTGATCTTGGCCGGGCTGGTGAGCGAGCTCACCCCCTTGCCGGCCTCGGTCAAGGGCTGGTCTATTGTGGTGGGGATAGCAATATCCTCCGCGGTCGGCATCTTCTTCGGGGTCTTTCCGGCGGTCAAAGCCGCAAGGTTGAATCCGATTGAAGCCCTGAGATATGAGTAGCTGAGGTGTTGGAGGCAAGGAAATAGGCGTTAGGACATAGGGAATAGGAAACCGGAAACCGGGGACAGGAGACAGGGAACAGGGGACAGGGGACAGGAGACAGGAGACAGGGAACAGGGGACAGGAGGTCATCTGTGACCGATAAGTTACTGAGGGTAGCCCAGTGGCCTCCGCCACTGGTGATTTATGGGAAATGATCTATGTCAAGCAGGAGAAAGAATGTGGTCAGCTGTATACTAAAGAAGGACAGTGGCTACATTCTCCCTCATGAACTGAACAGGTGATGACGGATGCATTTCCTTCAAGGCGTCATGATTGCCCTCCACTCGATCCGGGCAAACAAGCTCCGATCTTTTTTGACTCTGCTCGGGGTTGCCATCGGAGTTCTGACTGTGGTGGCGGTGGTGGCCGTCATCGACGGGATGAACAGATACGTGGCCGAACTCTTCAGCAG